>Ga0315914_1009661_pt1 | contig 12306 bp, 11 predicted proteins | sample MpolenodulesMG_FD_203920 | JGI IMG/M metagenome (GOLD analysis project Ga0315914, IMG submission 203920) | Medicago polymorpha root nodule microbial communities from Los Angeles, California, United States - elongated nodules | ecosystem: Host-associated > Plants > Roots > Nodule | place: USA... | reverse complement strand
TATAAAAGAGAACAATTATAATAGACTAATTTTTTTTTTTGACAAAAATAAATGATATTCATTCATTCAAATTGATAGAGTACATCGATAATACAAATCCAAATTTGCTAATAACAAAAAGGATGAATCTGTGAACAAACTCACAACATCCATGTTAATAGCATAAAACGGCAAAGTACATATGCCTACAAATATGACTAATATGACTATATTCAAGTCTCCGGATCTACAACATTGACGACGCCAAAGTCATTGTCATTGATCGGATCTGCAATTGCTCAAAACTAATCTTTCAACCTGAATCAAATAAACACCGCACTAAGACGGGAAATAAAAAACACACTGCACAAAAATGAGAAATCAAAACAAACAGAGTCGTTCAGAAACGATGAAATCACAAAAACAAACGAAAGAAAACAGAAAATATGTGAAATCATTTATTCAATTAGGATAGAAGGAAAAACAATTTGGAGGGGTGATTTTTGGGTCAAAATTGACCCTAAATCGCCCCTCTAAAAAGAAGAAGAATAAAAGAGTGACGGCTGAGGTTTGAGAAGGAGAAAAAGAGAGAGAGTGGGGAAGAATATAATAAACTAATTATATTGTTTTTTTTTACACTAATTAGTATATTTTATATTTCCTCTAAATCTTTGTCTCTTTTTTTTAATACTCTATTTACTTGGCAGATCTTAATAATTAGATAAAGTTATTGTAGGTCAAATTATTATTTTCTTTATTCCATTTATAAATAACAAAAAAAGTGTTAGTAAATTTTTTTTTATTAAGGGAAGCGTTAGCAAATTTTTAATTTATAGAATTTAAATAACAAGTGTTAGTAAAACCATTGCCGACAAAATTATTATTAAACTTTAGAAAACAAATTACCAACAAAATTACAATACACACCTTCTACTTGAAACTATTGATACATGTTCTTTTTTTGTGTGAAAAAAGATTATTTTTTTGTTCAAAAAATTAACTCATATATTTTCATTCATTCTAAAAGGTGACAAATTGCAGATATTTTTTAAAAAGAGGTGGCAAATTGTCATTAGGAAACTTAATGTTTTTCTTGGTATGTAAGTTCTTTATTTTCACATTATTTTCTGCAAATGCGTCTCTAAAGAGTGTCGTTGAAAGATGGAATTAATACACGAGATAATTCTTATTATTAATCAATTATTTAAGTTTTCTTTTGTTTCGTCTAAATAATTTTTTTTAATATACTAAAAAGAGGAGTATACTCAAGAACAATTCTTCTTTAACTGAAGCTCGTTAACTATTTTAGTCCAAACACATGGTTGGACACTGTGTATATTATATACAACTAGTGTGTTAACCCGTGGAATGCATAGGTGATAGACTATTTTTTTTTAGGTAAGGGTGATATGCTACTGTTTTTCAATCTCTAAAATTAATTTTTTATTTATCGAAGAAAATCATTTATCCCATGTTTTTCTAAATTTGTTTGTGTTTTCTTATGTCGCAATGACAAATTTGTGTCCTATATTTTTTATGTTTATTAGTGATAAATATATTTTCATTCTTTTTTATATTTGTCTACAAAAAATATTTGCCTTTTTTTCATGTATCGATCACAAGTATGTGTGTAACAAAAAAAAAATCACAAATATGTGTTCCTTGTTTGTTTTTTTTCTCTAGATTTACCAATGGCAAATATTACTCTCATATTTTTTTTTATGTATCAATGAATAATATTTTAATATTGTTTTTTTATCAGGCACAAATATTTGACCCAAATTTGTTATGTATCAATGATAAAATTTTTCCTATCTTCTTGTAAAAAAAAAAATGTTTCCTATTTTTTTATATTTATAATGACAAATATATGTTATGTGTTTATTATTGACAGATATTTTTCCTATTTTTTCATATAATTCTCACTGATAAAACCTCATAAAAAAAAGTGATAAAGATTCGTGTCCCGTATTTTTTTATGCATCAGTTACAACTATTTTTCTTGTGTTTTTTAATATTTGTCGAGTGTTTTCTTAATATTTATCAATAAATTTTTAACGATAGGTTATCTAACATTGTCTTGGCAATTTTTTTTTGCGGAAAGCATTTTTTTCTATTATTTGGTTTCCATTTCTTCCTAATAATATTAACCTAAAATACATAAGAAATAAGTTAGAGTTGCCTGACTATAAATTTAAGTCTTTTTGAAAAAGTGTTGAACTATTTTCCCTTTTCTTTCTTTGTATTTCTCATTTTTTTTAATGAATCTTGGATTACTTTAGTTTTGAAAAAGGTACTCCCTCCGTTCTTTTTTAAGTGTCTTTTTAGAGTGAATATTTCGTTTCTATTTAATTGTCGTTTTGGTATTTTAAGGGTATGATTTGTCAATTATACCCTTTGTCAATTACTCTTATATTTTTCAATAAAGCTAATTAATGTTATATATTTGGAAAATTAAAGTTTGTTTTTTTTAAACAAAGTTTGTTTGTTTTGTTTTAAAACAATTTTTTTTTCTTGTTATCTTCAAATTTAAACAAAATTTTGTTACCTATGATAATGGTTCCTTGAAGAGTTAAAATTCTATGTCACAAGGTATGAATCTAACATTGGTTGAAGCCATAGTTGAAGCCTTAATTTTGATTAAAGGAGTTTGAGGAAAGTTAATTTTTCTCTTAGCTTTTGATTAATGTGAAGTTGAAATAATTTTGTAGACTTAAAATAATTAAAGGGATATGCACAATATTTAGAAAAATGAAAATTGTTTGTTATGAAAGAAAGATAAAGCGCGCAAACAAAAGAAATTTGTTGGAGAAAGAGAGTAGTAACTAACAATTGTTTGTTACATATTAAATTTATTGGAAAGATAAGCATGTGCAAAAAAATAGAAAATTATTAGTGGAATAAAATGAGGGTATAATAGGAAAAAAATGTGTAAAAATACACTTTGCTATTTTTGTGTTAAAATTCTAAAACGAAACTTAAAAAGGAACGGAGGGAGTAATATTTATCAATGAATAAGAGTTTCCTCGTGTTTTGTTTTGATGATTCATTGATCATTTTTAAAAAAAATATGATTATATGTATTTATCTGCTATAAGCATATGTCCTGTGCTTTTGTCCTTTATTATATGTACTAGTGAAAAAACGGTGTTCTTTTAATGAAATTTTGATTTGGATTAAAACTAAAAATATAAATGTTTGTTGCTTTCAAGTTATACATATGAGTTTTGCGAGAATATGAGAGGTGAGGAGCGAACAGGAGGCGGGGGCTCTAGGGCTAGCCTCGGGCAACCGCGTCGAAGCTTTTCTCCGGCAAACAGATATCATGGGGGGGTGTGGGGTCCAGCCAGGGTGGCAGATATCGGGGGGATAGGGGTTTTTGGCTTGCGGCGAGGTCTAGGAAGAGGAAAGCGACGGAACAGGATCATAGAGGACGGGACAGGTCGGACGGTTTAGATGTTCATCGAGGAACGACGGCAAGGTACCAACAGGATAGGCTTCAGGTTTCTGGTCGAGACTTCTCGGGACTGCACCGCGAACGGTATACGGCAGATGACAAAGGTAGGAACGGCGAAGATAGCTTCTCCAACAAAGCGGGAGGACATATTGTATCATCGGAGTGGCACGGGGCAGCGGCGTCCGACAATCATCCAGGTTACAAAGCTTCTTTTTATGTTACGAATTTTCCGGATAAATTACCTCTGTTTCGTTTACGTCAAGCTTTCGAAGTCTGTGGTATTTTGTCCGACGTTTATGTTGCTAGACACCGTAACGCGAGAGGTCAGGAATTTGGGTTTGTTAGGTATGTGAATGTCAATAACAGGAATAAATTAGCGCAGGCTCTAAATAATGTGTGGATTGGGGAATGTAGGGTTTGGGCTAGAGAAGCGCGGTACGACCGATTTGCACATAACGATGTTGCTGGTTTTTCGAAGGATACGGTCAAGAAGGAGATGGCGGGGGACAAGGTTGTGCGGGATCAGAGAGGAGAGGGAGGCAGTACCAGTTATGTGGCAACGAAGGGGGTAGAGAATTATCAGTTTGACGGAGAACGCGTGGTTAGAGTTGGGAAGGTGGAAGTGCCGGTAGGCGGAGGCGGAAAAAAACTGAAGTTGAGGAGGGAGAACGAGAGTGAAGGAGCTGCGACAGCAGTCAAGAGGGAAGATGGGAAAAGGAACGACGTAACTGGGACGGTGGTGGCAGAAGCGGGGAGCCTGAAACCGCAACAGCAGCTGAAGGTGAATGTGGTGAATTTTCGGAGGGAGAACGAGGGAAAAGCAGCTGGTGCGACAGCAGTAACAAAGGAAAATGGGAAAAGGAAGGACGGGACTGTGTACGTGGCGGCAGCAGCGGGTACCTTGAGACGGGAACAGCAACTGAAGGTGAATGGGACGGAAACAGTGCAGGCAAACAACGCTGCTGCTGTCAACAGTCAGGCGCATTTTCGCTTCTCCCCGGTGTACAGCTCCGCTGCAGAGGATAGAACATGGGCTACCTCGGGTCTGATTGCTACGGTGCACGGGGGGGATTCCGTTGTGGCACTTCAACAACGCGTGGTGGATGCTGGTTTCCCTTTTGTCTTAGTCACTCCCATGGGGGGAGATAGGGTGTTCCTGTATTGTGCAGGGGAGAAAGATATTTGGCAGGTGTTTCATGAGGCAATCGATTTTTTCTCTGTGCTTTTTTCTAGTGCTATTAAGTGGTCAGCGGAGGAGGTTCGATACGAACGGGGGGCATGGCTGCGAGTATATGGAACCCCCGTTCATGCTTGGAATGAGAATTTCTTCCGTTCATGTGTATCCAGAATTGGTAGATTTATTCACGCAGACGAAAGCACGGTTACTAAAGCTCGCTTAGACTATGCATGTATTCTTGTTCCAACGTCACAATTAGAGATTTTGAATACGACATCGGAATGTGTCATTGATGGGAGGAAATTTGTCTTAAAATTGGTGGAGGAATGGGGTTATGTGTTGGGCAAGGATGCTTTTCTGACGGAGGTTGACTCTTCACCGGAAGCGTCTTGTAATCCAAATGATGATGTGGGTTTGGAAGAGGTTCAAGGAGAGTGGGAGTTGGACGACTTAGTAAACGACTTACAAAAAGAGTGGAGCCAGCATGAAGGTAAGACGGAAGCTTCTTTGAATTCCCATCATTCTTCTCCGAAGAATAATAATGTGGAGGACAGTAATTCAGAGTTTTTTGAGGTGCAACTCTCACTGGTTTTACAACCTGTGTCGATGCCAAAAAATGAGGTCGATAAAGGTGTAGGGTTGAATGAATCATCGATGCAAGAAGCTAGGGCGTCCGAAGTATCCAACATGGGACCTTGGAGTATAGATTGGTTACCGCAACAGAAACCTATTTCAGAAGGAGGTGTTGTTTTTTCATCCACTAGTGATGTTCGTAAATCCAAACAGGTGGAGTATGTAAACGACAAGTCTATTTCTTCGTCGGGTAACGTTTTAACTAAGAAGAAGAAGAAGGTTGGTGTGGTACATAAATCAGTTGGGTTTATGAAAAAAATTGCACGGATGCCGGTAGAGGATCGCAATCAGATATTGAAAATTTTGAAAAAACAAAAGCGGAAAAAGAAGGTTTGTGCCGCGAATGCATCCTCAAAGGAGACAACAGATTCAGCGACTGCTTCTAAGGAAAAATCTTCTTCATCCGGGGAAAATGATTGGGTACATATACATGGGGAGCCAAAGTTGGTGGCGGAGGATGTGAAGGAATTGGGCAAGATTGTGGGGGTGAAATATTTGTGTAACACGACAAATACTTTTAACTTGTTATCGAGGGAAGGGAGGAGAGAGTGGAGGGCGGCTGGAGGTAGTGACATGGCGAGTGAGGTCGACGGGGGGAAGAAGGCCGAGTACGGTTTGTGGGGCGGCGCGGGTGCTGCGGGTGGGGTGGCTAGAGGTTTACGATGAAGATTCTGACGTACCATGCGAGGGGGCTAGGCGGAGGAGAGAAGAGGAAAGAGGTGCGATAGTTAGTCTTAGAGAAGAGGCATTTGGTGCTATGTTTACAAGAGACTAAGATACAGGTGATGAATGATGTGATCGTTAAATCTTGTTGGGGTAATAATCCCGTTGGTTATTCGTATCAACCTTCAAATGGGGCGTCTGGTGGTTTGCTTACGGCGTGAGACGCCTCAAGGCTGGATGTCTGGTTCTCAATGAGTTTTAAACATGTTTTGATAATCAAAGGAACGGTTATAGATTCAGGTGTCGAGTTTATGATTGTTAATGTGTATGCACCGTGCGATCTGGCAGCCAAAAAGGGCTTATGGGAGCGGATGCAGCCGCTGGTATCAACCAACAATGATCTCTGCTTGTGTGTCTGCGGGGACTTTAATTCAGTTCGTTGTGTTGAAGAGAGGAAAGGAAGAGGCGTGGTGTTCAGACAGGTGGACGCCGATGTATTCAATAAATTCATTAACGACTGTTCACTTATTGACTTACCTATCTGCGGTCGGTTATTCACTTGGTATCGAGGTGACGGAATTTCTATGAGTAGACTGGATCAGTTTTTGTTGTCGAGCAAGTAGTGTGAGAAATGGACAAACTGTATTCAAGTTGCTTATCAGCGGGGTCCATCTGATCACGTTCCGTTGCTCTTACATATCGATGAAGGTAACTGGGGCCCTCGACCGCTTCGGATGCTTAAATGTTGGTCAGATTTACCGGGTTATACAGACTTTGTCCGAGCTAAGTGGGGAACCTTCAATTGCGAAGGCTGGGGCGGTATGTGTTAAAACAGAAACTTAAGTTGATGAAATTTGGTCTAAAGGAATGGCATCAACGACACTTTCAGAACATGGGGTGTCGGATGACAGAGGTTCAAAATAATATGTCAGTATTGGACATTAAAGCAGAGTTGTCAGCGCTTTCGGATGAGGAGGCAACTGAGCTTCATGAGTTGTCTCTCAATTTGCACTCTATGGCCCGTTTAGAAAACAATATTAACTGGCAAAATTCAAGAATGCAATGGCTTGAGGAAGGGGATGCTAACTCTAAATTTTTTTCATGGGTGCATGTCAAATCGACGGCGTCAAAATGCAATTAATGTGGTGTCTGTTGAGGGTGTCAGAGTCGAGGGGGTTCAGAATATTCGTGCGGCTGTTTTCCGTCATTTTTCAAATCATTTCAAGTCGCCGGGAGCAGCTCGGCCAGGTATTGAGGGACTTCACTTTCGTCAGTTATCACGGGTGGAGGCGGCCAATTTAACACAACCCTTTACTTGTGAGGAGGTAAAGAGCGCAGTTTGGGATTGCGATAGCTTTAAGAGTCCGGGCCCCGATGGTGTCAGCTTCGGGTTTTTGAAAGATTTCTGGGATTTATTACAGGAAGACTTTATGAGATTCTTGGTGGAATTCCATCGAAATGGGAAGCTGACTAAAGGTTTGAACTCCACTTTCATAACTTTAATTCCAAAGGTTAATAGTCTGCAAAGGCTTAATGATTTTCGACCTATCTCCTTGGTTGGGTGCTTGTATAAGGTGCTGGCTAAAGTCCTTGCGAATAGACTTCGCTCTGTGGTGGGTAGTGTGGTATCTGATTCACAATCTGCTTTTGTCAAAGGTAAACAAATTTTAGACGGTATCTTAATTACTAATGAAGTGGTTGATGAAGCTCGGCGTAAACATAAGGAGTTACTGTTATTCAAAGTGGATTTCGAAAAGGCGTATGACTCGGTTGATTTCAAGTATTTGGACTCTGTCATGGCTAAAATGAACTTCCCAAGAATATGGCAGAAATGGATTTTTGAATGTGTTGGAACGGCAACTGCGTCGGTTTTAGTGAATGGCTGCCCCACAGAGGAGTTTCCGTTAGAGAGGGGCCTTCGTCAGGGCGACCCTTTGTCCCCGTTCTTATTCCTGTTGGCAGCAGAAGGGTTTAATGTCCTCATGAACGCAGTGGTAAGGGCGGATTTGTTTCGAGGGTACGGTGTTGGGCAAACTGATGAGATGCGGCTGACACACCTTCAGTTTGCGGACAATACTATTATTATTGGTGAAAAAAGTTGGCAGAATGTGTGTACAATGCGAGCACTGTTGTTACTTTTTGAGGGGATTTCGGGGTTGAAAGTGAATTTTAACTAAAGCATGTTGACAGATGTAAATATTCCTGATACTTGGTTGTCCGAGGCGGCTTTGGTGATGAACTGTCGTCGAGGTTCGATTCCTTTTGTCTATCTGGGTTTGCCTATTGGCGGTGATTCTAGGAAACTTTCTTTTTGGAAACCTGTTGTCGATCGTATAGTCTCTCGCTTGTCGTTGTGGAACCATAAGTTTCTGTCCTTTGGTGGTCGCCTGGTACTTCTGAAGTCTGTCTTGCCCTCTCTTTCGGTTTACTTTCTTTCCTTTTTCAAAGCCCCCGCAGGTATAATTTCCTCTATTGAATCTATTTTTAAAAAAAAAAATTGGGGGGGTTGTGAGGATAATAGGAAAATAGCTTAGATATGTTGGGAGTCTATCTCCGAAGGAGGGAGGAGGGTTGGGGGTGCGAAGGATGGGAGCTTTTAATTTATCTTTGTTGGGGAAGTGGTGTTGGAGGATGTTGGTGGAGAAGGATGGTTAATGGTATCGAGTCTTGAGAGCTCGGTATGGGGAGGAGTGGAGACAGTTGAAGGAGGGAGGGCCTCAGGACTCGACTTGGTGGAGGTCGATGTGTAGGATTCGTGAGGGGTTAGGAGAGGGTGTCGGGAGGTGGTTTGATAATAATATTCGTCGTGTGGTGGGAGATGGCAATGATACTTTATTTTGGCAGGATATACGGGTGGGGGAAGTTCCTCTAAAATTCCCTCGCTTATATGAGCTTGCTATTAATAAGATGTGTTCAGTGGCAGAGGCGAAGTGGGGTATCGGTGCGGGTGGGGGAGGAGGGAGGGTGTGGCGGCGTCACTTGTTTGCTTGGGAGGAGAAGAGTGTGAGGGAGTGTTCTATTTTACTTTCTAACACTGTTTTGCAGGATAACGTACATGATGTGTGGCGCTGGTTGTTAGATCCTATTCACGGCTATTCGGTGAGGGGAGCTTATCATTTTCTTACCACCAATGCCGCTTCTTCGGATATGACCATGGTTGATGACGTCTGGCACAAATATATTCCATCCAAGGTGTCAGTGCTTATGTGGCGGCTTTTCCGTAATCGACTACCTACGAAAGATAATTTGGTTCGGCGACAAGTCATCCCCACTACAAATACGGCTTGTATTACAGGTTGTGGAGGGTTGGAAACTTCAGCACATTTGTTCTTACACTGTGACATATTCAGATCTCTATGGCACCACGTATGGTGTTGGTTACATATTTCTTCGGTGTCCCCCGGCAACATCAGGCAACATTTTATTCAATTCACTTCAATGGCGGGGCTGCCTAGGTTCACTCACACATTTATGAAAGTAGTTTGGTGTGCTTCAGTTTGGGTTATTTGGAAGGAAAGGAACAAACGTGTATTCCAAAACACGGCCACTACCCCTTTGGTCATTGTTGAACAGGTCAAATTACATTCTTTTTTATGGTTAAGATCGAAACAAGTCAACTTTGCATATAGTTATCATGAGTGGTGGCAAAATCCCACCTTGTGTATGGATCTCCAATTGTAACTCGTTTTATTTTTGGCGGTGGTTACTTGATGTAACTACCTTGTTCTTGTAAATACTTTGGTTGGTTTGCCCTTTGCACACCTTGTACGGGGTGAATCATTGTTGTTAATATATCTCATTTTAGTTTGTTCAAAAAAAACAAACCAAACTAATAATGATTATTTATTTCAATGACACCAACAATATAACAAAAAAAAAATCTAATTTGTTTTTATTGACACCAACAACAATTTTTATTATAGAAAAAGTTGTTTAAGGGTATAATTGAGATAATGAAAATGTAAGTATAAATATATTTATCTAATTTGTTACACTTTTTAAATGATAAAGGAAAAAACAGACATATATATTTATGTGTTTGTTACATTTTTTTTAATATTTAAATTTATATTTATCTATTTGTAACATGTATTATTTGTATTCAAAATTGAGGACATTTTTTAAAAGAAAAATCCAACCCAAAAGAGCTGAAAAAGGTAGTTTTTTTTTTATATATAGTATATTTTATCAGCTATCGGTATATGTCCCGTGTTTTTATTAAAAAAAATTTGTGGTGTCCGGGATTCGAACTCCAAACCTTGCATATATTATACATTATTCCTACCAACTGAGATAAGCTCACGTGGATATCGTATTTTTTTTTCTTTCTATCAGAGATAGAAAAAAGGGCCAACCCGTTCCTTTCCGCCCCGCCCCGTCAATAACCAGTCTAAAAAGGGGCAGAGCGGGGCGGGCCAACTAGAGAAATAGGGTTGGAAATCTCACTCTGCCTTGTTTTATGGTGGACCAGCGGGTTGGCGGGTTGACCCGTCAATGTTTTTTTAAAAAAAAATATTAATTAAAATCTTCACATAAACAATGTAAAAATATATAAATTTAAAGCAAATTTAAAAAAATCTAAATATATATCTAATGGCTCCACTAAAAATATGAAAATAATTATTCAAACATATAAATTACATCTTCTAAAGTTCTATAATAAATCAATAAGACATTGTAAACAAAAACTCCATGAGATATCAATTATCTGATTGTTCCAAATACAAAGGCTATAATCAAAACAAAAGGCTATAATCTAGTTGCTTTTCGTGACATGTATCGTTTACACGATCCTTCATTGGTTTTGGAATATTGCATGCTTCACTGTCAGTTGATTTTGCTAGAGACAGATATGGGCTGCCTAACTTTAGATTTCCGTAGCTGTTTCTGTCGTTTATTTTTGTCGTTTCTTTTTGGTTTTCAAAGGGTTTTAAGTCAAACCATAGAAACACTCCATTGATTAATTACCATTTCATTTTACATCCGATGCAATGAACTGGGTTCAAAATTTTTTTCTTTTTTTTTTCAACCATAGAAACACTCCATTGATTAAACACATATACTCCAGGGCGGTAATTAAAGCTCATTAACTATTTTAGTACAATTACTTGGTTGGACATTGTGTTTATCAGATACAATAAACAAGAGTATAAAATCTATTAGACAAATTCAAAAAACTAATAAATTATCATGAATTAATAATTTTTGTATATGAAGTTCAATTGAACTGTGTTTATGCAAGAATTATTGTGTATAAGCAACCAGAGAAATCACTCATACTCTTTGTACTTTTTCATTTCTAATAAAAAAATTGATTTCTAAAAACAACAGTGATAAAGAAATATAAAAGTCACAAATGATTTAGTTACAGTAACAAAAGTGATCTTTCTTCGTTGCTTGCAATATATATAGTTGTTATTACAAGTGCATAGTGTGTCATTAATTAAACAATCCATTATTTTTAATTTATTAAAACTCTAGACTTCATATTAAATGTATTTTTTAAGTGTTTGACATTGATATTCCAACTATGTATATAGGTTTAAGTGTTTAAGTGTCATATTAAAATCTATTTTGCTTAAAAGAATATAACATATTATCATCTTGCAGTAAACCTCTCGCGATTTGACTACAATATCATGGCAGAGCTGATTGGTGGAGCATTTCTTTCTTCATTCTTTCAAGTCATTCTTGATAGGTTTGCCTCAAGTGATTTCAAAGACTTCTTCAATAAAGGGTTGGTTGAAAAACTTTAAATCACACTGGATTCTATCAATCAATTGTTGGATGATGCAGAGACAAAGAAGTACCATAACCACAATGTGAAGAATTAGCTTGATCGTCTAAAACACGAGGTATATGAAGTAGATCAATTGTTGGATGAGTTTGATACAAATGTACAATGGAAGAGCAAGGTTCAACACTTTGTTTTAGCTTTCACTAATCGATTTGAATCTAGGATCAAAGATTTGCTAGACAAGCTAAAATTTCTTGCAGAGCAAAAGGATGTGTTGGGATTGACACCAAGAAATTACACTAATTCTGAAGGTGCAGTTAGCCTGCAATTCTCAGAAAGATCTCCAACTGCATCTTTGGTGGATGAATCTTGCATATATGGTAGAGAGGGTGAGAAAGAAGAAATAATCAACTATTTGCTGCCAAACAAGGACAATGGCAACCAAGTATCAACAATCAGCATAGTGGGTTTGGGTGGGATGGGGAAGACCACACTTGCACAGCTTGTCTACAATGACCGCAGGATACAAGAGAAGTTTGAACTTAAAGCCTGGGTCCATGTATCTGAGTATTTTGATGTTATTGGACTTACCAAAGCAATTCTTAGGAAATTTGGTTCTGCTGAAAATAGTGAAGACTTGGATCTACTCCAACGGCAACT
>Ga0315914_1009660_pt1 | contig 12306 bp, 8 predicted proteins | sample MpolenodulesMG_FD_203920 | JGI IMG/M metagenome (GOLD analysis project Ga0315914, IMG submission 203920) | Medicago polymorpha root nodule microbial communities from Los Angeles, California, United States - elongated nodules | ecosystem: Host-associated > Plants > Roots > Nodule | place: USA... | reverse complement strand
GCATGAGTCTGAAGAACTGCGTCTGAAGAAACGAGTCTGAAGAAGAGCTCCTGAAGACACGTCATCAGAAGCAAGGTCATCAGAAGCATATCTCGCCAGAAGCTACTTCACTAGAGTTGACAAAGGACATTGTACAAAGTGTACGGCCACGAACTCTGCAACCACCATCTCTGCAATCTTTGTCTCTACAACAAGACAAAGATAACAGTAACATTGCTGCAGACGCTATTCCTTTTGTTTTGGAATGGATTTGAAATAAGCTCTTCATAGGACAACTATCAAATCAGGCAAAAGATCAAGGGTGAAGAGTCAAAGCTTCAAAGCAAGACAAGTTGATGTAACGGCTAAATTTTCAACGTCTCTCAACTCCTCTATAAATAGGGATGAAGACTTAGAGAATATAAGGATCAACCTAGACATTCAAGCAAAAGGCCAATACTCTGCGCAAAACGTCGAAAACAAACATCAACAACTTAGAGAATTCTTTCAATTGTTTTTATCTTAGAATTCCTAATTGTCTAGAAAAAGTGAGTATGTTCTGTTTCGTATTGTATTGTGAATACCTCTGATTGTATATCAAGTATTCAAAACCTTATTCAATTTGTTGTAATTGTTAAGTTAAGTCTCTTTCAGTTGTGATTGAGCAAAGGAAGTCTCTTGGAGATGTCCTTGAGCATAAGAGTCTCTTTCAGGTGTGATTGAGCATAGAAGTCTCTTAGAGTTGTCCTTGAGCAAAGATAAGTCTCTTTCTTGTGTGATTAAGCAACTTGTAATTTGAGATTACATTTTAGTGGAACTCTCCTTGGAAGTGCAAGGAGAAAAGGACTACTTCCGGTTTGTTGAAGGAACTTGTATAATTGCTTGTGTTCTCTCTTCTTCTGTTCTTTACTTTATCCGCTGCACATAGACTCAGAACTCACTCAGACTCTGAACTACTTCAGACTCTGCACCTGAGAACAGTTATCTAGAACGTAAAAGAAGAAGTTTCCAAAACACAATTCAACCCCCCCTTCTTGTGGTTTTTCTCACCTTCACCGTGCACTTGTGGGCCTACTAGCACCCTTTGACTCTATGTCATATGTCTTATGATGTTTTTTGAAATATCCCTTTTGCATAAAAACTTAAAATGTAAGTCGTTTTAAAAAAAAATGGTTTGAAAAGTGTTTTCACAAGTTTTTGAAGTTTTTATTCATTTGAGTCGAATCAAGAATTCTCTGATTCGAATTATAAAAACAGAAGACTGATTTATTTCAAACCATGAAACATGTTATTCTAATAAATCTTTAATCGAGATCAATGATTTTGAATCAAGTATTCTCCGATTCGATCAAACTTCATCATGATCAAAAAATGACCAAAATCATGAAAATGCGATTTGAATCATTCTTCAAACACACCCATAACTCATTTTTCTCATATGATTGGAATCATTAAATGTATGATTCAAATCATTCACGGGATTTGAGTTATTTTATGCTTTAACTTGCTTTAAACTCTCACACCTATAATTACATCTTATCTCTCAATTTCTCACTCATTTAATCAATTTTCAAAATCACTCTAAAGTTTTTTTCACTCTTTTTGTACAAACTTATTTAATTTAATCACTTTTTCTCAAAACACTTGTTGGATTTGAGATCTAGATTGTTAGGGTGCTATAGGAAAATGGTAAGTTTGGTTTCATTCAAGGGTCTTGGTGGATCATCAGGAGCTAAAGCAAAAGGAGGTACTTTTCCCCTCTAAAGGTAATTGTGAGGGTTATTTCTCAAACAATCAAGGTTGAAGGGGATCAAAGCGGGGTCTTAGCAAACAATATTTCTTGGGTTAGAAGATCGAAGGATTGCATACTATCTTGATTCGAAGACCTTGGGATTAATACAATTTTATGGAGCTTGAAGTTTGGAGGCATTGCAGTGAATTCATAGTGTAGACGATGTAGGACTGTGGTTATTCGCAAATTGGACTAAAAGGTGGAACCTCTATAAAAATAATATTTACTTTAAAGAGATAAATTATAAATATATGTTTTTTTGTCACTTAACAATTATATTTATTCTTAATTTATGATATTAAATATTTATATAATATAAAAGCTTACCCTAAATTTAACCTAGTTAGCCTCTTATATATATCGTTGAGCTCACCATTTTGACAAAAGTAAATAGGAACAGCGCCGCTGCTTCAGCGTCCCTCTCTTTCGTTATGATGATATGCAATTTGGGCACGTCGTTTGCGCGTGACTTCATTCTACTCAGACCAACACTACATATGAGGTTAATCTTCCTGTTATTGATGCCATCTAATTGTTTGTTAAATTATTTTTTCCCAATCAATTTTGTGTTATTGTCTCTCCAACAGATCTATAAGCGTCAAAACAAAACGTTATCCGTGGATTATCACAAAAGGTGTGATTGAACGGAAATCGTTAATGTTATCATATATTTATACTCCTTCTATGATGAACTGCTTAGATCTATTGTTCCTTTTCATAGGTTCCAATATAATTGTCAACGACTGTGATTTCTTAAATATGGGTAGATCTGTATCATCAAGATGACACCTTTTTAAAAAGGTAATAACTATGTGACTCTTACATATTTGTCTTCATATTTGTTGCTGTATTGAAGTTTAAGTTGATAACTTTTATTTTGATATATAATTATCCTATACTATTTATTTTAGTTTTAAGATTACCTCATCCCCTTGACACGGTCTAGTGAGTAACTGATAATAGTGAAATGCCAATTCTCACAAAACATCTTGTATCCCCTTTAAGGGTTGTAAATAGAATTTGTTTGTATAGTTTAAATTTATTTTTCTGGTGCTTAAGTTTTAGTCCTAAATATGTATTATTTAGATCTTATTTATGATCGACGTAAGATCTCAACAATAAAGTTTCAAAATTTAGATGATTATTCCAAACATGAGGTCAACTAATTGATATTTGGTGATTGCAAGATCAATTTTAGAATAGCTCCTCCCTTTGAGTGGAGGTGTATATTCTCTTATAATCTATAAAATCTCATTAACATTACCAAATGTCTCATGCTTCTCAAATTATGAATGACAAATTTTTTGGTCGAAATTTATCAATGACAATTTAAAAAGGGTCAAAAGAAAATCACATTCATCCAAATGCTAATAGGATATATCATGAGCTTTCAAATAAATCCTCAACATACAATCATTCATTTGATATTGTGATTACTTGATACGTCTAATAAATAAATAAAATTACAAAATTTGTGCAAGGTAGTCATCTATTTATTTTATTTCTTTTGAAAACTTGATATATGCTCTAAGAACGCAAGGTAGTTATCCATAATATCTTGAAACTGAGAAAAGTCTTCTGTAATCTCAATTTGGTCTTCATCGTCTGTTAATGTCAAATTATTATCAACATAATCTTCCAACCCTCATTCAATTATTGGAGTAATATGTTGTACTTCAGACATACATAGTGGATGTCTGAAGTACCACATATTGCTGCAATAAATGATTGAGGGTTGGAAAATTATCTTGATAATAATTTGACATTAAGAAAGGATGAAGACCGAATTGAGTTTACAGAAAACTTATCCCAGTTTCAAGATATTATGGATGACTACCTTGCGTTCTTGGACCGCATATCACGTTTTCAAAAGAAATCAAATAAATAGATGACTACCTTGCACAAATTTTGTAATTTTATTTATTTATTAGATCTCTCAAGTAATCACAATATCAAACGAAAACATTCTTGTTTACCAAATTATTCTCTTTCAGTTAATAAAAAATTGAAAATTAGATTGGTAATCACAGAAACTCCGGGTGGGGTCGATACTATTTACTACTCAGTAGATCTGAGCACTTGTGGGCCTAGTAGCACCCTTTGACTCTATGTCATATGTCTTATGATGTTTTTTGAAATATCTCTTTTGCATAAAAACTTAAAATGTAAGTCGTTTTAAAAAAAAAATTGTTTCAAAAGTGTTTTCACATGTTTTTGATGTTATTATGCATTTGAGTCGAATCAAGAATTCTCTGATTCGAATTATAAAAACAGAAGATTGATTTATTTCAAATCATGAAACATGTTATTCTAATAAATCTTTAATCGAGATCAATGATTTAAATCAAGAATTCTCCGATTCGATCAACTTCATTATGATCAAAATATGATCAGAATCATGAAATCTGTGATTTGAATCATTCTTCAAACACACCCATAACTCATTTTTAACATATGATTGGAATCATTAAATGTATTATTCAAATCATTCACGGGTTTTGAGTTATTTTATGCTTTAACTTGCTTTAAACTCTCCCACCTATAATTACATCTTATCTCTCAATTTCTCACTCATTGAATCAATTTTCAAAATCACTCTAAAGTTTTTTTCACTCTTTTTGTACAAACTTATTTAATTTAATCCCTTTTTCTAAGAACACTTGTTGGATTTGAGATCTAGATTGTTAGGGTGCTATAGGAAAATTTTGGTTTCATTCAAGGGTCTTGGTGGAGCATCATGATCTAAAACAAAAGGAGATACTTTTCCCCTCCAAAGGTAATTGTGAGGGTTATTTCTCAAACAATAAAGGTTGAAGGGGATCGAAGCGGGGTCTTAGCAAACAATATTTCTTGGGTAAGAAGATCGAAGGATTGCATGCTATCTTGATTCGAAGACCTTCGGATTAATACAATTTTAAGGAGATTGTAGTTCGGAGGCATTGGAGTGAATTCATAGTGTAGAGTAGAGGATGTAGGATTATGTTGATTCGCAAATTGGACGAAAAGGTGGAACCTCTATAAAAATAATATTTACTTTAAAGAGATGAATTATAAATATATGTTTTTTTGTCACTTAAAAATTATATTTATTCTTTAATTTATGATATTAATTATTTATATAATATAAAAGCTTACCCTAAATTTAACCTAGTTAGCCTCTTATATATATGCCTGAGCTCACCATTTTGACAAAAGTAGATAGGAACAGCGCCGCTGCTTCAGCGTCCCTCTCTTTGGTTATGATGATATGCAATTTGGGCACGCCCTTTGCGCGCGACTTCATTCTATTCATACCAACACTACACATGAGGTTAATCTTCAGTTATTCGTATTTTCTTGTTATTGATGCCATCTAATTGTTTGTTTAATTATTTTCTCCCAATTAGTTTTGTATTGTAATCTCTCCAACATATCTATAAGCGTCAAAACAAATCTTTCTCCGCGGAGTATCACAAACGGAGTGATGGAATGGAAATCGTTAATGTTATCATATATATGTATTCCTTCTATGATGAACTGCTTAGATCTGTTGTTCCTTTTCATAGGTTCCAATATAATTTTCAACGACTGTGATTTCTTAAATATGGGTAGATCTGTATCTTGAAGATGACATCTTTTTAAAAACGTAATAACTATGTGACTTTTATATATTTGTCTTCATATTTGTTGTTGTATTGAAGGTTAAGTTGATAACTTTTATTTTGATATATAGCTATCTTATATTATTTATGTTGATAATATGGAGACATATTACTCCAATAAATGATGGAGGGTTGGAAAACTATGTTGATAATAATTTGACATTAATAGAGGATGAAGACCTAATTGATATTACAGAAGATTTTTGTCAGTTTTAAGATATTATGGATGACTACCTTGCGTTCTTGGACCGCATATCAAGTTTTCAAAAGAAATAAAATAAATAGATGACTACCTTGCACAAATTTTGTAATTTTATTTATTTATTTATTAGATCTCTCAAGTGATCACAATATCAAACGAAAACGTTCTTGTTTACCAAATTATTCTCTTTCAGTTAATAAAACATTAAAGATCATATTGGTAATCACTGAAACTCCATGTGGGGTCGATAATATTTACTACTTAGTAGAACCGTGCACTTGCGGGCCTGCTTGCACCCTTTGATTCTATGTCATATGTCTTATGATGTTTTTTGAAAAGATCTCTTTTGCATAAAAACTTAAAATGTAAGTCGTTTTAAAAAAAATGGTTTGAAAAGTTTTTTCACATGTTTTTGAAGTTTTTATGCATTTGAGTCTAATCAAGAATTCTCTGATTCAAATTATAAAAACAGAAGACTGATTTATTTCAAATCATTAAATTTGTTATTCTAATAAATCTTCAATCGAGATCAATGATTTGAATCAAGAATTCTCCGATTCCGATCAAACTTCATCATGATCAAAAAATGATCAGAGTCATGAAATCTGCGATTTGAATCATTCTTCAAACACACCCATAACTCATTTTTCACATATGATTGGAATCATTAAATGTATGATTCAAATCATTCGCGGGTTTTGAGTTTATTTTATGCTTTAACTTGCTTTGAACTCTAACACCTATAATTACATCTTATCTCTCAATTTCTCACTCAATTAATCAATTTTCAAAATCACTCTAAAGTTTTTTTTGCTCTCTTTTGGTACAAACTTCTTTAGATTAATCACTTTGTCTAAGAACAGTTGTTGGATTTGTCGATTTTCGTGAGTTTGGAACTTGTACCAACCAAATAACACTAAATAACATTTCTGCATTAATACTCCCTCTGTCCCAATTTAAGTGAGTCTTTTGCTCATTTCACACTTATTAAGAAAAATTTATTAGTGAAGAAGAGAGAAACATAGTTTTAAGTGCTCTTGTCATGTATTGGTGAATTTACCATTATCATAAATGCAAAGTATAATATATTAAAGTTCGAGTGATGAAAGTAATATTAATTAGAGTAATAATTGAAAAAAAGCAATTAATATTGCATTGAAAAGTGAAATTGGTCAATTATTTTAGGATAATATTTTTTTACAAAAGACTCACTTATTATAGAACATAACATATTTTTTCTTAGGTAAAAGTTCACTTGACTTTGACTAATGGCCACATAAAGCGTCAATTATGATCCGATTATCCATGGAATGTTCCATCTGTCAACGTTAAACAGAAGACTACATGTTTTCAGCTTTTACCTACGACTTTTCTCGTAGGTATTATTTTTTTACTTCAACATATTGTTCTTGTGTTTCACTAAAACTATGGAAGTACAAAAATGTTGCTTGTGGGTATTTGAAAGCAACGCACTAAACTCATGATAGAAAACCTTTAACAGTTGTACAACAATGTTAAGATTTATGCTCTTCCCCCTGCACAAAACACTCGCGCCCAGCATCATTTTCAAATATACCCCTGCGTTACTTAAGTAATGTTGCGCTACTTAACTCACGCAGCGTGAGTTAAGTCACGCAGAGTTACTGTTTTTGTACAAAACCCATCAGTCCATACTCCAAGCACCATTTTCTTTCCCTCCACCTTTAAAACCCAAAAAGTGCGATTTTTTGGGTCAAAATCCTCATCCCAATTCATTGCAAATCGTCGGGAAGCAAATTTCTACGATCATCAAGCACCAAATATCAGGTATTGTATCATCAAAACTCATCTTATTTTGCTGGTTTTTGTGCTTGGTTCGTCTGGTTTTCGTAGGCAGTAGGGCTTGGTGCGCAAGTTAACTTGCGCAGGTGTTAAAGGATGCGTGACATAAGTCATGCATGAGTTAAAGTGTTGCATGACTTAAGTCACGCCACTGTATAGTCCTGTTTTTTGAATTTTTTGCGCCACTTTTGTTCTTGGTTAGCTTGTTCCACAAGTAATTTATTTATTCTTGCTTTGTAATTTTTTTTATTCAATAGATATATAGTGAGATGATTGCCAATGTCGCGGGTGATGACGTTGAACCGAAACCGGCCAAAAATGAAGCTTTTGGCGATGCTTCCGGCGAAGGTTCCGGCGATGTCAAACCAATTGTTAATGTGAAACCATTTAAAGTCCAAGAACCTAAACTGGTACCTATCGGTGTTGTTTCCGAAGGTCACGACACCGCCTCATTTTTTACAACAAATGCAAGATGGAGAGAGCGAGAAGAGTTACTTGCTTGGGATCGTCGACAAGGGGTAAGGGTCGGATTTAGTGTTTGTAAAGACAAATCCGTTTTAAAAAGGTCGTACTTGACGATGCAATGTGAAAAGAGTGGGATATACAAGCCACCTAAGACGAGGAAGAAACCGAACCTTGAAGGCATCGGCTCAAGGAAATGCAATTGTCCGGTTAGATTGAAAGGTTTCTTTGATAAGGATACAAATGATTGGTGGCTTGCAATGCTTTGTGGAATGCACAACCATGACTTGGATGAAAAGTTATCCGGACACCTTATTGCAGGTAGACTTAGTGCGGAGGAGAAGAAAAAAGTTATCGACATGACAAAGAGCTTGACAGTGCCTCGGAATATTCTCACCAATTTGAAGCAAAATAAAAAAGAAAGCGTGACAACTATCAAACAAGTGTACAATGTACGAACAAGATGGTGCAAGGGGGAAAGAGGTAACATGAACGAGTTGCAATACTTGATTTCGAAGTTGGTGGAGCATAAATATGTCTATTACACAAGATGCAATAGTGAGGAAACCACTCTTGAAGACCTATTTTTTGCTTATCCGGAGTCAATTAAATTGCTCAACACTTTTCCAACTGTTTTGGTCATGGACTCCACTTACAAAACCAACAACTACCGAATGTCGTTGTTTGAGATAGTTGGTTGCACCTCTACAAAAATGACGTATTCCGTTGGTTTCACCTTTCTTCACTTTGAACTAGAGGATAACTTTACTTGGGCACTTACGATGGTGAAAGGTCTTTTGTCCTCAAAAGACAACAAGCCTAAGGTGATTGTCACCGACAGAGATGGTGCTTTGATGAATGTCGTTGGCACAGTTTTCCCTGAAACATACACCATGCTTTGTTTTTTCATATTGGGAAGAATGTAAGGGCTAAGTGCATCACGGATTATAGAGTTAACCCAAAGTCTCCTAAGGGTGCAAAAGTTTACAAGAAAGAATTGAAGAAGAACAAGGTGAAGAATAGAGAAGTTGTTGAGAAAGTCGTGATTGCTTGGAGAGAGTTGGTCGAATCTCCTACGGAGGAATCATATGCAAGTAATTTATTGAAATTCAAAGAGATATGCATGTCATTTTCGGAATTTATAACATATGTTGAAACTTTTGAACCTTAAGGGAAAATTTGTGAGGGCATGGACGAATAAAGTCTTGCATCTAGGGTGTAGAACCACCAACATTGTTGAATCGGCTCATGGAGTGTTGAAAAAATATTTGAGGAGTAGCGTGGGTGATTTGGCATCATGTTGGGATGAAATAGACAAGACGTTGGCCGTGCAATTTGGTCAGATACAAGGAAGTTTTGGGAGGAACAAAACGGTCTTGGAACACAAATACAAAAAAATCAAGATGATGAGAGAGTTGGAGGGTTATGTATCTAGACGCGCATTGAAATTTATCTATGATGAATTGAAACGCTCCAAGACATTCGGCTTTGAGAAGGAAGATTGTGGTTGTGTGCAAAAGACATCGTACGGGTTACCTTGTGCGTGTATTATTGCCATGAAGAGCAAGAAAAATTTGCCTCTTGTCTTGGATGATATATACCCTTATTGGAAAAGGTTAAGTGTACAAGGAGAGGAGATTGATGATGATTTTTCCGTGGTGGAAGAGTGGAATGGCATTCAAGAACGTCTCAAGACAAGCCCTTACAATATGAAACTCTACATCAAAGAGATGATGCGTCAAATAGCATTTTCGGAAACCACAAATTTGTCTCAACCTTCAAAAAAGGCGGTAACCAAGGGAGTACCTAAAAGGAAGAGGACTACACTCAAAGTGTCATCAACAGGTCGAAACCCCTCTAGGTGGGAGACTATTGATTCTCAAAATCCGGATAGTCAACCTTCACAACCCAAAAAGTCACTTCCAAAGAGGAAAGATGCACGCCTTGGAACTTACTCCCACTCACAAGCTTCATCGTCTACTTCAAAACCGTTTCGGAATATCCCATACATTTCACAAATTCCAAATCTCATGAGACCTTTTGTTGAAGAGATTGTGAATGTTAAATGGGATGGTCATTGTGGATTCCGGGTGGTAGCTAGGCACTTGGGGACGGATGAGGAAGATCATGTATTGGTTTGTCAAGCACTTATTCAAGAGTTGAGAAATCATAAGAGTGACTACATGCCGATATATGACACGGAGGAGCGTTATAACAAAATCTTGGATGGTTTACACCCTCCAAAATGTACAAGTGGTGTTGCGCCACCGAATAAGTGGTTGACCACTCCGGATATGGGTCACATTATTGCTTCTTGCTACAAAAGAGTCATTGTTCTATTGACTTTGCCCGAAATGGGTGGTGTAGGTGAGACATATTTCCCAATCTGAAGTGCCCCACCACTTAATCCACATGCCAACATCATGTGTTTTTGCTTAATTACAGACCACTATCCTCATGTTATTTTGAAGGAAGGTTGTCCGTAACCACCGAGTTGTAAGGAGTGGATGAACAACAAGATTGGTGAGGCGGAGAATTGGCATTTTGCGTTTTTGGATAGACAACACGCTTTCAATGAACTCATGTTCAAGGAGCCGAAGCCGCCAAAGAAACCAACAAATGAGCACAATCCAATTGTTTGTGATAATACTCCCACTCCGCAAAAAAGGGTACAAGAATTTGAAGTGATGGAAGACGAGGAAAATTTAGGAATGTCATTAGACCTCTTAGATAGGTTATTATAGGTTATGACGCTTTTTGGTCGGTTGGTGTTCGTCCTATTTTTTTGTGGTATTACACCCCGACGTATTTTTGGGTGGCCGGTTATGTCACACCAATTATTGCTCGCATTACTTTGTCTCTAATTATTCAACTATTTATTTTATCTCATATTTGTTTTTCATTATATTTTTGTGAAGTGAAACATGTCTGAAGATGCACAAGATCCAGTTAAACTTGAAGTTCGTTATGTAGATGTGAAAAAGAGGGCTTGGTTCATTGTAAATCCCACCGACAAGTTGGACGAGTTGAAGGCAAAACTTGACGACTTCTTTATCCATATTGGTTCAAATCATAGAACACGTGATGTGATCGTAAATGTGTCAAGCCTAGACTTGGGGGAGGATAAGGAAGAAGACTTCTGGAAGACCGTGTATTATCCACAATTTCTCAAAGATGATAGCGACGTTGATTACATGTTTAGGTTATTGGTTGAGAATAACACTTTGTAGCTTTTTGTCCGATCCGTTAAAGCGTAGTATTTATTTAAGCGTAATAGTGTAACATTTTCCGAATTTGTGTCTGTATTGTTGTTTTTTTAATGAATTTGTGTTTATGTTATTTAGCGATGAATTTGGGTAATTTTGACCTTTTATGTGAGATTATGTAATTTTAGAAATTTATGGACAAATTTGTGTAATTTGGATCGTTTATGTGTCATTAAGTGTGTTTAAGTGATTACGGGTCATTACCGGCGAATTTGTGAAATTTCGACTGTTTGGATCGTTATGTGTGATTATGTGATTGTGAGAAAAACAATGTTTTTGTGTAATTTTGATCGATTATGTCGTATTACCCGATAATCCTGTTAAACTGGCATAGTTCGGTTCAATTATAAGCGTGTAAAGATTACGGGTCATTAATGACACATTTTGCATTGAATACATATCAGTACAACATTTAATGTTGTACTAATATATCAATAGAGCGTGAGTTAACTCACGCAGTGTTTTACATGTTTTACACATGCGTATGTTAAGTGACGCAGCGTTAGTTAACTAACGCATAGTTTTACACTTGCGCTACTTAACTAACGCAGGGGCATTTTAGGCATGGCTGCAGGGCGCGAGTGTTTTGTGCAGGGGGAAGAGCATAAATCCAATGTTAAATGTATGATAAAAATGTTCTATAAAATTAGGGATCAATCTAATATGGATCTTCAAAAATTGGTCAAAAGATAGATCCTCATGTTGGAACAAAATGTATTTAACATTACCCTTTGAGTTTTGATGATAACAAAGTATTAAAAATTGTCAATTGGATATGTTAATATTTGTTCAAGTGTGCAGGACCAAAGACAAAAATGTAGTGTCTATTTTTAAGATTTTTAAGGCATATTCTGAAAGAACAAATGAAAGCAATGGAATCAACAAGAAGGAAGTTTGAAGCATCTGAAGAAAAGACGTTCTGAAGACAAAGTGCTCCTGAAGTGCTGACGTCATCAGAAGCACCTCATCTGAAGCAAGATCACCAGAAGCAGTTTTCATCAGGAGTTGAAGATCATCAGAAGCTATGAGAATTAAAGCTTCAAAAGGTTGTTCAAATGATTTAATCTCGTCTAGCATTGCAGAAGACTGAAAGAACAAAGCAACGACTAATTCAAATGGATTTGAAGGCATTGGATGCTTTTA
>Ga0315914_1009656_pt1 | contig 12311 bp, 8 predicted proteins | sample MpolenodulesMG_FD_203920 | JGI IMG/M metagenome (GOLD analysis project Ga0315914, IMG submission 203920) | Medicago polymorpha root nodule microbial communities from Los Angeles, California, United States - elongated nodules | ecosystem: Host-associated > Plants > Roots > Nodule | place: USA... | reverse complement strand
CCATATTATTTATTAAGGACAATTTTGTAAAACAACTCATAATATCTTTTTTCCACACAATATTAATTGTATTTCTTAATATGTGTGAAATGCCCAAAACGTCATACATTTTGGGACGGAGGGAGTATCCTTTTGTCCGAGTTTAACTGGGTCAGTTGACCATTTCACACATATTAAGAATAATGTATAAATGAAAGAGAGAGAACAATGATTTTCGGTGCTTTTATCAAATATTGGTGCATTCTTAATGCTTTTATCAAATATTGGTGCATTCTTCTTTATCATAAATATAAAGTAAATATATTGAATTGGAAGTTGTGAAAGTAGTATTAATTAGAATTATAATTAGAAAAAAATAATCAATATTGTATTAAAAAGTGAAATGGATCAATATTCTTGAGATAATATTTTTATAAATGGTTCAGTTATTATGTGATCGAGGGAGTATCGTTGATTTGGTATTATTTTGTAATCCGTAGAAAATGTAGCTTTATTTTTTTGTTTTAGGAAGAAAAAGTAGCTTTTACAAATGGTTCAGTTATAATGGGATGGAAGGAGTATCATTGATTTGGTATTATTTAGTATTAATTAGTATTTTTAAGCATGTAAAAAAGCAAGAGTAGACCAACCAAACGTAATGATCCCTCCACGAATAAAAAACTTTTTTTAGTTAGAAAAAAATAATAGTATTAATTAGAATTATAATTAGAAAAAAATAATCAATATTGTATTAAAAAGTGAAATGGATCAATATTCTTGAGATAATATTTTTATAAATGGTTCAGTTATTATGTGATCGAGGGAGTATCGTTGATTTGGTATTATTTTGTAATCCGTTGAAAATGTAGCTTTATTTTTTTGTTTTAGGAAGAAAAAATAGCTTTTACAAATGGTTCAGTTATAATGGGATGGAAGGAGTATCATTGATTTGGTATTATTTAGTATTAATTAGTATTTTTAAGCATGTAAAAAAGCAAGAGTAGACAAACCAAACGTAATGATCCCTCCACGAATAAAAAACTTTTTTTAGTTAGAAACAAAACAAACTAAGAATTATATTTAATCATCCAAATAAGAAAACTTCTACTCCAACACGGGAATAATTTTTCTTTTAAATAACCATTAACATCTTATATTTTATTTTTTTACTAAACCATTAACATCTTACTAAAACAACTATTATCCGTTATTAGATTTCCTAATTGAATTGAACGGTTTGCATAGAAAGGAATGAATGTTCAACCTCCACAAAAAACAAAGGGAAAATGACGAAAAAAGCATAAGCCAACAAAACAAAACCGATAATTTTCAGATAAGACCTTATCCACCCAAACAATTCCAACACCAATGATAAACCTAACAATCGAGTAAAATGAGCAAAGCCATGAAAGAGAGGATAATTTAGAGAGAAAAACAGAAAAGTGAAACAAGTCTAAGTAAAAATTTAACACAACGTTATTCACTAAGCAACTATCAGTAACTTTATAAACCAAACAATTTTAATTAACGGACGACACATTCCGTAACAAAAACTAAACAATGGAAGACACATAGGATGATTAAACTAACAATGCAAATGAAAATATAGTAGTTGTTTTCATGAGTTTCCGTTGGTGTTTATCACTTTATCAGCAATTGAGAATAATAGCTAGATGAGAATACAGGGCGTTCATGTTATAATCATAGATTAATAATTTGTTTTTTTCATTGAAAATTCATATAGCTTTAAGTTGTAAATTTAATTTTATATATATAATATAATTAGTGATAATATAATAAGAGATTAAGATGAAGACCTGAATGGTTTTGCCAACAATTAAAGGGGTGGCTTCAGCATGGATAAAGTCACCAATGACTGCTGCTTTCAAATGATTGATGCTAAGTTGAATTCCAGCAACCCTTTTATATCCACAAGCAATATGTGCTCCTATACTTGCTAGAGATTCTGATATCATTGCTGATACACCTCCATGAAGCACCTTAAATGGCTGCAACATCCACATCATAAACCATATAAAATCAAAAATCAATCATATAATTAATTATTCTTTCTTGTTCATACACATAGGACAAATTAAAATAAAATAAATATTTTTATGAAACATTATAATAGAACAATAAGAAACCATAGAGATAGTGAAATAATTGTTATAAGAAGCAAAAACTGGGGTTGACCTGGCAACACTTTTGTGTAAGATGAAGATTGCCAGAAACTTTTTGTGCTGATAATTCTTCAAATTCAAATCCAATTGTATGAAGGGGTACATCCAATTCAGCAGCTTTTGGTTTTCCCGATGATGATGATTTGTCTTCCATGAATGAATAAAAATAAAAGAGAAATTGAAAAAGGGTATTCTATGAATATATTTTGTGTTCCCTATAGATTATGTTATGTAGTCATTATTATTGACATTATGGTCAATCACATTGAAAGTTCGATGCTTTGTAAAGTGTTGGAGGATTAATTTAGGAATCATTGTGAGCCGTTGATTTTAAGGGTATTTTAGGGATTAAGAAAAAAATGAAAGGTGATAGTTTGATGGTAGGTAAAGTCTTCAAGGTTGGTGGATTGTTGAATATGGAACATTGAGGCATTAAAATGGAGTGCGCCATGGTGGTACTCACTTTTAGGATTTGGATTTAATACACTAACTACTTCATGCACCTACTTGTTTTGATCGTCGGATCTGTAATCGACGGTGGAGATGAGTCAATAATGAATTTGTGATGGTGTAACGTGTGCGAATAATCTCAAATCAATTGTCGAGATCGTAATTGCTTGTATTTAATTGTAGTATACAAAAGATTATTGATTGAGTTACCTTGATTGAGTTTTGAATTTAATGATTAAATGACTTAAGTCTCTTATTATTTGAATTAATTCATTGTTTGATCACCATTTTTTAAGGCACACAAAAAACTAAATGAATTTTGAAGTTATTTTTCTTTTTACAAAAGGAAAATGATATTCATTGCATTCATTAAAATTGATAAAATACATAAGATACAATAACATGATCAACATCGCTAAAAACGTAAATGGTGAATCTGCGAACAAATTTACAACATTCAAGTTAATAGTATACAACAGAAAAATGCCTACAAATAATATGATAAATCTAAATCACCAGAACATCAATGCTTCCGGATTTGCAACATTGACGCCCAAATCTTTGATTGACTGAAGTTGATCTTTCAATAAGAAGAAAACGAATACCGCAACAAGACACAAAATCAAACAACGCGGCACAAGACGACGAACAACACAACGTCACACTCGGACGATGAAATCATGAAAGAACGCAAGAAAAAAAAACTTGATGTATGTAGAAATCATCACTCATTTAGATTGAAAGAAAGACGAAAAAAGATGCAGATGTGTGATTCTAGATCAAAAGATAACCTAAAACCATCCCTCTTTGATGAGTGAAAGATAAAAAGAACTTAAAATAAGGTGGAGTTTCTCTAACTAAAAATATAGAACCCGTTAAAATGAATGAATGTATTTAAGTTGAGCAGCGGATTTTTCCCATATTGATCACCCCTAGCGATCCCGGTATATAAAATAAATTAAAAAGGAACATCATTAATTGAAGGAAAAAACATTTAATATTTTTCTGATGAAAAAAATAGTATTCTTTTTATTTTTTATAGTAGTTTTTAGTAATTTTCTTAGATATTTTACTTAATTAGTGCCATAATTGATTTTAAAAAATGAGATCCCAATTTTAAATGCAATATCTTGCGTCAAAACTGTTTTTTTGAAGACAAAAAAGGTTATATAAAAAATTATAAGTTTGAATTGAAAAAATATTCATTTTTTCAAATAACTTTTTAAGAATGGTGAAATAAAATATTATGTAAGAAATTAAGCGATGCTAAATAGGACTAAAATATTTTTGTATGAAGGTAAGAATATGTAGGGAGGAGGTGTGATTTTAGGTCACCCTTCTGTATCTTTTTTCTATTTTTTTCAATCTAAATAAGTGATTTTCACATATATCAATTTTTATTTTGTATTTTTTCATAATTTCGTTTTCTGAGTGCAAAATTGATTTTGCGTCTTGTTGTGGGTTCGTTTAGTTCTTATTGAAAGATTAGCTTCAATCAATCACAAATTCAATCGATGATTTGGGCGTTAACGTTGCAGATCTGACAGCATGGGTATTGTGATGAATTTGATTTTATCATATTATTTGTAGGCATTTTGCCGTTGTATGCTATTAACTTGGGTGTTGTGAGTTTGTTTACAGATTCATCCTTTACGTTCTTATCGATCTTGATCATGTTATTGTATCTGATATATTCTATCAATTTGAATGAATGAATATCGTTCTACTTTTGTAAAAAAAAAAACTGTTACACATTATAAAAAAAAATTTGTATTTAATAATTGCGAAATGTTTTTTCCCCTAAATTTTTTTTAAGAAATGTTTTATTTTTTGGATAAACTAAGAGTGAGGTAAAACATCAAAGAAAGACTTAGACATCTCAACTCAATTGACATCCTCAAAGAACTTCTATCCTCTGCCATCTACTAATAATTTATATTAAAAAAAGAAAAAATATATTTACAAGAGACGGAGCCAAACCGTAACCCTAAAAAAACGAAAAGCAAGTAAAACTAAGAAAAAGCAAAGAAGAAAAATGGCCTTAGAGTGAGTGTTGTAAAAATTAATTTTGTTGAGCTGTTTATTCTTCTTCGTCAGATAAGGAGTAAAACGTTCAGCTGATTCATTGTTGTCCAAAGTCAGCACATGACGTAGCAATTCAAGGTATTTATGCATCACAGGACAACAATGAGGAATGTTGTAGTTTGTCATCAAGATTTTGACATTCTTGTTGAGGATTGTTGAAATTCAATAAGGAAACTTGCTTTACTTATTTTTAGGTTGATTTGTTTTTATCTTTTTAGACTGGATTTTAGGGTTGAAAATGAATCGAATCGAATCGAATTTGTCTGAGTTCAATTCGACTCGTTAAGAAGTGGCTCGGTTTGAGTTTGACACGAACTTTTTTCAGCTCGAGTTCGACTCGTTTAAGGTTCACGAACAGTTTGGTTCGGCTCATTAGGTTCAATTCGTTTGTTCAAAGCACATAACTTTAGCTATGGAAACGAGTAAAGCCACTTGAACCATGTAACTCAAAAGTCAAAGAATTTAAATTTTTGACCTATAAAAATATTGGAATTTATACTAATTATTTTAATGGACAAGATAAGGCTATTATTACACATGGTAATTAACACTGGTATGCAACCACCAAATCTAGTTTTGCTTTCTTGTGTCATATATTTCTCTTATTATAGATAATCGTATCTTCCATTTTTCACGCATGTTCAGATGCGAGACTATTTTAGTTTTGTAATCCTTAAAAACTACAACAACATTGTGCATGACGTTGTCTATCAATTTTAGTCTAGCTCATTTTTATCCTATTATTGCTTAGTGTTTGTCTTAATTTTTAAAGTATTATATATAAACAATTATCTAATTGTGTAAAATTAATTATATATAAATTTAAAAATATTTTTTTAAGTGTTATATATATATATATATAACACTTAAAAAAGGGAGATAGAAGAGATAGCGTGAAGGCATGTTTAATGACTAATTTAATAACATCCATTGATATTAATCCAACGGTTGTAAATTGATCCTTACATTTGATACATTCCCAATATATATATATATATATATATATATATATATATATATAATCGAGTTATCTCGTGAATCAAACAAGTCGAACTACATATAGGTCAAGTTTAACTCAATTAGTTGACGAACTTAATTTTCAGCTCAAGTTCGGCTCATTTGGTTCATGAATCAAGTTTGATGAATCAATTGTTGAATTAATTTACGAACTCTAATCAAGTTGGTTCGATTCATTGTCAGCCGTACCGGGTTTATCTTTCTATTTTAGATTAGGTTTATTTTCTTTTTTTTAACAAATGATTAGGTTTATTTTCTGTTTATCTTATTTAGTATTTTTATTCGTTTTTATTTTTCTCATCTTATAAAAATCAAAAATAGAATACTACTTACCCTTCTTAGCAAGCTATACTAAGAAGCATTCGAGTTTTGTTTCATGTGTGGTACAAATTCGGGTACAATACCGTTTAATCAAGAAATCAACAAAACTGAAAGAGCAATCTGAAAGTTTATCTGATTAGCACAAGAAGCACTCAAGGCAGTAGTTGTTCTACTCCCAGATTTAGGTGACTTCTGATCGTCCGACGAATCCTATATGACTATTGGAATTTCCATATGTTGGCAAATGAATAAGATATAAAAGATATGAGCAACAACACAGCTGGACCAAAAAAAGTATTTTTGGGACCTCCTTTATTGGAAACAAATTGTTGAGACATGATTTTGATCTTATGCACATTAAAAATACTTTATGTGACAATATACTTCATATACCGATGAATGTCTCGGGTAAACTAAGTATAATGAGAAGGCTAGGATGGACATGCCATTGAATTGTAAGAGACCAGAGTTAGAGCTACAAGCTCTTCAAAATGGAACAAAATTGGATTTGTATAATGCCTCTAAAATTTGGATGATAACAAACTATTGAAGTATGATTGGATATACTAATATATGTTTAAGTGTGCATGACCATAGATTAAAATTTATCAAGGTATGAACATATATATAAGAGCATCAGAAACACAAGAGAAGCTAAAAGACTTGGTAGAAGATTTGAAGAAAGATCAACCAGAAAGAAGAGTTGCACTTAGAGGCTGCTGAAGTTCAGACTCTGAAGGTCACTAGACTCTGAAGAATAGAATACTATGAATAGATATTAGGTAGTTTGTCTTCTTTTGATCATATGTAGATATAAACAAATAACTTCAAGGACAAAAGGAATGAACAAATAATTCCAATTGTAGTAAAGGAATTTTAAATGTCTCATCAATGACATTATCAATATCGGGCAAAATTTCAACGTCATTGATTTGAAGTCTCTCAACGCACAGAACACTTAAAAATTTCATACTAAGTTCATATCTTAAAAATTCTAAGTCATCAGAGTATGTTCTGTTTTGTAATTGTTTACACAGTGTAAGAAAACTATTTCATTTGTAAATTCTTATAAGTCTCTTTAATTTGTGATTGAACATTTGGAAGTCTCTTGCTTGTGCTTAAGCATAGGAAGTCTCTTGGTTGTGTCCTTGAGCATTTGTAATCATTTGTGATTATAGTGAAAATCCACTATAAGTGCAAGGGACTGGACTACTCCTAGATTGTAGGAGGAACTAATATAATTGTTTTGTGTCTGCTCTCTCTCGACTCTTGGATTATAGGAGGAACCAATATAATTGATTTGTGTTAACATATTTTCGATATTTAAATTAAATATAAATATTATTTTTTATAAAAAGATATATATATATACACACACACTATAAATTTTATGTACCACAGTCAAAGATTTTTATGTAACTTTTTACGAGACATTATATGAAGAAAAAAAATTATTCCAATAGACTTGTACCCAATGTGTTGATCTAGATGTTTAATTTGAGGAAGTTATAAACTAGAATTTTATTTATTTCGGTCAAAAGTTATAAACTAAAACTTTGACAATGTACTTGTAATTTTATTTCTCTAGACATATTTAAGCTAAACATTAATGATGGTAATGATTAATTAAATTTAGATTCTTTTTTTGACTCCATTAATTAAAAAAAGTTTTTTGATGGTATCATCTAATAAATTTTACTAGTCATAGTCTTTGTTACTCTAGAATACTAAATAAATCCTCAAACTCTATCTATATATAGACACGCATTTGTTCAAATCATACATCGTTGTGCAATCAAGCTAAACAAAATGAGAAATCAAAAGAGCATTTTTCTCACTTTTCTTTCACTCTTCTTGATGTTTATGTGGTACATAAACCATTTTCTCTCTATCTTTTTACTATAATATGTTGCCTTAAATCTTGTTCTTAATGTTTTTATCTTTCATTTATATATGGTTTTACCTTGGTGCAGTGCAAATGCAAAGGCAACAAGTATACAATGTGAAATTCAAAAACCATGCGGCTTGGAAAATTGCAAGGAACAATGTCATGGATTATGTGAAGCGAGTGGAGGGCATTATCCTTTTTGCGAACCTCTTGGGGGAGTTTGCAAATGCACTAAGTTGCGGACTGGTGTACCTCATTCCCTGCCATAGTTTTATTTTTATGTAAAAATCTATGTTGAGAAATAAATTACACTCGTGATTATATACTCAATATCAATCTTGATGAATAATAAATAATTTCTTATGATAATATCCAAATGATTTTTTTTTATTGAAGATAAAAGTTTAAAATACACACCAGAATTACCACCAACCAAATCCGAAAATCAGAAAAATCAACAAGTGGAATAACCATGAGAAGTTAGTGGGTTAGTCCACCACAAACGAAATCATAAGTAAAATCTAGCTTCGTCTTTCGCCACCGAATAAGAACTTTAATTTTGTTTAACTACTGCATAGAAACGAGAACCAAAAAGTTTCTATACTCTTTTCCAAAGATACATAGTTTTTTTTTTCTTTCCAAATAATCAAGCTACACGCCAAACAAATCAAGTGAAAGCAACGACTAATCTTACTACATAGAAACGAGAACCAAAAAGTTAAAGAGCATGGCTAAAATGATTATTAAAAAAATGTAAGAAATATTCAAGCACTTTAGAATAAAAGAACAAATATTACCAAAAAAATGTCACACTCAAATACTTTACCACAATCTCCCTAGCATTACAAAAGTCATATTTTAAAATACTTTGGCGAGTCAGATTATCCTTAATCAGGACCAATTGGACATGAGCCTCCACGCAATAAAGAGACTTTTAACGGAGATAATTTGTTTCTGATGGACAAAATATTTAAATATTGTTAAATGCACCAGATCGTAACAAGTAATAAAGTAGTAAATTTATTGTCTTCTCGGGGGTTGTCGTTCAACTCGGTAATTAACGGATTACACGGTTATATAGCCCTAGATTCATACTTGGGTTCCATTAAAATAATTTAATTGAGAAAATAAATTTTACTACTTTTAGGATCAGACAAAAACAAGGGTTGTCAATCCTATTATCCTTCTATGGATCAATTTTTAAGATTACCGATTCTAATTCTCAATTGAAAAAGCATTAGAGACCAGACGTATTCTAATTCTCAGTTGAAAAAGCATTAGAGACCAGACATATTCAAAATTAAATATGACAATCGAAACATAAACAGAATGATTATTTTTGTTTAATTAAATCCAACAAATAAGAAGGAGTTCATCATAGAACCCTAATCATCGAGGTTTAATTGCAGATGGCAACCGACATTATTACCAAACAATGGAACACACCCTAGAGAGAATGGTCTTAAGTGTACAGTCTCTTCAAAAAAAGAGTATCTTTAAGATCATAGTACCTTTTGAGGTATAATGTCCTTTCGAAAATTAAGAATGATCTTCAAAAATATATTCTTCTTCGACTCTTGGAGAAGTTAGATGTTAGAATTGTGGTAGCATAATGTTTTAGTGGTTGAAGTACCATAACATTTTCAAGTGAATAATTTATCTCAATGCCATGTTGAAATTGGGGTCTAATTCACACTTATGGTCAGAGCCTCACTACATTTCCAGGTGAATAATTTATCTCAATTCCATTTTGAAATTGGGCCCTAACTCATCCTTATGGTCAGAGCCTCACAACATTTCTAAGTGAATAATTTATCTCATAACCATGTTGAAATTAAGGAAATCGAGGCCTAACTCATCCTTAAAAAATCAGTTTGTGATGTTAAAATTTAGATTGGTGGTAACACCATATTTTAGCGGTCACAATACGATAGCAGAGTGGCCATAGTAACGACCCAAAATTTGAGACATTAACTTATGAAATTCTTAGTGAAAAATATGAATAAATTGTTTTTTCTTCTTATAAATAATAAAAGTGACTAAATACTCAAAGGTTTTAAAATAAACGAATAAATAAGTTCTCTTAAATTTTAAAATTATAAATAAGAGTTGTTTTACATAAAAATATAAAATTCCTAAAAACAAGGCTCTTGGCCTTTTCACTACCCAACGAGACATCCTAGCTCGTCCTAACTTTAGACGCTTATGAAAACTCTCGCCAAGGCGCACCAAAGGTCCACATGTCTCAGAGTCTTCAACCGTGAGTCGTGATCATTATCTTATTCCGAAATACGGAAAAGAGTCAACTCCAAACAACAACAAAATATACAACTTTTATATATATATAATTTTTCAAGTCTACAAAATATAACAATGCCACATACAAGTAACACAAATATTAGAATGAAGTACACCAAATGGCAAAACCCATAAGACCTTTTCGACTAAAAAAAATACATGACCCTAACGATTGACCTGTATGCCAATGCAAATGATTCAGATATCACCTCATTTTTAGGGAAACATAATGTTCTTCGTGGATATTTGTGGGCTTCAACCAATTATGAACACCCCATCATAGCTCCAACGAGTACTGGAAATGAGTCGAATTGAATCGAACTCGTCTGAGCTTGGCTCGACTCAATATTAAATGATTTGTGTCAAAACTTGACTCGAATTCGAAACAAACCTTTTCTTTTTGCTCGAGTTCGACTCATTTAAAGTTCACGAGCAACTCGGTTCGGCTCGTTTGGTTTAACACGTCTATCTATTATCTATCTATTATAATAAAATGGAGAATAGTGTGCAAACCTTATTCCCCAACGCTAATACCCAATTTCTCTATTTTTCCCTTCATTTTTGCCAACTCTTTCCAATTTTGCCCTCTCACTAAACTCCCCCATCATTAGGTTATTGAATGTATGTCTCTCCCAATTCCAATCCATTCAATATTCATTGTATGTTACATTAAAATCTATTATTATTATTATTATTATTATTATTATTATCACTATCATTATTCCCCAAGTAATTCACATATTAGATTTAATACAAAAATATCTCAAATTAAGTACCAAAATATATCAAATTGAGTATAAAATTATATTATATTATGTACCAAAATATATTTCAAATCAAGTACCAAAATATATTAGATTGCATACAAAAATAGTTTAAAATATTTTAGACTGCATACCAAAATATTTTAACAAAACGTTGGAGGTAAGCAAACACTTTTTAATAATGATTGAATTAATTATTTAATTTAATATTTCTAAATAATAAAATATATAAATATATATTTTGCTCTTTAGTACTTACTCGTTCACATGATTATGCACCTTTTAGAGGTACACCTGGACTATATAAACACTACTAATGTATGTGATCTATCTAATATGAGACTTCACTTTTTTCAATTCACACTGCACTAATTCTATCCAATATGTTAATTTATGTTTAGTTCTATCCAATATGAGGTTTATACACTAAATTATTCTATTAAAGCCTCTGTATCGATGTCATCTAGTTTTAGTTTTTTTTTTCGTTTGAATAAACTTCTACTAAATATTTAGCAAAACAAAGCAATTTTTATAAGGATCGATACTTGTAGTTTGTACCAACATTCATTACAATAACACAAAAAACATGCGTATGGACAAATCAATAGTTGATTCAGCTTCATATATAGAAACAACTCAATATATAAATTCGCATGGGAAGAACAAAACTTAAATTGAAAAACAGACGAAACTGGATAAATAATAGAATAAAAAAAACCAAAAATAAAATTTAATCATCAAATTAACAAAACCAAAGGTCACACATAAGTTGAAATATCACTATTAACATAACTACTCTTAAGTAGCAATGTTGTTTATAATATTTGGATGTAAATTGGACTTCTCTGCTTCGCTTGCTGCACGTAAATTATTCTTGAAACTCTCCAAAGAAGTCTTAAAGTCTTTAAGAGATGCTAAATTCATATCATCAATAGAATTATTCCACCAATCATGGAAATCAAAATCACACTTTTGTGCTTCAATGACTTATTATTTGAGGTTGGTTTGTCTCTAACTTAGTCTAAATTGCTACAATGGTATAATTAGTAATAAAAATATTTGTTATTAGAAAAGTAGTCAATAAACCTCAAACTAATATTAGATCTAGTACAAAAATACATCACATTGAGTACAAAAATGTATTATTATGTATTAAAATATATTTCAGATAAAAAACCAAAATATATTAGATTGCATACTGTTGTGAAATCAACCTTAATCGAATCACACCAATGAAATAAACAAAGATGTGTGGAGCAAAAGATAGTGGTAATCTTAGATCTAAGTGTCTTCAAGCAATGACACACACAAAGAGCTAATACAATG
>Ga0315914_1009654_pt1 | contig 12313 bp, 5 predicted proteins | sample MpolenodulesMG_FD_203920 | JGI IMG/M metagenome (GOLD analysis project Ga0315914, IMG submission 203920) | Medicago polymorpha root nodule microbial communities from Los Angeles, California, United States - elongated nodules | ecosystem: Host-associated > Plants > Roots > Nodule | place: USA... | reverse complement strand
CTCTCTCTCTCTCTCCTCTCTTCCCCCTCTCTCTCCCTCTCTCTATCTCTCATAAAAAATAAAAAATAAGAGTTTGTATTGAGAATATTATGATAGAAAGTGTGTTGTAATCATTTCTTTCTCTCTCTCTCCTCTCTTCCCTCCCTCTCTCTCTCTACCTATCATAAAAAAAATAAAAAATAAGAGTCTGTATTGAGAATATTATGATAGAGAGTGTATTGTAATCATTTTTTTCCCAGTGAGTACTTAAAATTCATAAAATCTTTTAAAATCTTATAAATCCATGAAATCCTTTAAAATCTTATGATGTAAATCCATTGAAATCCAAATTGAAAATCCTGATAGTCTTTTAAAATCATGAAAGTCATTAAAATCCTACAAAATCTTTTAAAATCTTTGAAACTTTTTTAAGCAAAAATTGTCGTTAAAAATCCTAATCCAATACACCCCCCTAAGTGTTCAGGGAATTGAAGATTGAAATATGTAATACTTTTGGATTGTTCATTGACAATAAATCAACTGTTTATTTGGCTAAGAATCTTGTGTTTCATGGTAGATGCAAACCCATTGAATAGTAATTTCAATTTATTAGGGAACAAGTGAACATGGATGTGTTGAAAAGCTGCGATGGTTGACAAATTTGTCAAGTTTAGAACTATGATTGGAATGGTGAAGTTAGAGAACTTGAATTAAGGGAGGATGTTAGTTTTTAATTCAAGTTAGTTGAAATAATAAAGTAGTTAAAAGTGTTTGTTAAGTTTGTTAGCTATTTTATTGGAGGTTAGTTAGTTTAGGTTGATTACTTGTATAGCAAGTAACTCACATATGATGTTGTATATAAAATTGCAACATCAATTTTTCATTGCTAATGAGAATAACAAATTAAAATCACAATGTACTTTCTTTCTTCTCTCTCGATTCTCTAAATTCTCTCTCAAAATTTGATTGTTTGCCTTGCAAGCTTTCTCTGTTGCGCTAAAAAAAATACTAGATTTTGAAAATTATATTCATTTTGTTGTTGCAAAAATGATGTGCAAATAATTTTGGCAAATTCTATCATGCCGTTGCATATTTGACGGTTATAAAATCGTCATTTCAGAAAATGAACTAAAAATCTATTTAAATATTATATATTTTTGAAAATTCCTCAAAATGAAAACTAGGAATGAAATAAGATAACACTGATTACCTTTTTGGTTGCTCATAATATCATTTTATCATTAATTTTAGAATTTATTGTGCATTATGGTTAAATACATAAAAGTTATCTATAAATTAAAAATATTGATTAATTATTTTTGAATTATATTGCTTAAAATTGTATATTTAACGGCTTAAATATTATTAATTCAAAAAGAAAAGTTTCCAAAGATTTTTTTTATTAAATAGTAAAAAATATTTAAAGTGATTTTAAGAGTAAAAAAACGGTAGTTAGTATTATTTTAGTTCATTCTTAGTTTTCAATCAAGAAAACTTTGTTTTTAAGTATTTTTCGTCAAAAGTGCAAGATTTAAATCAGTTAAAAGTCGACGGCATGATAGACGCTCCCATAATTATTTATGACTGTTACACAATTCTTTCAAGTCAAATATTCATCAATAATGATATAGTGGAATAAAATAAAGTCGGCCACACTAATTAGAACCACAATAGAAGCATAGTGATATTATAATGTAGTAATAATACACTATTTTTTGTTTCGATATGCATAGCTCTATTGGTAGGGACAACGCATTATAATATGCAGGGGTTGTGGTTTGATTCCAAGACTCCTCATTTATTCACCTTCAGGGGTGAATTTCTAACCGTTAGGCTAACAAACACAAAAAAAAAAAAAAAAAATTAGTACAACAACGAATCTTCAATGTATACAAGTAAGGCCCGTCCTAGATTACACCTCCTAAAGTATGCTACACTCCTAAATTTAAATAAATGTACATCTTCATTACACTGTTTTCTATAAATAAAAAAATAACGGAGTTCTACTAGATTGAGGAATCTCACACTCCACTTTGCCGAGGTCTATCTATTAGATCTTTTTTTTAAAAGATCTCCATAAGTAGATAGTAAAATTTAATCTCTCAAATCTTAAAATCACGAGAGTGAAACACATCTTCTTTACGAATTTTAACTCAATATATTGAGATTTTACTGCATTGTAACATGTCAGATGAACTTGTCAATGATCTTACATTGTTGGCATCAACAACTTTAAAATTTTGTTCAAGGTTATAATTCGGTTTTGTCACTTATCCACCTTTTGTTTCCACGAAGGATGCTCCATTTTCAAAAGCGTCCCCAACGGAATAAAATTCCCACGTATCTCCAATTCCATTACCACTTTTTCTCCATGTCACCTACACCAATTATATATTTAATTTAACACATTGTACTCATTTTATGAACGAAACAATCATAAAATCTTGGTGTATTAATTGCTTGAAATAATTACCTCCGTTTTCCCTGTTGCTGGTGCTATGAAGAGGTGTTATTGGCTTTTAAGGCTTGGTTCCATACTTCCACCTATTGCATATTGCACCCATCCCATGTACAGGTTATTTGCAACATGTGCATATCCATGACGAATTCTGTAAAAAAAATATGAATGATAAAACTTATAAATAAATTTGGAAATATTCTTTTACTTTTAATTTTTTTTAGTGTATAAAAAACTAATAATTTTTCAATCACAAATTACCTAGGCATGCGCTGCTGACAATTAGATCCAAAATAGTTGTATATAACGGTGACTTTCATGTTTTTGTCCCTCACAAATCCGTCATCGTGACCAAGAAGCATAACTTTATTTTGCTCTCTAAATCAATTGTTGGAGATCGTCATATCAGTGGAACCTCATGTAACGTCTAGAAGACCATCTTGACAATCATAAAGTGTGTTATGGTCGATCCAAATTTTTGAAGCAGAAACCAATCTGATTGCATCTCCATCAACTTGACCTAATGAAATTATCTTCCCATCGGGACCCATCACCATTCCAGGAGCTTGAGGTCGACAATGATGAACCCTAATTCCGTGGATGATTATGTTGGTTGCCTAATAACAGATAACAAACATGTCATTATAAGTTCGGAACTAGTAGATGTTGATTGAAATATTAAAGGAATAAAATGAAATTAACTATAATAATTGCTGTACAAACTTGAATGAAAAAGAAATTATGGACAAAAGTTAGAGAAAAATGACATAATTTATCTCAAATTTTAATGTTGTATAAGTTTTGGAGATGATAAAATAAAAACATGGATTTTTTTGTTGCTACAACGCTGCATTCTAGGAGACATTCCAATTTTCCATTTGTTTCATCTACTATTTTGATTTCAAATTCAATACTATTTGGTAATTTTTAGCTTATCATTAGTTATTACCTTATATATCATCAGGCATGCGTTATCTGCGATGTGGACATCGACGCCTCGACCATCAATGGTGGTGAAACTACTGATGAGAAGGGGTCTCACAAGCTTAATGTTCATGTTCCTTTTGAATGTGATCCAAACTTTGCCTTGAATCCTAGATGCTCCATATCTCAAGGTTCCAGGTGCTAGATTTAAAGGGTGGTCACTAGGATCGGTAACTTTATAATGGATTAAGTCCTTACCTATGTTGTTTGTCATTTTCCCTACATATCCCACTGAGCAAATGGCAAGTTGTTGTCGATGTTTCCTCCATTTAGGATTGAATCTCCAACATTGATCAATCACATTCATTTTCTTGTCTTCTATCTTAGTTTTCTCGGTAGAACTAGCATTCGTTGTAAACAATGTGAGCATAACAACAAGTAAAATAAAACACCAAAAGACGGAGTTGATTACTTGATGACAAACCATGATTCTACATATACTTGTTTTTAAATTAATTATAATACTAATTGAGTTATTGAGAAGAGAGGGATGGTAAGAAGCAAGAGGTTTTCTTGGTTTTTATATTGGAGAATAATGGTGTGATAAAGTGATAATATAGGTTAAATTTGTTAGTGATTGTTCGAGGTTTAGAAGTTTGTTTAAGTTGTTGTGTTAATCTTTGGCCAATGGACTCACTCGTTTAAGAGGGAAACTAAAAATAGAAAGAAGTAGGGAATAGTTAGTTTTAAATCATTATCTTAAATTGTGACGATCTAACAATTGGCTAAATTTAGACATTACCTACATAAAGAGATAGTATGAAGCGGTAAATATATACAAATAGGTTTGGGCAAACAAGACATTGTTTATCATTCTTATTGTTATTATGTTTGTTTATGTGTGTATGTTTATTTGTTTATGATGATTGGTGGAGCCAATTTTGTGTAATTTAAAAGCAATTGATTTAAATCTATCACATAATATATTATTGGACTGTGTAATGTTTTTGACTTTGATTTATTAGATTGTTATTTAAATTTATAGGCCTAACTAAAAATGCATGTCAAATCTCATTCTTATTTTCTTGAATCTTTTAATTGTAATTTCAATGTTTCTTAATTTTATTTTTGAATAAGGGGCTAAATCCAAAAGAATAACTACAAAGAAACTAAACAACATGTGGAGACTCATAAAATATTAATAATTAACAATGGTCTAAGAAAAAACAAGCTTGTTCGAGAATACTATTATTCGTTAGGATCACATGTTTTACTAAGTTGGGAAAGTTAACACATTTCCTTGCAATTCTCCCTATACTTCAACGAAAGTAAATCGGAAACTTGTGAATAATGAAGATGACGAGATAGTAAATTCAAATAAATTTTAGGATCTATTAGTTATTTGTGCAATGGTAGGTCATATATAGTTTTTGTTTTTGGTATAATTAGCAGGTTCATGGGCAAACCTAGAAGCTCTCACTTGTTTTCAACCAAAAGAGTGACGAGATACTTCAAAGGAACTCCAGGACATGACATATTGTTCTGTGCAAATGAAAATGAAACCAATATGAAGCTTTTAGCTTATTCTGGTGTAGAGATAATCAAGACAGAAAAATAACTCCTGGATACTTGTTTAAGTTTTTTGATGTTCTAGTATCCCAGTGTACCAAAAAACAAAATGTATTAGATTTTTGAACCTGTGAATCTGAGTATATAGCAGGTTGCATAGAAACATGTCAAGCAACTTAATTAGACCAAGTGTTCAGAAAATTGAAGATTGAAATATGTAATCCTATTGGATTGTTCATTGACAATAAATCAACTGTTTATTTGGCTAAGAATCTTGTGTTTCATGGTAGATGCAAACCCATTGAATAGTGATTTCATTTTATCAGGGAACAAGTGAACATGGATGTGTTGAAAAGCTGCGATGGTTTACAAATTTGTCAAGTTTAGAACTATGATTGGAATGGTGAAGTTAGAGAACTTGAATTAAGGGAGGATGTTAGTTTTTAATTCAAGTTAGTTGAAATGATAAAGTAGTTAAAAGTGTGTTAAGTTTGTTAGCTATTTTATTGGAGGTTAGTTAGTTTAGGTTGATTACTTGTATAGCAAGTAACTCTATATGATATTGTATATAAACTTGCAACATCAATTTTTCATTGCTAATGAGAATGACAAATTAAAATCACAATGTACTTTCTTTCTTCTCTCTCGATTCTCTAAATTCTCTCTCAAAATTTGATTGTTTGCCTTGCAAGCTTTCTCTGTTGCGCTAAAAAAAATACTAGATTTTGAAAATTATATTTGTTTTGTTGTTGCAAAAATGATGTGCAAATAATTTTTGGCAAATTCTATCATGTCGTTGCATATTTGACGGTTATCAAATCGTCATTTCAGAAAATGAACTAAAATTCTATTTAAATATTATATATTTTTTAAAATTCCTCAAAATGAAAACTAGGAATGAAATAAGATAACACTGGTTACCTTTTTGGTTGCTCATAATATCATTTTATCATTAATTTTTGAATTTATTGTGCATTATGGTTAAATACATAAAAGTTATCTATAAATTAAAAATATTGATTAATTATTTTTGAATAATATTGCTTAAAATTGTATATTTAACGGCTTAAATATTATTAAATCAAAAAGAAAAGTTTTCAAAGATTTTTTTTTATTAAATAGTAAAAAATATTTAAAGTGATTTTAAGAGTAAAAAAACGGTAGTTAGTCTTATTTTAGTTCATTCTTAGTTTTCCTTCAAGAAAAATTTGTTTTTAAGTATTTTTCGTCAAAAGTGCAAGATTTAAATCAGTTAAAAGTCGACGGCATGGTAGACGCTCCAATAATTATCTTTGACTGTTACACAATTCTTTCAAGACAAATATTCATCAATAATGATATAGTGGAATAAAATAAAGTTGGCCACTCTAATTAGAACCACAATAGAGGCATAGTGATATTATAATGTAGTAATAATACACTATTTTTTGTTCCGATAAGCATAGCTTTATTGATAGGGACAATGCACTATAATATGCAGGGGCCAAATTTCGATTTCAAGACTCCCCATTTATTCACTTTAAGGGATGAATTTCTAGCTATTAGGCTAATTAACACACAAAAACAAATAGTACAACAACGAGCTTGAATCTTCGACGTATACAAGTAAGGCACGTCCTAAATTACACCTCCTAAAGTATGCTACAAGCCGAAATTTAAATAAATGTGCATCCTCATTACATTGTTTTCTATTAATAAAAAAATAACGGAGTTCCACTAGATTGAGGAATCTCACACTCCACTTTGCCGAGGGCTATCTATTAGATCTTTTTCTAAAAGATCTCCATATGTAGATAATAAAATTTAATCTCTCAAATCTTAAAATCACGAGTGTGAAACACATCTTCTTTACGAATTTTAACTCAACTTATTAAGGTTTTACTGCATTGTAACACGTCGGATGAACTTGTCAATGATCTTACATATTTGACATCAACAACTTTAAAATTCAATTCAAGGCTATAATTTGGTTTTGTCACTTGTCCACCTTTCGTTTCAACGAAGGATTCTCCATTTTCAAAAGCGTCCCCAACTGAATAAAATTCTCACGTATCTCCAATTCCATTACCACTTTTTCTCCATGTCACCTACACCAACTATATATTTAATTTAGCACATTGTACTCATTTTATGAACGAAACAATCATAAAATATTGGTGTATTAATTGCTTGAAATAATTACCTCCTTTTTCCCTGTTGCAGGTGCTATGAAGAGGTTTGATTGGCTTTTAAGGCTTGGCTCCATGCTTCCACCTATTGCATATTGCACCCATCCCATGTACAGATTATTTGCAACATGTGCATATCCATGACGAATTCTGTAAAAAAAAAAATGAATGATAAAACTTATGAATAAATTTGGAAATATTCTTTTACTTTTAATTTTGTTTATTGTATAAAAAACTAATAATTTTTCAATCATAAATTACCTAGGCATGTGCTGGTGGCAATTACGTCCAAAATAGTTGTATACAACGGTGACTTTCATGTTTTTGTCTCTCACAAATCCATCATGGTGACCAAGAAGCATAACTTTATTTTTCTCTCTAAACCAATTGTTGGAGATTGTTATATCAGTGGAACCTCGTGTAACGTCTAGAAGACCATCTTGACAATCATATAGTGTGTTATGGTCGATCCAAATTTTTGAAGCAGAAACAAATCTGATTGCATCTCCATCAACGACCTAATGAAATTATCTTCCCATTGGGACCCATCACCATTCCAGGAGTTTGAGGTCGACAATGATGAACCCTAATTCCGTGGATGATTATGTTGGTTGCCTAATAATAGATAACAAACATGTCATTATAAGTTAGGAACTAGTAGATGTTGATTGAAATATTAAAGGAATAAAATAAAATTAACTATAATAATGGTTGTACAAACTTGAATGAAAAAGAAATTATGGACAAAAGTTAGAGAAAAATGACAGAATTTATCTCAAATTTTAATGTTTTATAAGTTTTGGAGATGATAAAATAAAATCAAAATGTATTCGTTTCATGTTTTAGATAATATTCTAGTATATTATGATATATCAATATTTTAACTAGGCAGCGTCGGTAGGAATTTTTTACATGGATTTTTTTTTGTTGCTACAACACTGCATTCTAGGAGACATCCAATTGTCCATTTGTTTCATCTATAATTTTGATTTCAAATTCAATACTATTTGGCAATTTTTAGCTTATCATTAGTTATTACCTTATATATCATCAGGCACGCGTTATCTGCAATGTGGACATCGACGCCTCAATCGTCAATGGTGGTGAAACTACTGATGAGAAGGGGTCTCACAAGCTTAATGTTCATGTTCCTTTTGAATGTGTTATGTGCTTGAAAGTTGACTAGAGTTTTGGCACAGTTTGAAAGCATGTAGTTCTCTATCTTCTTCAAATGATGATCAAGGTTCTTTTATTGAAGAATTTAATAGAGTCATTGTTTGAAGATATTACCAGCGCATCAAGAGCTTTCTTTAGATTTGAAAACTTTGCTCCAATGGATAATTTCATTGAATAGTACTTCAAAATTCTTTTGCTTCTTTTAGAATGATATTTTATATTATCTTTGTCTTATAAGAGCTTTGTCTTTCTATACAACGTGTTCCTCATTTAATTTTGCAAGGACAAAATGTTCTGAACAACTTGGACAATGACGTTCCATCATAAGAAGACAAAACTTGTCAGATGTTCTTAGAACATGGCCGTTGACTGCATCCTTCAGAGCTTGTCTTTTGACCACAACTTGTCTTCGAAAACTTGATGCGCACTAATCAAAACTTTGACTTTTTGTTGACCAACAAAGTCTTGTCATCAACTTGTATTGAGTACCAAATATGTTCTTCGTTCAGAGCATGGTGTTTCAAAGCCAAAATATTGATTGTAGAGTAAGAATCTAATTCTATGGTCATGCACACTTGAACAAACATTAGAGTACTAAATTGTTTTTTATATGCTATTATCATCAAAATCATATAGATATTATTCTAAAAACCATTGTGGCTCAGCAGATTGTTGTTGATTCTTTTAGCGTCACATGTCCAATGAATGCAAATTAAAAAAAAGAGCTTTATTTCCTCAATAAACACAGAGAATCCTAACTCAATTTTAGAAAAATAGCATTTAGAAGCCATGACATGACCGACTGATTTGTGGCACTTTAGTCATCCATCTCGGATAATTTTTCCTATCTCTCTACTAAATAGAATTCGTCATTTATTTGGATAAATTGAGACTATCTTTACCCCTAAAATCTACTAATAAAATAAAGTCGACATGGCATGTTACTTTCTTCACTTTGCCAACCAGTTCTTATCAGTTTCCTTTGGCTTAAGGTGCAAGTACACTAGATAGCATTATCGGAAAGATCCATTCCAACTTACGAAACATACAGTACTGCCAGCTTCTTAATCATGCTCGAGTAGAACGGAAAAAAAAATATTGACATTAGACTAGAGTGATATTTTCTTTCAAAAAAAAAAAAAAACTAGAGTGATATTTGACTTGTTTGAGTGCAGGTTCTTCACATTTACCGCGTGACATTCTTGTTACTAAAGTATTTGACAAAAACATTGATTCAATGCTCGAGCAGAGAAAATTAAAAGCAATATTTTCTATATAAAAATAAAATAAAACACAAGATTTTCCTAATTTTTTGGCATTAATTTAGTCCTTGCCTGGGCTTGATTTGGGCCACGATTAAAGCACTTCTAATGGATTCCAAATCTCAAAAAGCGGTCATAATATATATTTTTTAAAGTATATTGATGAAATTAAAACAAAACATATACGAATCTTAATAGTATAGCAAACTCTCACTCATTCCTGACGATGTATATTTTACACATATATATATGCATTATCTAGCAGTTTTACAATTCCATATTTCGTTTGGAATATCAACATTTACAATAGGATCAAAGAAGATTCATTTAACTAAAGATTAATAATATTAATTAAGCCATCATTTGATGAAACTCGTTGAAATCAAGAACCCCATTATGATCAATATCAAATGCATCAATCATAACCACACACTCTTCATAAGACCTATCATCTCCAAGACGTTGCAACATCCTTTGCAACCCTTTTGGAGTAATACAACCTTCTTTCTCCTCCCACACAAACATCTCAAAAGCCTTTCTTAAATCTTTATCATCATCACTTCCTCCTTCACCTTTCATCAACTTAATAAAATCATTGAAATCCAACAAGCTGTCGCCGTCGGCATCGAGGTAATTTATCACCCTTTCAGCTTCCTCATGAGACATATGCTCACCAATTGAACCAAAATATGACCTTAATTCATAGGCTGAAATTTTTCCATCTCCATCACCATCAAAGTACTTAAAAACCTCTCTTAATCCTTTTTCATCTTCCTTGTTGTTAGTTTTTGGTGTGGTAGACAATGAAATTGGAGATCTTGGAGAGCATAATGATGATGAATTTGAAGATCTTGATCTAATAAGCTTGAGACCTAATTTGTTAGAGAACCACTTGGATGGTTTTAGAATTCTAGCCATATAACAATTATGAAAATTTTGAGAAACCTAATTTAATTTTCCTCTCTAATACATAAAAAATGATTAATATATTATTTGAAAGGTGACATGAAATTACTAATAGGTAGTCTTTTGATATAATGCAAGAGTCAAATAAAAATATTGAGATATATATAAGGAAATTAAGAGTAGCTTTTGAGGGAGTTGCTATGAAATTGCTTGGGGGAGCAGAACTGAATATTATGACAATTTAAGATACGTAACCTTTCTGATGGGAAGGAAATTGCATGGTAGTTTCGTAAGAGGGTCCCGAGAAATTGATGGAACAATGTCTAGCTAATAATTTTATTTTTTGAGGGGGTCAAGCTGATAATTATTTCGAGGCGGTTTATTTTTCACTTAAATAAAATCTTATATATACATCCGGTAAAATACCTCTTTTTATCTTTAAGTTTGACAAAAATACCGAAGTAGACATTTAAATTTGTTAAGTTTTAATAAGTTCTTTAAACTTTTTCTAAGTTTTCAATAGGTCCTGTAAGTTTTTTTAAGTTTCAAATAGGTCGTTGAAAGGGTAATAAGAACTTATTTGAAACTCGAAAAATTTAAAGGACAAACTTGATATTTTTGTCAAACTTATAGAATCAAAAGAGTTATTTGACTTTTATTTTATGTAGGGATTTTATAACATTTCATTAGATATTATCAATCAAAAAATACATTGTGGAACATCAATGAAAATGTTAAGATTAGTTAATAATTGGCCATCTTGTGTTAATCTTCCGTTTTTTTTCCTTCTCTCATACATATCAATGGTAAATCTAGAACAAATATATTAGTCTTATCTTCGTGAGGATGCCACTACGTAAAAAAATATAGGGAAAGGTTAACAAGTGTCTTCAGACACTTAAGGACCTTTAATATATAGTAAGTTTTTATAAAAATTCAGTATTTAATGGATTGAAATTTGTAATATTCAATTTTTTAAATGAACAATTCTTAAATGTGGGATCCTTATAAAGTCTCTCGGAGGCATTTGTTAACAAAACTGAACAAAAATATATACCACTCTTACCGATAAATATTTCATTTTACGTTTTTATTGGAACTTAGAGGAACAAGAAAGGAATATGTAATTTAAATTTCAAATTTTCAAGGATAAAACTGAGTTTCCATAAAAAAAAGAAAAAACACTTCTTCTTTTTTTCTTAGACGAAGTCACAAACTAGTGAAACTAAAACAAACAACTATGAGATTTCGTATTCAAACTCAAGTAAAGTTGTTTCGCTTAATGATATATGCATTGTTAGTTGAGTTGGACCTTAGAATAAGCATTGTGTGCCCTACCCAATGTGCAATACGAGTTGTCGTTTGATGGTAATGAAAATGAATCAAATTACCTCTGGGTTCGTTTCCCCTATTTCACGGCCCCATGTTAGATATGGTGATCCACCTCTGGAGTAGGAACCTTATGTATTTATGTCTCATGATGGGCAATGACCCAATTCGAAACAATTTACTTTCATAATTGATTTTAACTTGAATATATCTAGCTATAATTTAAAGTTTTTGTCTCTAAATTGTTTTTCACGTCGTAAATTCAATGTTTAACTCACTTTAGTCGTAATAAATTTTATAACGTTAATTTATTTAAAATTAATTGTTGAACCAAACATATTGTAATCATATATATCTTATCTAAGGATGGGTTTACTGAATGATGGGAGTATCTAATATTTGACAGAGAAAAGACGATAGCGAAAATAAGAATCTAACAATAAAATATATATATATATATATATATATATATATATATATATAAATAAATATTTTTTTTTATTGATATTGGTTTTTTTTTTTTTTTTGGAGAATATATTAAT
>Ga0315914_1009652_pt1 | contig 12313 bp, 9 predicted proteins | sample MpolenodulesMG_FD_203920 | JGI IMG/M metagenome (GOLD analysis project Ga0315914, IMG submission 203920) | Medicago polymorpha root nodule microbial communities from Los Angeles, California, United States - elongated nodules | ecosystem: Host-associated > Plants > Roots > Nodule | place: USA... | reverse complement strand
GGGTGAATAGCTTGTTAAAAGTTTTTCCGGAGATTTGATAAAAACGAAATTTAATGAAATTAACTATTGAGAGATTCAAGATACAAATCTTTTTATACAATCAAATATCAATAAACCTTGAACAAGGTACAAAACAATACACAATTTCAAACCAAATCTATGTGAACAAAACTACTATGCTATCAAATCAAAAACACAATGCAAGTGTAATTGAAGAATTGATTAGACTTTGAAATCAATTAATCTAAGCAAATTGTGTAAAACCTAACTCAATGAATTAGGTTAATTTTAAATGAAAAGCAACTTAGATCAACACTAGCAATTAACCTATCAATTATTCAATTAATCACAAGCAATATCAAAAAGTAAAAAGGATAGGGAAAGAGAGAGAGAACACCGGTGTTTATAGTAGTTCACCCTTTTTCGTCATTGCTTAGGGCTACGTCTACTCTACTTGATGAAGTACGCCTTCACCAAGGTCATCCACTATGTAACAAATGTTGATTACAATGTTTACAAGAGTTTCTTCAAATTAAAGCCCTAATTCTTCAACTTTTATGTAAAACAATCCCCCAAACTTCAAGTACCCCTTGAATTTGGTGCTTCTTGAATCTTCGGATCCTTGAATTACCCGTGCACTCCTTCGAACTCTTCACTCGAGTCTTCAATGCTACGTTCGGTAAACGAAAACCCTTCGATTCAAGAACGGTTAGAAAGACCCCCAAGTCCTTTGGAGGTGGAATGAGATTATTCACTTCCTTTAAAGCCTTGATCAAGCCCAATCAATCTTCTAGAGAGAACCAACTTACAATCCCTACTAGCACCCAAGAGAATCTATACACTCAAAGAACAAAGTGATTCTAAGAAAAAGTGTTTAATCTTGAAGAATATATGAACAATGAGTTTCTGAGACCTAGAGAGAATAGATGCAAATGATTCAATTATTTTGGAGAAGTGAGGAGAGGACAATATATAGTAAAAGGTAGAAGGCTAAATTTTCACACAAAAACAACTGTGTGAATCGATTCACTTACTAGTTGAATCGATTCAAACCACATAAGACAAGGGAAAACAATGATGAAGAATGAAACGTGTCAAGAGAAAAATGAAACAACTCAAACAACCCAGAAGAAGTCTGATACGATTCAAAAAAAGTTTGAATCGATTCAGAACATGTTAGAGAGTTTGATGAATCGATTCAAGCACAAATTGATACAATTCATAAGTGAATAGATTCAAATGATTCATGATATGAATCATAACAAGTCAGAGACAAGCAACCTTATTTCAGATGTTAGTGAATCGATTCAGACTAATTGTGATACGATTCATGAGACATCAGAGACCACATAGAGTTTGAAATGATGTTAATACCATTTGTGAGACACATGATGCAACCACACTTCAAAAATATTTAGACTCACTAGGGTGCTTTGTACAATCTACAAACTAGCTAACAATAAAAAGAATCAATAACAAATCATAGAGACTAGAAGCACAAAACATCATCAAAACCTAGAGGCTTAACCTACGTCCCCCATTAGGGTACCTGTAGTAGTCGGTAAGTCTTCAAATACCAAGAATAGAATCAAAAATTTCAATAGTGATGTGGTTATTTGAGTAATCAACAAGTTGACGATTTGAAGATGTACCCCAAAAAATGAAGCAAGATCCCACCTCTATCGGCGTGGTCAATAGAAATACAAGAATCAAAACCAAGCACATAACATAACTCTTCAATTTTATTTCGGTGGAGGTATCACTTAAAATTAGTAGGTGTGGATTGAAGTGTCGGACAACGTATTTCAAATCAGGAACTGCACTTGGGTTAGATAAACTCCGGCAGTTCCATCCTAAGAGACTTATTTACCTCGACATGCCTGATCTTCAGAACCTGCCGATACATCTTGTTTATCATACAATAGATTGTTGCTTACATTCATTACAATGTTCCCTTGTCATTAGCATTTGTTCCTACAACATTATCCCCGACATTCCCATTAGCAACTAACAATGCTTTGGTACCTTCTTAAGTTGCACCATTCTGAAGAGCCACAACTAGCATATGATTCCTTTTATTTAATTCCGACCCTGGATCATCAGTGATAACTTCAAGATCAGTAGGAAGGTGTTTAACACCCATGATGTTGGAAGGAACCGTAGGCAGGCCTAGAACCAAAGAATGAGATTAAAGCAATTCATGGTTCATAATGCTTTCAGAAGAGGACGGAAGTAGGTGTGCCTAAGTGATTGAACTGGAACTTGAACCATTCCAAGCAATGGAATTATTATGAGCAACAAGAAAACCTTGTTTAATTGCATTAATCTCTTGATGGACAACAAGAATACGACCATTCAAATTGGACAAATTGGCAAGACCCATATTAGCAGTAGTATTGCGAGAGGTTTAAGTCCCTATTAGGCTGAAACATGTTCTCGTTTGTAGATGCAGTGCCTACATGATGAACAACTAGTCACATATCAATCCCCCATTCAAAAGCACCATCATCAGAATCCAATTCAAAAAGATTGGGACACACTTTGTCCGTATGACTGGGAATACCACACATGTAGTAGAAAACTCCCAGCTTCTCGTATTTGAAAAAAATTATGGCATAATTTCCATCATTTGTGGAAACCCTCCATTCCTTTTTCAATGTCAAAGTTACATCAATTCTAACCTTTATTCTCATATAGAAGCTATGAATAGAGTTGCGGTTATCATACGTTTTGAGCTCACCTAGAAACTAACATATGCCTTGACCTACCCTTCGTTGGATGAAACCAAAAGGTAAGCCATGCACCTGCACCCACATGTCCATATAGTTCAGGCTAACACTGTGTGGGACAACACCAAGAACATTTGGATTAACAACAATATGAAAGTTGTCACACAACTTTAGTTCTTCATCCAAAATCTTAGCAGCATCCATCTTGTGGTGAAATTGAAATAGGTATCGATCCTCCTCACATTTAACGATCGTGACACACTTTCTTAGCTTCCAAGTACTGGCCATTCTTTCGCTAAAGTATGCGAATTTGATTTGCTTATCAGCCAGAATTCAACCAATTAAGCAATGATATAGGCTTGGAGAAACTTCAGAATTGGTGGCAAGGTTAAGGGTTAATCTCTCATCAGCAAGGGTCAAGAATTCAAGGTTAAGAGCTGAGGGATCCATGGAAGCGGCAAAGAGAAAAAAAATGGAGAGGAAGAATTGGGTGGAAAAGACAAAAGAGTTTGAAAGCATGTATATGAGAGTGGAGATTGAGGTTTTGGATGTGAGAACAAAGCTACCCATAGGGGGGGGGGGTGTCGATATATATATATGATTGGAAGGAAACATTTAAATCATTGATCATATAAGAAAAAGGTTCTCACAAGGTGGAATCCGGCCTAGGTGGTGGCGGCGGCCCAAGCAATGGAGGGTAGCAGAAACCTTAGGAGAGAAAAAAATTGAGTATGGAAAGTCATTGTCAATTCACTTACTTTATATGTGTTGGAACAAAATGTGTTTAACAATGCCTCGTTGAGTTTTGATGATAACAAGGTATTAAAAGTACAGTTGGATATGCTAATATTTGTTCAAGTGTGCAGGACCACAAACTAAAATTTATAAGTCTTAAAACAAGGTATTGGTTCTGGAAGAACAAATGAGAGAAAAAGAATTTACAAGAGAAGCTTAGTTGCAAGTCCGAGTCTGAAGACCATCAGAGTCTGCAGTGAAGAACCTGAAGTTAGTTAAATGGATATTTGAAGACACAAATGTGCAGAAGGAATAGAAGACTGTAGCAGCGAATATTTCTGAAGAATTAGAAGGCATTGGATGCTTATCGACTGAATAAGGAGAGAGAAAGGACAATGGTACAATAGTACAACCACTACTCCACTAGTTAATTCTCCTTACAAGGAATGATTTTCAAATTATTCTCTCCTAGGACATTAACCAAATCAAGCAACAAATCATTGGTGATATATCAAGCTTCTACAACGACTCTTTGATGTGTTGGCACCTCTACAACGTCTCTTTCATACCTCTATATAAAGGAATGAAGACTTGAAGATTAGTAGAGACTCTACAACATTTAAACTAGGCCAAAAATCTGCTGAAATTGTTGTGCATCAAACACTTAGAATTTCTTAACAACTTTCATATCTTTGAAATTCTAAAATCTTAGAGTCTGAATTGTTTTGTATTGTGAACATCACTTATTGTATATCAAGTGTTCAACCAAACTTATTTCTTTGTAATTTGTTTGTTTAGAAGTCTCTTGATTTTGTGCTTGAGCATAGGATATCTCTTGCTTATGTGCTTGAGTATTTGAAGTCTCTTGCTTGTGTGCTTGAACATTTGTAATCAGATTGAATTATAGTGAAAATCTCTTTGGAAGTGCAAGGAGGACTGAACTACTTTCAGATTGTGGAAGGAACCAGGATAATTGTTTTCTGTCTTTCTCTTCTCTCTCATCTTTTATATCCGTTGCATTAGACTCTGAACTCTGTTTAAGTCTCTGAATTCTATCAGACTCTGGACTTTGGACTTAGTTTAAAAAGGAAAAAAAAGCTAACACAATTTAACCCTTCCTTCTTGTGTTTTTCTCACCTTCAATATGACTACTACTATTATACTTTAAAACTATCATAGTTAAAAGTAAATTCTTAATTTTACTAGGAATTTTTGGTGTCTTCTTGAATATATCAGTCTTGGTTAGCTACATAAGGACTAGTTCTATCCCTCATTTTCTCTTTTTAACATATAAATAATGACTCGTTACATGATGGATTAAATATTTATGTTTTGTTTATTAAAAAAGTTAATGCTAACAACACACTTTCCAACACACTTTTTTTGATTGGTTAAAATTCACATGGCTCTCACCAAATCAAGTGGGTCCCATATAAGTCTTGTTTGTTACGGTATGAATTAGTTTTTTTCAGCGATATCAACCACCGGTATGTTTCTATATCATTTTCTCTCATTTTATTTTGTCTATATTATTAAAAATTGACGTCCACAAAAAAGCATTTGTAATCTTTCAAAAAAAATTTTTTTTTTAAGGGAATAAAAAAAAAGCTTTTGTAAATATAATTGCATAACTAAAACATTCATTTTATGAGAGGAAGGAAAAAAAGCTTTTAAAAATCACTTTTTTTTTTATATATTTTGTTTCCATACATTAAAAAACCACCTATATGTAAAAAAGTAATCTTTTAAAGGTGGCGTTTAGCACGCAAAAGTCAATCTTTGTGTGTATGGTACAAAAATGAGATTTTCACCATTGATTTATTGTTAAACTATTCAATGATTACGATTGAAGAAGGGTTACTTGAATAGAAGGTTTTTGTTGTTTTGTTTAGTTCTGTATTTTAAAAAATATTCTCTAACAACACTGTAAATGCAATTCTATTTATTTTAACAATGGAATTTTTTTAACGATAATTTTGGTAAAACAAGTACCAAAATTGATTATTAATAAAAATCACTTCTTTTTAGAGGTTCTCAACTAATATTTTTTTTGGTTACAAGGGAAAAGAAACGAAAAGCAAAGAAAACAGAAAATAGAAAAGAAAAAAGAACTGAGGCTCCCTAGTCCCTAGGAAAGAGAGTTCCCCAAGCATCATCTTTAATCAGTTGAATCATCCCATCAAGTGAGGCATGAATCGTCAACACAGAGTCTGAAGCTGCTCCCCAACTTTGCAAGAAAATCTGTGCAGTAATTTCCCTCACGGAGAGTGTGAAAAACATAAGCCTTGCTGGTAATGATGAGGTCCTTTTTGTCTTGAATGAGAGTGGCATAGACATGAAACTTCAAGGAAGGGCCGTCGATGAGGCTAACGGAGTGGAGAGAGTTGGAGCATAAATAATCCCGCACTGTTCCTAAGGGTTGCCTGAGGTTATCAACTAATATATCAGAAGTGATTTTTTTTTTACGATGGAATATTTTTTGTTATACATTTTATCAATAATCAATTTTTTTTAGAATCTCTTTCATGGTGATGAACACCAAAACTAGATCTAAATATTAATGAAATCAATAATTGAAATTTCTTGAGTGTCTCTGTATCTCCTTCGTCGACAATCAACATCCCATTCTTAAAAATTACATAGAAAAATAATATTCAAGCCAATTTCATGAAAATATCCAAAATTAAATTCAGTTTCACCCAAATCTGAATATTTTGAGACTAACTAACTCTGAACAAAAATTCTAAGAGTAGATAGAGAATATCCTATATTTGTTCAATTTAAAGAGGGTTTGTTACTGTTTGGGGGGAAGGGGAAAGGGAGAAGAAAGGTAAGAGTGATAGGAAGAAGATCGTTTCAAAATGTTAATGTCGGTGTTTAGCATTTGGGTACCAGAACTCCGATCTATCAGCGTTTTAAAAAGATATTTTTGTATCATACACAAAAATATTGACTTTTGCATGCTAAACGCCACCTCTTTTGAAATATGTCAATATGAGAAACCACATTCTTGTTTTTTTTCTTCTTCAACTAGCTAATTAAGTGGTTAGAAATTCACTCTATTAAGATAAATAAGTGAAAAATGCATGATTCAAACCTCACTATATGTTACAATGTATTATTCTATTTTTTTTGTCAAGTAACCTACTAACTAGAAGTTCATCTTTTTTAACATGAATAAACGAGTTGTCCGATGTTTGAACCACACCCTTACATATATTATATAACACTCCTATCAACTGAGATATTTTTGTAATGATACATTGTATTATTCCAATCAATTGAGATAAACACATTTTTGGCTATTATAAATATAATATTCTATTTGATATATCACCATTTACCTTTTATACCTTATAAATCTATCAAGCATGGTAAAAAATTATTTACCTATATTAATTAACACATCGTGCTCAATCCCTTGTCAATTAGTCATGGCAAAGAATCGGATCATCATCTTCCAATAAAACAATCGAGATTTTTCTTATATCATGCAGAAATTGACTCATTAAGGATCCGTTTGTTACGGATTAAAATAAAAGTGATTTTGATAAAAAATAATTTGAGATTTTATGAAAAATCAGAATCTATTTTGCGTTTGTTTACGATAATAAAAATCACTTTTTAAAAAAATAATAATTTAGATTGTTTTGATACAACTTATGAAAGAGATTTTTTGTTACAAAATTAGTTCAATCTTTTAACCATTATTTTCTCTCTCCTAAAAATATATATTTTAAGAAGCTGTTCTTAACAGCTATTTTTAAATTGTTTTTAGATTCTGATTTTGTTAAAAAGCCGTAAAAAAAACAGATGCATAATTCATAAAAGTGGTTATTTTAAAAAAAAATTATTTTTTTTTATAAAAAAAACTGTAACAAACGGGCTCTAAATATATGAGGTGGAGATTAATAATCACACAAGAGCATTCACAATCGCGAATATTTTACATATGCGCTTGTTCTAGAGTAAAAGAAAATTGGTGAGGGTCTATAGAAGTATCTTTTTCAATTTGTCAGGGGATTTTATTTAATAAATAGTACTAATTTAAATTAGCGTTCTTTTTATTTTAAAAAAAGAAAAAGAAAAAGAAAAATAAGTTGGTGTTCTTGAAATGTAGTAATATAAAATTGGTGAGATGTCCTTGTGAGCATTGCAATATGTAGAGATCGGAGTTCGAATGAGATTCCTCATTTATTTATCTAACATGTGAAATTATAGTCACTAGACTACTTAACCAACAAAAATTATTGATCAGACTCATTTAATAAATTATTTTGAGGTATTGAGTATGAGAAATTGAGTGCTTATTAACTATTAAAATTAGGGGAAAATACATTCACCTCCTTTGAGGTTTATTAAAATGACACTGACATCCCCTCTAATTTTAAAACTTACACCGACATCTCTTAAGTTCCTATCAAATAGACAAATATCTCCCTTCTTCGTTAACACCGTTAACTTTCTGTTAACAAAATTTTAGGAAGCCGCAATGCGAAAATGACGACACGAATGACAATAGCATATTGTTTCTTGTTGATGAAACAAATCATTCTAACATATATATGTTTTTAGTTTTCCAAAAATTAACCAACACATGAATGAAATTAAATAGACGACATTCTTATAACTTACATATATTTTTAATTTTCAAGAAATCATCGTAGAAAAATTTATAATTCAGAACTGATTTTCAAAACAAATATGGAGAGAAATTAGTGGAACATTTTAGAACATTTAAATCTCCAAAAGACCTTATATTACAATGAAATTAGACATACGACTCAAATCATTTTACTCGATTAGTTCCATTAAAGAGAATTCCAAACAATTCAAGAACAGCATGCAACATGCGACAAAATATCAAAAGCACCACCATATCTTTTTCACTTTTTGACACTTGAATTTACTGAAAATCGTTGTTCACACATATCACAAGGCTGAAACACACATATAAAATACAAAAATACCCCTCGGCAGTTAACTGCCGAGAAATTTAAAAACCGGCTGCAATTAACTGTCGAGGTTTTCCTCAGCAGTTAACGGTCGAGAAAATGTTTCATCAGATGAAACAACCACCTGCTCCCCTTACACACTATTTCATCATCAACTTCCATACCACTTCCTTCTAATCCCCAAATCCAATATTTTTTTTCATCAAATCTTGCTCCAAAATCATTGAAGCATCAAGCATAGGAGGTATCAACACACTTTTGACGTAAAAAAGCAAGTATTGAGCACTTTAATTCGTTAAGTTGTTTAAAAATTTTCCAACGGTTTTGGTTATGGACTCCACCTACAAAACCAACATGTACAAGATGCCAATTTTGAGGTAGTTGGGGTCACTTCGACCGATTTGACATATTCGGTTGGGTTTGGATTTGTGACACATGAGAAAGAGGAAAACTTTGTTTGGGATTTAAAAATGTTGCGTAAACTTCTTACGTTAAAGATGAATATGCCTAAGGTGATTGTGACTGACAGGGATATGTCTTTGATGAAAGCGGTTGGAAATATTTTCCCCGAAAGTTATGCAATGAATTGTTACTTTCATGTGCAAGCAAATTTTAAACAAAGGTTCATCTTAGATTGTAAATATCCTTTAGGAAAAAAGGATGGGAAAGAGGTGAAACCTCGCGATGTTGTGAAGAAGATAATGAGGGCATGGAAATCTATGGTTGAATTGCCCACTCAAGAGTTATATGCAAATGCATTAGTGGAGTTCCAAGATGCTTGTAGTGATTTCCCACTTTTCCTAAATTATGTCATGACCACCTTGAAAGAAGTGAAGGAGAAAATAGTGAGGGCATGGACAGACCATGTGTTGCATCTTGGTTGCAGAACCACCAAAAGGGTAGAATCGGCTCATGCTTTAGTGAAGAAATATTTGGACAATAGTGTGGGTGATTTGGGTACTTGTTGGGAGAAAATACATGACATGTTGGTGCTTCAGTTCACTGCGATACAAACAACATTTGGTCAGAGCGTTACCGTATTGGAACATAGATTCAAAGATGTCACTTTGTACTCTGGGTTAGGTGGTCATGTGTCTAGATATGCTTTGGACAACATTGCTTTGGAAGAGTCACGTTGTAGGGAAACATTGTGCATGGACAAAGAAATTTGTGGTTGTGTTCAAAGGACATCTTACGGATTATCATGTGCATGCGAAATTGCTACTAAAATCCTTGAAGAGAAACCAATTTTATTGGATGAGATACACCATCATTGGCATAGGTTACGTATGGGCGAAGAAAGTAATGTAGATGGTTTTTCTGTCGAGGATGAGTTGAAGAGTATTCAAGAACGTCTCAAGAAACTCCCTTTCCAAATGAAGCTTGAAGTCAAAGAGGTTTTGCGGCAGTTGACATTTCCTGAAACCACCATGATGTCTCCACCACCACGAAAAGTACCAACCAAGGGAGCCAAGAAAAAAGTGGACATTGTGAGTTCTAAAGGAAAAATTACATCGACTAGTCGAATCCCTTCTTCGTGGGAGGTTGTTGATTCCTAAAATCCGGATAGTCAACCGTCACCATCACCAACAACTTCATCGTTTAAAAGAAAAAAAGGTGTTCGTCTTGGTAAAACATCACTTTCCCCACTTCCACCACCTACTCGGTATCCGAAGCCTAAGGCTATTCCGGTTCCGTCTAATCCGGTTTTTGATTATATGCCAAAGTTCATGGTTCCATTTATTGAAAAAGTGGTGGATGTTATAGGCGAAGGACATTGCAGATTTCGGGCTATAGCCAAGTTCATGGGATTGACAGAAGAAAGTCATATCATGATTCGTCACAATCTTATTAAAGAGTTGAAAGATCATAGAGATGATTATGTGAGAGTATATGTGGGTGAGGATCGTTATAGTTACATTTTAAATGGCTTACATCCTCCCGCAAATTTGAAAGGTTGTGCACATCTTGTTGATAAGTGGTTCACTATTCCGGACATGGGACACATTGTTGCTAATTATTACAAAAGGTGTGTGGTCGTGTTGACAACTCTTGGAAAATCGGAATATTTTTTCCCACTAAGAGGGCCACCACCGCTGGCTAAGCAAAAAACTCTCATCATGTGCCTTGGCTTAATTCCAAACCATTTGAAGGATGCTTGTCCACTACCTCCATCATCTACGGAGTGGCACAATCACAAGAATGCAGAGGTGTTAACTTGGGAAGATGAGTACTTGGATCAACATGATTTGTTCCGAAAGCTCATGATTATTGAAGAGGGAAAGAAACCGCCGCAACCCAAAAAAGAGTCAAACAAAGCGGAACCTTTTTTGTTGGACACTCCCAAAAAACCAAAGCAACAATTTGAAGTAATTGCAGAAGATGAAGGAAATTATATTTCACTTGATCTTCCCCAATCAATTAGTGATTAATGAGTGATTTTTGTTCGGTGTTAGTCCTTTTTTTGGTAGAAATTACACCGACGTATATTTTGGGGTCGAAATTGTAACGCCAATTTTTTGAGGCCAATATATAAGTAACACTATGTAATTTATATTGATATATATATGATAATATGACTTTTATGCGGTGAAACTAATGCAATACTTATTTATTCGTTATTAATGTTTACGCATATGATTTATTCGTTATTACATTTCATTTAATTTCATCCTAATGTATGATTTTTTTCATAAAGCTTTTGTGAAGTGAAACATGTATGAGGTTGCAAAAATTGAAGGCCGTATTAGGTACTCCGCTTTTAAAAAGACAATTAAGGTTATGATAACGCCGACCGACTCTCTTGATGATTTGAAGACACAACTTAACACTTATTTTGAGCATCTTGGTGAAAATCAATATACACGTCACTTGTTTGGTCAAATGTCATGCATAGACCTACGAGAAGATAGAGATGAATACGCATGGAAAATGGCAAGCTATATGCCTTGGCTTATTGAAGATGATAGCGACGTCGGATTAATGTTTCGGAATATGGGGAAAATAATATATTATATATGTATGTTAGTTCCATATGCAATTGTGTTGAATGTAAGCAGGGATTTAATTTAATGATATGTAATGAGTTGTAATGTGTTGTTTAATTATGGACACTATGTAACGTTTTGATGAATTTCAAACTTTTGTGTGTTTTGAATCAAATGTTGGTTTGATTTAATTATGGACAATTGTAAAAGATATTGTATTTTTCTTGTTTATGACTGATTTTAAATGTTGTATGAGTTATATTGCCTTTCGAAATGATCTGCTTTAATTACACGTAAAAACTGGCCGAAAATGGCTTGGTAGCATTATGCAAAACCCACTGTCTGCATAATTGTTTTCCTCGGCTGTTAACTGCCGAGGCTACAACCGATTTATGAATTCCTCGGCAGTTAACTATCGAGGGGCAATTTCGTCTTTTACATGTGTTTCTCAGCCTAACAAGATGTCTATACAACAATTTTCGAATTTACCATGTTATTTATGCACAAGGCCGTTCCTGTGAAATTGGAGGCCCAACTCTCTTAGTAAAATTAGGCCCTTAAAAAAATTGTACTTTTTTTAGAAGAGAAAAAAAAACTATAACTATAATGTTTGTTGTTTGAACTTTGCGATTTAATACGACAAGTATATGCCAAAAATTACGAATGCTCTAAAGAAAAGAAAAAAGTTAGGCCCAAAAGAGATCCTATCATGCTCGAAAAAAAAAATACAATTAAAAAAATATGAAAAATTGTCATCCTTGAGAGTTGAAGTGATGACACCATGCATAACACTACCAAGAATTACCACTGGGGCACGCCATGGGTATTGTTAATGCTACCATGCTATATACATACATATATATATATATATATATATATATATATATATATATATATTTAGTGATTT
>Ga0315914_1009651_pt1 | contig 12314 bp, 6 predicted proteins | sample MpolenodulesMG_FD_203920 | JGI IMG/M metagenome (GOLD analysis project Ga0315914, IMG submission 203920) | Medicago polymorpha root nodule microbial communities from Los Angeles, California, United States - elongated nodules | ecosystem: Host-associated > Plants > Roots > Nodule | place: USA... | reverse complement strand
AAAATGAATCCAGATAATAATGAATGTTCAACGCTAACCTCTAACATAATGAATGAATATGACTACGTACGTTTATGATATGCTGTTAGACATGTACAGGTTTATGCAACTAAGACAAGCTATGAAGTTATACCGACGACGATCTTAGGTTTCCCCCGATCGTCCGGTCTAGGATCGTGTCATGCATATGTTATGTTTAGAGCTCGGTGCGTTTAGCGTATCTTGAGTTAGCGGTCCTAGGTTCCCTCGACCGCCATGACACGTATAGGTATATGCCAAGAACTATATAACAAGTTAAAAAGAACCCTACGACGGATCCTAGTATGCACGACCGTCTAGGCATGCAAGCCCACACACGTATAATCAACCGTCAGGTTGTATTGTAGACACGTGGTGACCATAGGTTTCCCCGAGGTCACCTATAGCCTAGGATTAGGTAGAACTCACTGAGACATTATGTCTCATCCCAATCCTTATTTGTTTCAGATCAGCAGGTTGGTTTAGCAGGATTTAGCAAGCTTGTAGCCGGATGGATATTTCAGCAAGAGTTCGTTCGTACCCGCTGCAGGATGTCTTGGACTTTAAGGATGCATTTTATATACTTTGGATGTGTAGTATTGTAGTATTGATTGTACGAACGCGTGTTGTTGTATAAAATATTCATTCGAGGAATTTATGTTGTAAATTTTAATGTATCCAGTACTAAAGATAATGCACATGCTAAACTTTCTAGATACGTTTAGTATGGGTATTACACGTTTGTTGCTTTCAAGTTATAACAAACCAAACTAATTATGATTATTTATTTCAATGACACCAACAATATAACAAAAAAAATATAATTTAAATTCTTATTTTAATGACACCAAACAACGATCTTTATTGTAGAAAAAATTGTTTAAGAATATAATGAAAAGGTAAATATAAATATGCTCTTATAGTTTGTTACACTTTTTAAATGATAAAGGAATAAAAATGTGATTTTGTAACAAAAAAAGAACCTTGATTCTATTTGATGCAATAAAATTCTTTGTAATATCCCGCTCGTCAGTATCGGAATTTTATCAGTCGAAGGTGCACCAGAGAACAATGTTCAGGAGACTCACTACGGTAAGGAATGGTTTACGATGCGGTGCTAGTCGAACAGGAGTTAATCATCAGTGTCGGTACAAACACGTTTAAGACGAAGGGCGTTTTGGTACTTTCGCCATTTGAGTATTTAAGGGTGTTGGGAGCCAAAACCCTCATACTGTTATATTGGTTCTTTCTCTAAAACACCAAGAGTAAGAATTCTCTCCTCCTTCTCTCTAGGATGGTGCCTCTTCCCTCAATCTTCTTTCATCAATTCACCAATGCATGCAATTATAATCAATCATGGATCATGGTGTCTTAGCAAGCAAGAGAACAACAAGAGTGGATTGGTGAGCTAAGGCTATGGATGAGTGATGAATCAAGAGCTAGGGTTCATGGTTAGAGGTTAATGTTGGGGTTAAAGCTTGGTGCAGGCTGCAAAACATCAAGTGAGTTCTATAGATAGATTTCCTTCCTATGGGTTGTGTAATCTCATTGTAAGAAAGTATGAAATGTTAGTTAGGTTTGAACAACTCTAGTGCCATCTTTATGTGGGTTGTTGTTGAATGATGTTCTTATTGCCATGCATTTCGATTTCCTTAAGTTTTATGCATTCTGGATGATTCTGGTGCTTTAGGTTGTTGAGAATTGAGGTGAAACATCAAAAATTGCAATTTCTGCACTTCTGGTCCGAAGAAACTCGCTATTAGCGAAATTTCCCAGAACCATTTCGCTAATAGCCAAATTTCCAGATAGCTGACAGAGCCATTCCGCTATCAGCGAAATTCCGGCAAAAATGGCACACCAAGTTTTACTTTTAGATGGCTTTGGGGCCTTGTATGCCATCCGAAACCATTTGTTTAACGCCTATTAATCTAAAGAAAACCCTCAATCTCTAATAACCTAATGTACCATGACACTTGAGTTTCCAATGGAAAATGCATGAGACATATGAACATATTTCAACAACCTTGGCACTTGAGAGAGTTTAATCATGTTTATTCGGGTAGTGATAAACTAAGAATGGGGTAAAACCATAGAACCTCGACATAGATCGTCGAGAACTAGAAAGTTAGCAAGAACCCTAAGCAAGTTAAGTCGTGAATTGATAGGCATAATCTCTTCACATATGAGCAAGAATGACTAAGTAAGTAAGCACTAAGATAAGTTATCATGTATGATCATGACCATAAGTAAGATGTAGGTGTCGTGTCTTTCCGTTATCCACGCCAAGGGGGATACGAAAGGTTCTCACAAGGGGAATGGGATACGCTCCGCAAGGTAGTCCCGCACATCACTGAGGGAGTCCGATGTACCTTAGCTAGGTTTTCATCGGTCAAGTAAGGGATTGTACTCAGGGTTACTCCACTCGATGCACTCCATAAAATGAACTAAGATAATTATGTTTGTTCAACGCTAACCTCTAACTTAATATGAATAAATCATGCATTGAGATTATGATAAGTTATATTATGTCAAGAATATGTACAAGCTTATGCTATAGAACAAGTTGTGAAGATACACTGTCGACGGTCTTAGTAACTCCCCGATTGTCCAGTTTAGGAACGTGTCATGAATGGCTTATGTATAGGTCTTGATGCGTTTATCAAATCTCGACATAGCGGTCCTAGGCTCCCTTGACCCCCATGACATGTAGAGTAAGACAAGACTTATGAGTTATGATACGAAGAACCTACGACGGATCTAGTATGCACAACCGTCTAGGCAAGCAAGCCCACACACGTATACTCAACCGACAGGTTGTATTGTAGACACGTGGTGACGATAGGTTTTTCCCGAGGTTACCTATAGCCTAGGATTAGGTGGAGCTCACTGAGGCATTATGTCTCATCCCAATCCTTATTTGTTCTTTGAGATAAGCCAATCGCACCTCCTTGTCAGACAGCACGCAGCCGATCAGATAATGGTCCAAGATGATCGGGGTTTGGATAGATGCGTCAAGGTTCAAGGTCATACCCTCGTCCTCCAAGGTCAAACCATCAAGATTTATGTCCATGGTAGAGATAAGAAGAAGGAGAGGAAAACAGTTAGGGTTTGGCTAAGTTAGAGAGATGAGATTGTACAGGAATTTGGGAGCATGAATTTTAGGGTTAGGAAAACCCTATCCAAAAGCAAACAAATCTCACACAAGGTGGCAGCTATAGCCCAATGCTGGCGGCGACCCAAGAGAACCAAGAAAACTTAGTTTTCCCTACAAACCCTAGCATGTTAATTGTTAGGTTATGTTTTCTTATGTTTGACCACTTTGCTTGACACAACTTTAAAGGTTGCATCTCCCATTTGTGAAAACCTCGATCCCCAATCTCACAATGGTGAAACCCCAGTCAAATATACACATGTATATTTTCCTCCTATCCCTCCGTACACCATAATATATGTTGGCCTAAGTGTCCCGATTGCCTTTCAAGGGTCCTGCATAGCAATATTATGCATAGAGTTCAAAGGGCCATTGATAGAAATATTATGTCTCCTAGGTCTATGAATGTTGTGTTTACGAGGATTGATTTTGCCATCCAACAAGGTTTAGTGGTGCAACTTGTATCCTGCCTTCCTTCCACGTACTCATGTGTAATTTTATGTATGTATATGTGTGTGTGTGTGTAATTTTCTGTATGTAATTTTCTTCATCCGCTCTTTCATAAATATTCATGGATGTGTGACTAATCTCAATGAATTTTTTCTCTTCAATAATGATTTTATGAGTTTTTTATTTTTTTCTTCAATTTTTTTATGTTGCTTTGTGTTTGAAAAATGTTCTTCGATTCTCTTGGATTTCATATTTTTTCTTCGATTTTAGAGGCATGGTGTATGTAACTGAGTTTAAGCTAGTATATGTAATTTCAGTTTACGTACACTAAAGAAAATTATGTTTACATTTACGTAAACTAAATTTATGTAGACATATATGTTTTCTTTGGTTTTAGAAACTCAATTTACATGCACTACCTGAAACTTAGTTTACATAACTTCATAAACTGAGTTTACTTAGACTCATATTTTTTTTCTGTGGGTTTAGAGGTTTACGTGAATTTAGTTATTTACTGTATAATGTAGGTAAACTCAGTTTAGAGTAATGTATGTAATCTATGTTTACGTACAAGTCCTTAAACTCAGTTTATATATACTACCGTAAATTCAGTTTGCATGACTTACAAAAATTCACATTGAGTTTACGTAGACTTAATTTATTGGAGAATGCAAGGAATAATTTTTTCTTTATCTTAGTCGTTTTAGGATATAATCAATGTTTTTTTGGGTTATGAGTAAAATCATTCATGCACCAATACTTCACATTAGTACTTGTCAAATGGAATGTCAGCCATATATACATTTTTCTTTGTGTGAAATTGTTCAATAGATCACTCGTTGTGGGATAAAGAGAGTAAAGCAATTTATTTTTACAAGAATGGTATATATTATGAGACAGAGGGAGCAATTCATTAAATGCATGAATACTTTATTCAACAAGTCATTATATTGTTCCTTTTCATAAATATGGTATACACATTAAAATAAAATAGATGGTAAAAAATAACTTTACATATATACAAATACACGTCGACCCGGATCCTCTACACCAGTGTGGCGTAGACACGTGTATTATACGCATGTATATAAATATCATAGTGATCACTGGTAGTGGGGGACTGAAATTCAAGCTTTTCTAATGGAAAAAGGTTAGTATATTTTTTTCTTTCTATTAAGTTTCTTTGAATTTGAGTCTCTTATTTCAACTTGTTTAGATGATGCATGTTTTCCATTTCTTGTTTATCAGAAAAAATGAAGGGCATCCCAAAGAGAATGATTTGTACAAACATGTTGCACACAGAAGAGGGACCTAGGCCTAAGAAATCAAACATGGTTAGACCCTTCTCACATGGATCATCATCATCATTTCGACCATGGCAACCCTCTTGGAAGAGCATTGGCCTCGGTAAACAAGAGGCAAGTAGCAGTGGAGTAAAAGCAACTCCACAAGATAACAAAAGTAATAACATTGGTGTACCAAAATCTAATCTTGGTCATGCTGAGAAGAACCAGATCAGTGGTGGTAGTGCATCTGCATGTGTTGTTGTTGGTGATCAAGCAACACAAAAATTGGATCCAAAGAGGCTCAAACGGTATACTTGCATTACTTATTGTTGTTGTGAGGAACTCAAAAATCAGTTGAAAATTTAATAATATGGAAGATCGAAATTTTTGATTCATAACACTAAAAGTTTGATGGGAATAATATTTGGTTTTTATTACAATTTTTTGTAAAAGCTAAAAAAAAATCTGATAAATGAGAGGTTGTTCTATTTAGGCTTGTCATGGTCAACAGTGATTTTAATAATAAATTTAATAAATTTTGTAATTGTTTTCATCTTATTTTTAATAAAAAAAAATTTATAATAAATCTATCTCTTGGTTTAAGTTTCATGTTATTAGATTTATCATCTATGAATGTGATACCATGACTAATATAGTTGATTTGATTGATTTTATTCTAATCAAATCTAAATCAGTATAATATATTTTGATTTTCATCTTTGTCTTCCCTTGTTCTTAGGATCCAAGCAAATCGATCTTCTGCGCAGAAATCGAGATTGAAAAAGCTCGATTATATTGCCGATTTGGAACAATTGGAAAAATATTTGCAGGTTCACATCATTATTCATCGCATCTCAAAGATTTTAATTTATGAAATTTTTTGTCTTATTATTATATGTTCACGTGTCTCGAAGAGACCTAGGTTATCCCTGATCGTGAAAGCCTATGGTCTTTAGATGAGAATCAAACAACGCAAATTCTAATTTCACGAAATTGAAATAAATTCATATAATTTGTGTTGTTTGATCTTCATCAATTGCTCTACATGTAGAGGGGCCGATTACCCACTTCAAAGAATTTCAATTTGTCGATTATTTGTATTAACTTCGTGTAGACAAATACACAACGATCTTGTTGATTTGAACCATTCAATCATAATTGATCTATTCACGTATCAACTTGTAATTTGGAATTCAATTGTAAAATTGACATGCGACTCATTCGATCTGATTATTTGAATGGCATAACTCAACAAATTGTTTGATCTGAAACAACACGGGATCCATGTTCCCACGATATCTACCCAAACAAAAACTTGCGAAGAGATGATTTTGAGATTTATTGTATGTGCAGGCTGAGTTATCTTTCCTTCGCACACAAGTTGAAGTCTACAAAAATCAGCAGTGGTTGTTGACTATGGAACGCCACCAATTAAGACTTCAAGTGGCTGTACGAGAAAAAGAAAGGATACTTCAAGAAGGTGATTATACTCATTTGTCTTTATTTGTATCTCTAACATTTATTCCCATGTCTCTGCCATTTATTTCACATGAATATTTTTATTTTCAGTGGAGATTGAGAATAAGAGAGCTGAGGTGAATTGGTTGAGGGAGCTTGAGAAGAAACTTGTTGCTGAAGCAAAAAACAAGAGGTATGTTGAAATGCTTACTGGTATTTTTAACAATATTTTTGTACTAAATAATATGCCTCATATGCCTAAATTGTTGTTTAAAAATTCATAATTAGGGTTTGTATATTAAAAATAATACATCATACATAATAAAAATATGGTGCCCCTTTGTGTTTGTATGTATTTTCATAATTTGTGTGTTGTATAAGATAAAAAGTTAGAGAATATAGATAGAAAGATACAATGTTACACTTACATAGATGTCTTAAAATTTGTATTTAAACAACACAACTCAAATATAATTATGTGTGTGCTCGCACATGTTTGTGTATACCTGTATATTCTTTGTTGATATCCTTAAAACAAAAAACAAATTTATTGACAGTATACTGATATATGTTGAGGTTGTGGCCTGTGGGTAGGGGTTGGGAGCCCCAACTTTTTGGATCTGAATTTCCTATTGTTAGAACAGGACGTTGTAACAGATCAAAACCTTCAGATCTTAAATGTGTAGCCGATATTGTTTACAATGATTTTATAACTGCCTTAATTTGAACCGTCGATCTATAATAAACGACTAAGATGCAAAACAACGTGAAAATTGTGTGCTTTAGTACATCAGACAATCTCTTTTCCTGCTTCCCTCCTCCTTAGTGGTTTTCTCCCCCATACCTTCTTACATATTCATATTGACATTCAATTAACATAGTGGGCAACCATAACATATGTTTCTATGTTCTACATATCATGTTTGTCTGTATCTCCTTCACTACTTGTATCATGTTTATCTGCATATATATATATATATATATATATATATATATATATATATATAACACTTATTTTTAACTATATTTTGCTAATTTCTTTAACCAGCTCACATTGGAAAAGAAGCATCAAGGATAATGCAAACTGATACTACTATGCCAATAAGAGCAAATGAGCTGAATTTGAAGTCCGAGTCAACAAATATGAATATTTGAATGTTATAAACTTTTATTTTAATTTCCTGTTAAATTATCGCATGTCGCTACATAGTGGCGCTTAAGGACGGTTTTATTACAAATTTAGCTAAGAAAACTCAAAGTTAGCTTTTATATGTTTGGAATATATATTTTTGCATCTTATATTTATCGAGTCGAACAAAAATCATATGGTTGGATTATAGTTGACATGTAAGTATTTTTTGCGTTTTCTGTAATGAACAAGTAGAGTCAGCTTATCATCTTTTTGTTGGATGTCATTTTTTAGGTCAGGTGTGATATCACGTGTTTAGGTAGTTAGGATGAGAGTTTGTTTTACCTTCAGATTTAACAAGTTTTCGCAGTATTTTGTTAGATTTAGGTCGGGGAAAAATAAGAGGTTAGGTTTCTTATTAGTCTAACAACTGTTGTGTGGTCTTTGTGAAAATCCCATAATGCTCACATCTTTTTGGGGGCAAGATACATATGTGTTGCAAGTGGTGTATATGGTTAAAATCACCTCTTGGAAGCGAGTTTCAAAAAAAACATCATGGTCACACTTGTTCCTTATATGATTGTGATCATGAACCCATTTGACGATTGCATTGATAATGATATGTGGTGGATTTGTTAACATGTTGATTGAATATGCAGGGTTCTGTTCCTAATCTTCCTCATATTCGGTTGGGGTTGGTGATCCTGATAGAACGTTAGTTGCTTGTATTTTGTTGTTTGATTTTTTGCTCGTGTTTGTTTGAGAGAGGGATCCTTTTGGTTTGTTATTTCTTGACTAGAGTACATTATGCACTCATTATTTGTATCTCGTTGTACTCTTTTAGGAGATATTTCTTCTTATATATATATATATATCATCCAAAAAAAACTTTTAGGAACATTTTATTACAATAATTATAACTTTTCTTAGAATATGATCCAAAGTGTTGAACATGTCGAGATATACTATCAAAGAAATGTCAAAAGGCTATAAATATCCGTTTGGAGGTCAAGATAAGAAGGTGTATAATAATTATATCATATCCTACTTATATCGTTCGTTTAATGCATTAATTGAACATGATACTGTAATTCTATTATTAATCTTATCACGACCTGTCTTTGTATTTTATATCTTGAGTATAGGTTGTATTAGAAATATCATATCCAGTGTTTTAAAAATTAGACCAACCATCCACTGACAAGGTCATGGATTTAAAGGTTCATTGGTTGAATCATGGGGTCACTTGTTGAACCACATGATCAAATTGGATAAAAACGGATTACTCGGTCGCATAACGCAGTCTCCATAAGAAAATTAGATAGTGATTACACCGGATATCTCAGTCTCTAAAAAATTCCAAAAATAAAAAATAAAAAATCATGACACCTAAAAAATGTCGAAAAGATTGGACAAATTATCATAATTTTTTTCTTGAAAGAATCATAATTTAACAAGTTCATTTTTGAAATTATAAATATCCTCAACACATATTAAAATTGTACATCTCAAAATAATTTTAAACGGAGTCTAATTGCAACTTAAACTGAAATAACAAACTTAGTACAATGTCTAATATGTTTAATAAAAATGATGTATGGTGCGAATCAAACTATTGTAAAAAATTTACGAATGACATGAGCTTTAATTTTTCAATTGAAATTCTTTATAAAATGAAGTTGCCAAATCCCTATGCTCAAACATATCACTTAATCTTATGTATTTTTAGTTTAAACAAATTTTTCGTAACACCCATACTAAACGTGTCTAGAATATTTATAATGTGCATTAAAACTGATACTAGATACATTAATTATACAATACAGAAGATAACAACAAGTTGAGATTAAGAGTACAAAGTCATCTCATGTCTTATGTTACATAAGGTACACATATCCGGCTGAATGAAACAAGTATCAACTGAAGGTTCATTACAACACCTATATAAACTTAGTACAAGACAACAAGAGAGACATAAGTTTTAAATCCAACAATAAGCACGATCAATCCATAGCCTTCTCTTTACCTTTGCTATGTACCAACTGCAAACCTGGACAAACATAAAAGGATTGAGATGAGACATAATGTCTCAGTGAGCTCCACGTAATCCTAAGCTATAGGCAACCTCGGGGAAACCTACGATTTCGACGTGTCAACATACACAACCATTCAGTTGTTTGTACGTGTGTGGATATCCTACATATCTGAACGACCATGTGATTCTAAGATCGTTATATGCACTTCTACATATGCTTGTACATAATGCATAAACATATCATATCCATATCATAAGCATAATTATGTCCTATTCATAATGTTAAAGGTTAGGGTTTAACACACATAAGTTATATGAGTTCATTTTACAGAATGTATTCGGGTGGAGTAACCCCGAGTACCTTCCTATGACATATCCGTGAAAATTCCTATGGAAGGTTAGTCACGGAACTCCTCTTGTCGTCATGCGGGCCTACCTTGCGGAGCGTAACCCTTCCCCCTAACGTGGATCACATGAGACACGACTTATCATATTATATTCTTACATGAGCTTATACTTGTAAAAGAGGTACTAAAACCTCAACATGAGAATGGATTGGTTACCACATATATCCTTGTTTATTCTTAAACCTATTATGCCTTAGCTGACATACTAGCATGATTAATCTCAACTATCTAAGTTGAGGCTCTACAATTTCCCATCACTTAAAGGTTAGAATACTACCCGAACATATCTTACACTTAATCAAACTCTCATGTGCGATACTTTGCCCAATAAGGTTAATGCTTGCTCATTACTCTTCTTTTAAGAACATAGATAAATGGAAACTAGGTCCTTGGTATTGAGGAGTTCATATTTTAGAAAATACTGCAAACATCGGGCCTCGGACGACCACTGCTGAACCACAGGACGAGTCAACACCACATGACTGTGCTGTCAAACTCGCCACAAGCTAGCTCTGAGCGAGTTACTCGCTTCAAGCTCTCTTTGAGCGAGTTCTCTCTGGAGCTTGCTCGCTTGAGCGAGTTCTACTCGCTTCAAGCGATGTTCATCAGTTCTAGGACCTGCAGAAACGTGTTTTGGCTCAAAAACCTCAAAACCAATTCCCCTAATAAACATATTACCTCTAGGAGTCATAAAAACACTGAGAATGAATAGTATGGCAAACATTAACATGAGTTTGGCAAGCATAGAATAAAAGGGGTACTAATTCCTAATTCATGAAAACCTAACAATGTATATTTTTTCGCATAAACAGTTACACAATCCCAAGGGTGGGAACTATCTAAGGAACTCACATATCAGTTTCTGAGATTGGGCTTCAAGTTCCAAACTTCTACACCAAAACCCTAGCTCATGCAATCAATTATTATGAGTATCCAAGGTAGAATAAGCTTAACCCAAGTTGTTTCTAGCTACAAAGATCATGTAGAATCCACTTCTTATGCATAATCTCTCATGCAATAAAGTTTTTTATAAAAGATTGAGTGATGAGAGGAAAGGGTGGATCGAAATTCTAGAGAGAGAGGGAGAGATAATCTAAAAACTTCTAAACTAGAGAGAGAAAGGTCATGATGAAATGAGGAAAAACACTTATGTGGTCCTTAAATAGCCCTTGTGGCGAGATTACCATAATACCCTTCGTCTTAAATGTATATAAACCGGATTAACTGATATAACATCATTAACACCGATAAGGGGGATATTACATCTTTGGTTTCTATAAAATTCTTAAAATTTTATTTCTAATTTACCTAAAAAAATTCAGCAAGTTTTGATACTCAAATATTTTCCGTCAAGACTTTTGATCTCTGCTTTTAAATAAACTCATGTGTACTCTTTAAAATTTTTAATTATTTTTTGCAATCATGTTTAGTATATTATAGAAATCTCTCTTGCAAAATTTTGTACATTTATTTTATCAAGGGATGAATTAAATATTTTAAACTTTTAGTTATTAGAAATTAATATTTTTTTAAAAAATTAAATATCTCAGCGAAGATTCAATAAAAAAATAAATAAAGTTACACATTAGATGACTTAAAAATAGGGATAAAAAATTGCAATAAAAATTATTTGGAGGACCAAAATTTGTTAAATTTTTTAGTGAGACCAAACAAAATTTTAGATCGTTATAGGGACCAAAAACTTATTTAACTTTGTTTTTGTCAATTTATAAAATCTTTCTTTTTACAAAATTATAAGCTATTTATGTTTAAAAATGTAAAAAATATTAGACCAAATATTATGCAATGTATCTACAATTTATGAATAAGTGTGATGTCTAGGGTTTAAACCCGGACCTCTGCATATATTATGCAATGTCTCTACAATTTAAGTTAAGCATAAAATTGCTAAAATACATTTTATTGTATATTATACAATGGTCATTGCACCAAACAACAATGAAAACATTTTTTATATGTGACCGTGCATCTTCCCTTCTTACTAGCTAGAAGAATGCACAAACCATTCGTCATCCTACTCCTCGGCATTCCACTACTCAGAGTGATCTGAAGTGGCTTAAACCATGTCCCGGTAGGTTTAAATTTAATGTAGATGCTTCCTTTTTTCATGCTCTGTATAGAGTCAACATTGGTATGTGTATTCACGATGATGAAGGTCGTTGTGTGTTAGCTAAGACCGAATGGATGCTCCTCTCCTTGATGTGGATTTGGTCTTTAGGTTTATTACCATCAATGTATTGGGGGTGTGATCTATAGCTGGGTATTGTGGATTTTGAGTTTGATTCCAAAATTGTGGTTGATAGTCATTATGGTATTAAAAGTGGCGTCTCTAATTATAGTGTAGTGATCAATGATGGTA
>Ga0315914_1009650_pt1 | contig 12315 bp, 6 predicted proteins | sample MpolenodulesMG_FD_203920 | JGI IMG/M metagenome (GOLD analysis project Ga0315914, IMG submission 203920) | Medicago polymorpha root nodule microbial communities from Los Angeles, California, United States - elongated nodules | ecosystem: Host-associated > Plants > Roots > Nodule | place: USA... | reverse complement strand
CAAGTGCAATTAAACCGGCCTAAAATCCTTTGTTTTCTTTATCTATACTATATATATAAAAAAAAAAAACCCTTTTGACCTTTTTGGGCCGACTTTTTATCTTTCTCAAATTACCCTCAACTTTAAATGAATAAGAGTAAATTCAAATATTAAAAAAAGGTAACAAACTCAATCTAAATATATTGATTTTTTTTCCTTATCCTTTATTCTTTAAAAAAGATAATTGATGGGAGTTAATTAAATTTTTTTATAAAAATATAACAAACACAATATGAATATATGTCCACTTTTTTTTTATTTTTTATTCTTTATGTTTTAAAAAGGGTAACAAACTAGATCAAATATATCTATTTCTTTTTGGTGGTGTCCGGGGTTTGAACCTTAGACCTTACATATATTATGCATTGTCCTTACCACTCATGGGGACAAATCGAGTATATCTATACTATATATAAAGAAAATATAAGATTTTGGGTTTACTTTTTCATTATCCCAATAATATGCCAAAATTCAGTAACATCATTTGTTTGGGAATGAAAGTTGTCAATCACTCTCTTAGCATCCATCTCAAAATCAACATGTCTCAAATTAAGAACATGGACCCATTCCAATGTCGATAAGAGTCCAAGGGTTTCTGCAACATGAACCTCACAGATGGGACTAAACCATTCTATTTTAGCTAGGACAAAAGTGCCATTTTCGTCTCTAATGCACACTCCTATTCCAACCCTGTTAGAGAGCTCACAGAAAGAGGCGTCAATGTTACATTTGACTCTACCTGTATTTGGCTTCATCCATTTCACATTTCGCTCTGATTGCTGACGGTTAGATGAAGTATCCTAAATAGATCTTACTGTCTTCCAATCTTCCAGCATAGTCCTTGCTCGGACAACAGCATATGATTGAACATCAGTTATGTCATTCCAAATTTTATTATTCCTTTGTTTCCATATGCTTCACAAAACACAACCAAACAGAGCTGCATCATCAATAGTTAGAACCTGTAAAACATTGAATATAACAACACTAATATCAGGATTTTAAGTAAGTATGCCACTGATAATGGAAAAAGCATTCCACATGCACCAAATATTGCTGATGCTTGGACATCTAAAGAAGAAATGAAAACTATCCTCCTCCTCAGTATTAAATAAAACGCAAATAGGAGAACAATTAACCCCCTTGTCTCAGATTCTCAATCGCGTTAGTAAAAAATTCCTACAAACGTGTCAAAGGAGATTTTTAACTTTTGGTGGAGCTTTAAGATTCCATAACAACAACCATGACCCTTGCTTTTTGAAGTGTGAAGTATCAAGGAGCTCATTCATACACAAATGATATGCACCACGAACGGAGTACTCACCATTTTTTTTCTTTCTCCAAATAAGTCGGCTTCATTCAAAGAGGGATATAAAGGCGTATTAATGATATTTACACAATTTGTTGATTAAATATTGTGTGCAAGAAAGGAACATTCCAAGCTTTATGATCCGTGTATATACAATCTGATACACGCATATTTGCCAATGTGGAAACAACATCCTGAAGAGGGAAAAGAGTAACAATTTCTTTCATCCAACAACTATTCCAAATTGGTATAGAAGTAGCATCACCAATTTTCCATCTACTACCTGCCTTTAAAATAAACTTGGAATTGCATATGCTTCTCCAAACAAAACTAGGCTTATGACCTATAGTTGACTAAGAAAAATTGCAGTGTGGGAAATACCGTGCTTTATATATCTATGCAATGAGAGTATTTGGATTTGTCATAAACCTCCATCCTTTTTTTTCCCAAGCATTGCCAACTTGAAGGTACCTAGACTTTTGAAGCTCATTCCACCGTCTTTCTTGTGCATATATAATTTATCCCAAGACATCCAGTGTATACCTCTATTTTGTGATCCATAATGTCGCCACCAGAAGGAGTTCATCATCTTTTCAATTTCATCATATAAAGACGAGGGAAGAGTGAATAACTCATAAAATAAGTTGGAATAGATTGCATAACATATTTGATTAACACTTCCTGCTTTTGAATGACTTTTACTGCTCTAAGAATTTATTTTCTTCCAAATTCGTTCCTTAATAAAATTAAAGGTGGCTTTTTTTACTTCTACTTATCATAGAAGGCAGGCCTAAATATTTACCTGCACCCAACACAGCTTGAACTCCAAGAATGTTAGAAATATTATTGTGCTCTACCCTTAAAACGTTTCTGCTGCAAAATATCTCAGATTTTTCAAGATTGATGGCTTGACCTGAAGCTTGAGTCGTGTTAGCATAGAAGAACATATAACAGTCATCTGCAAATAGAAGATGCGATATTATCAATGCATTGGTACAAATCTTGGCATCATTTATTTCACCTCTAGCCTTCGCTTTCTGAATGAGCACAGTTAAACCTTTTGACAAATAATAAATAAGCATGGTGACAAGTGATCCCCTTGTCTCAATCCTCTTCCTGATACGGTGGGTCCGGAAACATTACCATTATCTAAAACTGAATAGTCAACAGTTTCCACAGATAGCATTATCCAATTTATCCATTGAGAAGAAAAACCCATTTTTTTCCATAACCTCTCAAAGATAATTCCATTCAATCATGTCATAGGCTTTACTGATATCCAACTTTTACCTTTTACCTTTGACTTCATGTAATGTATAATTTCAATAGTAGCCATAGCATTATCTAATATAGATTGCCCCGGTACAAAAGCTGATTGAGTATCATAGATAATAGAAACTTCTTTCACATAATGACAAACTAGTAAACAAGTGAAGAAGGAAGAACATTATTATTACTAGCGAAAATACAGACACTCATGTATTTGTCTTTCTGCTATTTTCATTGTGTTAATGTGTGTAGATTATCAATGATATTTCATAGAAATTTTACGTGTAAATTACAAATAATATTTTTTTATATATATTTTGATATAGATTAAAATTATAAATAAAGATATTTGTAACTTTCAAAAGTAACAAACTCAACAAACCATATTTATCTTTTTCAATGACAACAATGATGTAATAAATATAAAAAACTCAACAATAATATAACAAATATAACAAAAAAATCTTATCTTTTTTAATAACACCAATAATATAACATTATTACAAGAAAATTTGTTTAAGGATATAACTAGCAACAAACCCGTGCTAAGCACGGGCCCGCGCTCCGCACAGGTTGGACGTCGAAGTAGGGGTCATATGTCAATGCAAATTGCAACGTTATATGCATTGAGAAAATATTGAAAAGATTAATGATAAAGATGGCGTTAATGATAATAGGGCAAATTACATTGACCTTCCTTCAAATTTTCTTATACAACACTAGCACACTGTCTAATTTTATCCTATTTCATTTCAATAACCTTCCAAATACACAATTTAATTACAGTCATATTGGTTTAATATATCTTGTTTCAGTTTTCTCTTTGGGCAAAAAGTTGAATGAGGTTGTTTTCTCGCAATGGAGAAACAATAACAATTGTTTTTACCAACAAATAAAATGAAACATTGACAATTAAAGAAGAGACTAAAAGAGAATATAGAGATGGATGGACGTTGTGGTTGACTAATGAAAATTAAATAATCTTCGATATATCTATTTTATTAAATTAGAGTTTAAAAATTAAACAACATTCACAAAGGAACAGTGAGTTATCTCTTGATCAGTTTGGAAAAATAACCAAAGTCTTAAGTTTGGTTGGAGACTAACTCATCTCTAGTTGTTCAGACTTTTAAGAAATCTTCTTTGATGTTATGTTCCTTAAAGAATAGACGGGATAATTACAATATTATAATTAGACAAATGAACATAATGATCACTCATATCTATAAGAAAGGAAACCACTGTGCTGACAAAATGGCTAATATAGGACTCTCTTTGAACTCTTATATAGTTTGGTTAGATTTGTCCTCCTTTATTAAAGAGCTTTCTGTGAGGAATCTTATGGGATTGCCCTAATTGTGGATTCTGCCTAGTTTGAGAGGGATTTGACTTAGTACCTTTTTTTTGTTCTCTCCCTTATCTATTTTACATTTTGAGGTTGTATCTCTTTGCTACTCCTCCTTTCTGGGAAAAAATGGGAATAAAAAGTGGTTGAAAATTAAGGGAGTTCATATACTCGTATAAAGTTAGTTGCTAAAAAAATGGAATGAACAAAGCTTAAACCGTGTTAAATTATAACGGAAAAGCTTGTCATTTTGATAACTAAATAAGGGAGATTAATGTTTTGTTAGTAAAATAGAAGGGGTGTTTGTGTTATTTAAGAAGACCTTAAGGGAGGTTAGTGTAATTTCTCCATGATTATTTTTTTTTGAAAGATTAATTTTCTCTTGATAAAATCATTGAAATAGTTTTTATTAAATATTATAAAGTGGTAGAAAAAAATATGTAAAAATATTATAAATAATCAAGATCTCGCTGATGACTAAAATCTTATTACGAGTCCAGTGTATGAATTGTACAACTATATTATTTAATGACTCATTGATGATTTATCCAATATTCTTCATAGTTATAGTTCTAAAGTCTATAATAATTAACAATCTAAAACAATGAATTTTTCTAGTACAATGAAAAATATTACTCCCTCCGTCCCGCAATAGATTACCCATTGAAAATGTGCAATTTTAACCTAACTTACTTTGACCATATTTTTCTACTAATATACAAAGATAAATAATATCATATAAGATGTCGTTAGATTCGTCTCAGATGAGTATTTTCAAAATATCAAATTTTCATAATTTTTTCTAATATATTATTCAAGATATTTAAACTCAAAAGTATGCATTGGTATGTGTAATTGGGTCAACTGTGTCATGTAGTAAGAGACGGATGGAGTATTTTATAACATGATATTAAGATAACCAAAAAACAAAGATAAATTATATATACAAAAGAATCAATCTTGAAAATTTGAAATTTTCTTAAAAATAGTTGTATGGTTGTAATAAATATTAATCAATAAGTGGCAAATGTTTTGTAATTTTCTCAAAGTTATGTTATTTTATAATTTGAGGTTGTTTTTAGATTTATCGTTGATCCTGGTTTTTTTTTTAAAAAAAAATTATAACATCTTTAAAGTTATTTTTTAAAAGTAATTACAAAGGCCGTTTTTTATGGATTAAAATAAAAATAATTTTAACATTCAATAACATATAGATTTTCTTTAGAGATTTTACTAAAAAAAATTAGAATTTATTTTGTTCTTTAAGAAAAAATCTTTTGTGTTTGTTTATTATAATAAAATTATTTTTATAAAAAATAATTTAAATTGTTTAGACACAACAATATAAAAGAAACAAAATCACATCAATTTTTTAAGAGTTGTTTTCTCTCTTATCAAAATAGGATTTTTGTTACAAAAGACACAAAAGGGTAAATATATGCTTAGGTATCAAAAGATTAAGATAGGGCAAAATTGTATTTTTGTTGGTCATTAACTTCTGTAGTTATTATTGAGAATAAATTGATTTAAACTCTTTAGATAATTAGAAGTTGACTTGATTGGGATTAAGATTAAGTTTATTTATTCTTTTGTAAAAAAATTAAGTTAGTGAGTTTCATCGAGCAAAACAAATGACACAAAAAAATATATTTTAATGACGTGTCAAAATATTAAAAAGGAATAAAATTATATTTTTGGTGGACATTAAGTTTCATAATTAAAAAATAAACTAGAATATCAAAAAAAAAAAAAAACCAACACAAAATCCGTTATTCTCTTTGAATATTGTACTGATAGAAACACAAAAACAATACAGAACGACAAAGGAGAATCAGAAAATCACTCCTTTCCTCCTCTTCTTCCGCGTGACTTCCTCCTCATAACTCAATTCCTCCATTTTTCTTCTTAGCTCAAAACCCTCACCAACAAATTCTCCATTTTTAAATCCCTAGAAGTTTGCATGTTCAAATATTCTGCCAAGTCCATCAATTTAGCTTAAAAGGAACAAGAAGTAAGTGAGAAATTCCTTCCCTCTCTCTTTCTATGGGCTGGCACAAAATTGCCCCCATTTTTACTCTAAAAATTCCATTTTTCCATTTTGGTAGAAATTGACGTTTTGCATGCAGAAATTAGACTAATAGATGATGTTTAAAATTTGGATCAGGGGCTGAAGTAAAGGCTTTAGAAGTAAGCAAGTAACTTTGAAGAAGATTTCACTACTAAAGGTGAGTTCCCTAAATCAAGCTTGAATTTTAATCGTTAGAATTGGAATTATTGATTATAAATAATGAGTATTTGAATTCTTTAATCTAGCCTTTGTTTATCGTTAGAAAAACTGAAATTAGTGCTTAGAAAAATGATTCTTTTTCATGCAACAGTCAAGAGATAGTTACAAAACGGTATAGGCAAGAGGAGATTCGTTACGTAACGCCGTTACAGCCATGACACAACATTATGGCCGTGACCGACAGTTAAAGCTGCGAAAAAATAACACAATTTCAAGATCTTGGTCATCACTTCCTCTTTATTTATAGCTTTGTTACTCCTTCAATTCCCATATCTATCCTCCTCTACTCATTCACTTAATTTTGGTGTTGTGCAAGTGTGTGACATAGATGAAATGATATTTTAAAGAGAAAAATAATTGGAACTTTGAGTCGAGTGTCTGTGTGAATATGGCTGTGTGAGTTTGGACTTTAGAGATGGGATTTTTGGGGTTTATGAATTCGTGGTTGCTTGCTTCAGTATTGTGACAATGGAAAAGAAGTTTGAAAGGTGAACCTCGAAATAATAAAGTGAGGTGAGTTAGAGAAAGTGGTGAGGGTAAACGTTTTGATTGATTAAGACCGCGATAACCGCAATTTGTAGCATAGTATCTGTGGCAGCTGAAATCGCGACAAAAATAACGCGACTGTGTCCACGACCGTTATTTAAAACCTTTATTAGTGTGAATTTATTCTTAGTTAACTGTTTAATGATAGTGAAACGTTCTGATTTTTAAAGGTAGATAAGGTCGGTTGTTATTAAATAAAATAATGACATGATTATGTTGATATTTTGAGTAATCAGTTTATGAGTGTACTTGAACCATTAATGTGTGATTAATCATATTATAATAATTAAAATTGTGAGGCATTTCCGGTAAAGTATTGTTTATTATATCAAACACTTTATCGGCAGGTGAATGCTATTGCGTACCCTCATGCCCGATAGTATTTAGAGTAGCTAAAGTGAACCATTAACGTTTTCTTAGTTAAGTTATAATAAAATTATGAAACGGTTCCGGTAAAATATTGCTTTATTGTATCTAAGGCTTTACCGGCACTATGTTGGTGGTCAGTTGACAAATTCAGGTTTATGATAGATGTTGGTTAGTGACTACATAGACCGTTAGTTATTGATTGTCGACAAACTGAACAGGGAATATTATAGTTAGTCAGTGACTTACATTATGGTTGTAATTAGTGAATCCACTGAGACAAGTAGGTCTCATCCCACTCCCTTTTTTTCTTTCTTTTTTTCCTTCAGATAGACAAGTGTTGTTTGTTGTGGACTCGAGGATTAGCTCTTGAAGAATAGACTTCAAGAATTTACTCTTATTCGACTTTACTCATGAGTTGAAATCTTATATTTTGGATGATTATACCACTTAAAAGAGGAGTGGATATGATGGCAGTAAAGTCGAATATGACAAAAAAAGGAGCAGTGATCGGTAAATTCAGTCAAAGAGATAAAGGATGAACGTTGAGTGAAAAAAAGAGTAGTAGACTCAGAATTAGCCCCCAAATAGAAGTTATAGTTTAGGAGATACCCTAATAAATCCTATTGTCAGCATCACAAGCCGGGGATCTAGAGAAGTTTTGAATCCTTAAGAATCCAGTAATTGTGAATGAAATAGTGGTGGACTCATATGTGTGTCTATATATATATATATATATATATATAGAACTTGACAAAGCGATTGTGAGTTAGTATACCTGGCTTTAAAACAGATTGCTGAAATATGGTTAGACTAGGATGATATGTCCTCATGGGTTAAGAAGTTGCGAGGAAACTCGATCAGTTATAGAACTTGACATGATGATTCTTGACATGGTAATTAGTATATTTGTTGTGAAATAGTCATTAGTTTCACTTGAATCAAAACTTCCCACTCCCTCAATTTTCACTTGAGTCATTAGTTTCACTTGACATGATGATTCACTTGAGTCAAAAGAAATTATTGATTCATCAATATAGACTTTAGTAATATATTTATAAACTTACGTAGTCAAAAGAAATTATTGATTCATCAATATGTACTTAAAACAATTTTTGACTTTTAAAAATAAATATTTTGACTAAAAGAAGTTTTGTATTATAAATATCGAATATGAGCTTCATATATTTTTCACAAAAGTACTCAAAACGATTTCATGCAGAAAAGAAATCAAATTTTCTGTATGGCACGTTCAAAGCAAACCACTTGTAAGTTAAGTTGTGCTGCTGCAAGGATGCGAGTTGACCCCAATGCTGAACTTAAGTTTAAACTAGCTACAATTGGAGTTAAGAAGGAACATCGATATCGTCTTGGAACTATTGCACTTCTTAAGATTAGGAGATACCAGAAGAGTACTAAGCTCTTGATAAAAAAGCTTCCTTTCCAAAGGTTGGTCCGTGAAATTGTTCAGAACATCAAGATTGATATTCGTTTCCAGAGCCGTGCTGTTTTTGCATTGCAGGTGGCTTCTGAGGCATACCTTGTTGGTCTCTTAGAGGATGCTAAATTGTGTGCTATCCATGCTAAGCGAGTCACTATTTTGCCTGAGGATATACAATTGGCGAGAAGGATCCGTGGTGAATGTGATTAAGGATGTTGAGTTTCAAGGTGATATTTAGATTGGTGGCTACTTATAGTTTTTTTGCTGTTAAAGTGATTTAATTAAAGCAATGAGAAATAACGTCTACTCATAGACTAATTAATAATGGTGATTGGAATATTTTGCTATGTTAATTTTATATTTTGTGTTGTATTTGCTTTTAATGATTTTCATATCTGTTGAATATTAAATCATTCTAGTTAAATATTTTGGAAACAAATGCCATTAAAAATGAAATTTAATCAACCGTTTACATGATTTTGGGAAGGAGTGTTTTGTGGTGAATTGATGCTTGATTCAATTCTCCACATTATTCTTAGTCGTTTAGGTGATGTGATTGCACCAAATCAGTATTGGTTTCCAATTCAAACTAATATATCATTGATTGAATTCACTTCTTGTTGTCATGACAGAAGCCACAAAATCTTTTCCCCAAGTTATCTCAAATTCTGATGTGCAGAATGAACCACACTCCCTATTCTGAAGGTTAAAGGAGACTCACTTCGTCTCAAGATAACTTAGCAGTAATTTGAAAGATTGTCAAAGGAAACTTAACGGATAATTGGTGCTTAGTAAAGGAGAGAAACCTTATACAACAAAGGAAGTCTCAATGAAATTATAAAATTTTTAGAAAACAGTGCATCCTTGGCGCCTCATCGCACTTGGTAGGGTTTCTTTGAATTTACATTTGGCTTGGGGGAGGACCTGAGGACACTTTGGTCACAAGGCACGGTCAATTTGAAACCTGGTTTGTTTAAGCCCTTAAAGTGGTCCAAGGACTTTAACACGCACTCCCAACGACTGCAAGTATGACTTAAATTGTTTGAATTACCTCAGAAGCACTGGAGGGATATAATTCTTTGTGAAATTGCTGGGGCAATTGACACTCCTTTAATTATTGACACTGCTACGCAAAATAGAATCTTCAGTCACTATGCACATGTGTTGGTTGATGTTGATTTTTCTCGCTGCGTATTTGACAAATTATGGTTGAATGAGAAGGGTTTGCATTCAAGCTAGCAGTTGAATATGAATGGATGTCCGTATTTTGTTGCCATTGATAAATTATCGGTCAGAATGTTATTACTTGCCGCTGGATAATGCTTAAGCAAATTATTGAGAAGGTTGATCGCGTTAAAAAGCCTGCCCCGACACCAAAGCGCACAATTCAAAATGTTATGGAAAAAGAAAACCTGGATGGCATCGGCTCTTCCAAAGCATTTTCTGTGCCCGCTAAGACTGCAGCCTCTAATGAAGTTTCTTTGGAAATTATAGACGTTCACTTTTCACCTCCATCTATAGCACCGACTTTCATGGAAGAAATGATTTTGGAGGAACTAGATTTCGCTGCTTTTGGTTCATGAAGGAAATGTTGCTACCTAACATGTTTTTGTCGAAAATGTTATTGAAGAAATAGCAACTGCTGCACCAGTACTTGATTTCCCAGTTACAGTTAACGAGGGAACTGTTGAATCAGTGTTACACCATGTGCTAGAAATTCAGAATGACACAACCTATAATTCTCTGCCTTTTGTGCAAGTGGTTAAGCCGTCGATGCCGTTGCCATCAAAGTCAAGTACCTCGTTTCCCTTTAACTAATGTCATTGATGACTTTGCTGACACTTCAAGGTTGGTTGCAAAAGATGGCATCGTTCCATTTATTTAAAAACATTTTGAGCAACAACTTAAGACCCCAGACGCAATAGAAACATCAGTGAACCTCCTCTCTCGGTTGCGATTCCTCACAAAAGTCCAACTATGACAAAGGACATTCAACAAGCTTTGGCTGCACAAAATAGAGGTAGGGAAGCTTCTTTATTCCTTATGTTTCTAAGAGTCAAAAGAAGAAAAATATCAATCAGAAGGCTTATCAAACCTGATCTCGGGGTTCTCCCTCTCCCAATCCTCAATGATTCTTGGAATATTAGAGGAATCGGTAACGTTGATTCACAATGTTAAAAAATACACTTTACTCCCTCAATAATTTATTTTTATTTCTAATAGTCTAGCAAAAGAAAAAATCTAACACACTTCGAAAACAATAATATTGCGGGTCTATTTGAATATAATCAAAATTTGAATACATATTTTTTGCTATTTTTTATTCACAATTTCATCAACATATAGTTTTTTTTTGTCAAGTTAACATATAGTTTTAAACCCTATTATAAAATAGGAAACAACCCAAAATAAAATTAAAGTATGAGACAAATTATAGACAATAAAGTACGGTTATTTTTACTAAAAAAAATAAATTATGGTTATTTAATAGTTAATTTTATACTCTAAATTATAAAATTAATAGCAAAATATTTAAATTTAATTTTTTTTAGGGAATATTTAAATTTAACTATCACTGACATTTAAATTATAAAGAAATGAATTCATTTTTCTTAAATGGTGGTTCAAATTTAGTATATATCATAAAAATATTTATTTATGTTAAAATTGATTTTTTTTTTTTGTGGTGTCCGGGGTTCGAACCTCGGACCTTGCAAATATTATGCATTGTCCATATCAACTGAGTTATGCTCACATGGACTATGTTAAAATAAATTAAAGCGTAGTGCATATTTAATTATTAATGAAGAAAGTTGTAATTCAAACATCTTATAGGGAGGAGAGTATAAATTTTATTTTAAGGAGAGTGTAATTCAAGCTTCTGGAATGCAATTTAATTGATTTTGTAAAAAAATCCTCTTATTTATTAAAGTTAACACGGACGCTAATTGTTGCCCTAAATTTAACCTAACCCTAATGTTTAATATTACTGTATTACCCCTAAAAGCAACAATTCACTCCTAAATCGCTCATATTCTTTTGAACAAAACAAATCCCTCCTATTTTTTTAATAAAACAAATCACTCCTATTTTTTCTCTTATTACTTAAAGTTAACCCGTAAGCAATATTTTTCCCTAGATTTACCCTAATTTCTCTGCTTAATTTTACTATATTAACCCTATTTAATTTAAACAAAATATTAATTGTTATGGAAATCAAAATAAACAAATTACTCCTAATTTTTCTACTTAATTTTACGAAACAGATAAACACTATATTAACAATATATTAACCCTATTAAATTGCGTCAAAATAAATGTTAATATTTCTTTCATCCAATTTAATTTCCAAATTTTGCCCCCTCTTGATTTGTTGCGCCGATTCCTATTCTTAAGGCACATTGAGTGCATTATTTTTGGAAATAAAATAAAATAAAGAAACGCACTCAGCATTGAAAATGAAAACAAAAACTGATAATTTTCATACTTTTTGAATTTCAACCTTCCTAACCTTTTAATATCCACTCATCTATCTGTTGTGCGTTTCCAATGCAGGTAAATGCAGCTCTCATTTTTATATCTCTCAAATCTCCACCGCTTCACAAAATGACCTTCCTCCAAACATTTGCTTCTTCTAACACGGATTAACTCGACGGCGAACGCTAGACCATCTGTGGTGCCAGCTATTTGTCGGCGAAAAATGGCTTCAAAGA
>Ga0315914_1009649_pt1 | contig 12315 bp, 17 predicted proteins | sample MpolenodulesMG_FD_203920 | JGI IMG/M metagenome (GOLD analysis project Ga0315914, IMG submission 203920) | Medicago polymorpha root nodule microbial communities from Los Angeles, California, United States - elongated nodules | ecosystem: Host-associated > Plants > Roots > Nodule | place: USA... | reverse complement strand
CCTTCCCTTCTCGAAACCAACCCCCGAACCTTTAATCTCAAGGGTTTTTACTCACTTTTTCCCTTCCCACGAATAAAAGTAGAGAGTTCAAAGATTGACGATTCAAAACCAAACAATGGTTTGATATCCGAAAATCGAGGAGCACAGAAATGGCGACTTCACTAGGGAAGGTCATCCCTGGTCTCAAAAATTCATGGCACAGAAATGGTTCATCTCTCATCTACCTCAACCCCGTTCCTTCATAGCCAATCATGAAGGTCATCCCTGGTCTCAAAAATTCATGGCCCTGACACCATCCGATATAGTTTAGTACCATCCAATTTGGGATGATGTGACATTCATTATCTGTAGTGGTGAATACCCCAACGTGCCTCTTATTGGTATGGATGGTGGAATTAGCTACAACCCTATCCTCGCCTAGCGTCAATTGGGATACCCAATGAGAACCCGACCAAGTAACCTTGCTTTAACCAATGAGTTTTACTACAATGACAATGATCACTTGGGCAAAAGAGGGAAATTTGTGCAAGCTTGGCATGGTATCCATAGGCTTAACAGAAGCCAATTAGGAAAAAAGGATGATTTTATGCATGAGTCTTATACTCAGTGGGTCATCAATAGAGCTATCCAGAATGAAATTCCTTACACTGTACCGAGGTTCTTATCCTCAACAACTCCATCATCATCTTTGCCCTTACCCTCTAAGACCATGGAAGAGCACCAGGAACAATTGGCTGACGCAGACCAAGAAGTCGCCACTTGGAAAAGGAAATATGATGAGGCTATGCTCATGGTGGAAGAAAGAGATGAAGAAATAAGAAAACAGAAAAGTGAGATTCTCAAGCAAAGGCGACAAATGATTAAAAGAGATGCTCAAATCCGAGCTCAGATTACAAGGCTTGCCCAATTTATCTGTGCGAAGGAGCGTTTGGATTTCTTCGATGGTGCGCATTGAGATTGTGAGGAGTAGTCTACTTCAGGAGTTACAAAGTTTCCCAATTGTTTTATCTTTTATGTTATTTTCTAGCTTTTTGTTATGTACTTTGGAGTCTATCCCTTGGCTCAGTTTGTTAAAATGGGAATTATCTTGTTTTACGTTGGAGTCTATCCCTTGGCTCAGTTTGTTAAAAAGGGAATTATCTTGTTTTACTTTGGAGTCTATCACTTGGCTTTGATTGTTAGAAAGGGAATTATCTTGCAATGACTTAGTTTATTTAATGAATTGTTTAAGTTTGTTATGTTTACAAAATTGCTTCTATAAGTCATTCGATAAAAAATAAAAAATTGCACATTTTTGCATTTAGCATATCATGCATCATATTGCATTCATAAAGTGTCAAAACCATGTCTCACTCTTTCTTCATCTCTGCCTCAGAAAAGCAAAAGTAGCCCAGCGAATTCAGTACAAACCAACTCGCATTCATCGTACTCAAGCCTACATTAAGCAGAGAATGGCAAACGCTAATCAGGAAAACAAGGAACTCAGGGAAGGTTTGGAAAAGTTAACGTCTATGATCGCAACTATGATGGCCGAGAAGGCGCAAGCAACAGTCTCTGAGCCAATTCCTACTGTTGTTGTTTCTGCTGCATCTGCTGGTACATCGCAGCCAATTCCTACGGTTTCTACTACAGCTGCTGGTATTACACAGCCTTTTGTGACTAAGGTTTCTTCTGGAGATATGACAAATATGTACAATGCGGGTTTCCGTCCTCCTGGCCCTCCTGGGTTCTCTTTCACTCATCAGCACAATATGCCTCAGGGCTACCCATGGGGCATGCCACTCATGACTAATGAAGGTGTTCTTCCTAGTACTCTAGGAATACCGTTTCCTTACGGTCATCAGTCAATGTCGTTTGTTCAGCTCGGCCAGCAATTTCCTTAGGCTACAATGACTTATGCAGCGCCCCTTATTCATACTACCCAGCCTAAGGAGGGACAGATCTATCATTTTGATAGTGTAGCTGGAGACGACATGATAGGTAATTTGGAAGAAAAATTTGATGTTGTACAGAAAGAGCTAAAGACCATCCGTGGTAAAGATGTGTTTGGTTTAGAATGTGAATGATCTCTGTCTGGTTCCAAATGTGGTGATACCTCCCAAGTTCAAGACACCATACTTCGTGAAGTACAAAGGGGATACCTGCCCACAAAATCATTTAATCATGTATGCAAGGAAGATGACAGCTTATAAGGACAATGAACCTTTACTTATCCACTGTTTCCAAGATAGTTTGGCTGGTCCTGCAAATATATGGTATATGGGCTTGAAAAGTGTTACCTCTTTCGAAGAGCTGGCCATCGCTTTTGTTCAGCAATCCAAATATAACTCATACCTCGCACCCAACTGGAGAGAACTGCAAGCCATGACACAGGGGGATAAGGAGATCTTCAAGGAATACGCTCAGCATTTCATCCAGAAATCTGCCCAAATCCGCCCACCTTTGGATGAAAGTGAAGTGACTGATTTATTTTTCGAGACTCTGAGTCTTTTCTATTCTGAGAAAATGCTTGGTTGTGCTTCGCAAAAATTCACTAATATGGTAGACATGGGGGTGCGTATTGAAGAATGGGTCCGCAAGGGACGCGTGTCTAAGGAAGGTAGTTCGTTAGGTGGTTCGTCCAATGGTTTGTCTAACGGTACCAAGAAGTTCGGGAATGGTTACCCTAAGACCCTAAGAAGAGTTCTTAAGAGGTCGGCATGCTGGCCCATGGTGGATCTTAGCCAGTATACCCAGCTTACCCCCCAGCTCCACAAAACCCAAACTACCAACCACAAAGGCCTCAAAGACCTCCTCCATACTATCCACCATTATACCAGCAACCATATCCACAATACAATCCCCAACAATTTTATCCACAACCATATTATCCTCCACCACCTCAACAACAGCCTCGTCCACGAGCCCCTCAACAGCAACCTCGCCCTCCAAGAGCCGATTTTCCTCATATCCCTATGTCATATGAAGCTTTGTTACCCTCTTTACTTGCTAGAATCCTGTGCAAACTAGGCCACCCCCTCGTGTGCAAAACCCTTTACCCCCTTGGTATCGCGCTAATCGCACTTGTGCCTTTCATCAAGGTGCACCAGGGCATGACATTGAACATTGTTTCCCTCTCAAGGAGGAGGTTCAAAAATTGATTCACAGAACAGAATTATCCTTCACAGACCCTGAACCTATTGTCCAAAACAATCCTCTGCCACCCCATGGGCCTGCCATCAACATGATTCAGGATTGTCAAGAAATTGGTCTCATTCTCAACGCCTAGGATATCAAGACTCCCTTGGTTCCAATACAAATTAAGATGTGTGAGACAACTCTTTTTAGTCATGATCATGACTCCTGTGACGTGTGTTCAGTAGACTCTTGAGGGTGCGTGCAAGTTCAAAATGACATACAAGGGCTGCTGGATAGAAAAGAGCTTATTGTTACGAGGGAAGACAAAGGTAAAAGTGTTAGCGTTGTCACTCCTGTATTCAAAACCCAGGAATGGCTCGTAGTAACACCCAACAGTGCAAAGCCAGCTGTCACTCCCCTGGTGATCTTCTTGCCAGGACCTAAACCATATGTCTCTCAGAAGGCCATTCCGTACAAGTATGAATGCACAATCCTAGAAAATGGTAAGGAGATATCGTTGAACCCTTTGGCCTCTATGGATAATATTGCTGAGAGTAGTCAAGTCTTAAGAAGTGGACGTATTCTCCCTGCTGTTGTTCAGAAGAAGACTAGTGCTCCAGTTGAGGAACCAGTGCAAGAACGGAATTCGGGTAAAGGCAAAGTTGTGGGACAGCCCAGTGGAATTGTTTATGAAGACAGCGATGAAATGTTGAAATTGATCAAAATGAGTGAGTATAAAGTGGTGGATCAGCTGCTGCAGACTCCGTCTAAAATCTCTATAATGTCTTTATTGATAAACTCTGACGCCCATAGGGAGGCCCTAATGAAGGTATTGAACCAGGCTTATGTGGACCATGATGTAACTTTGGGATAGCTTGGGAGCATAGTTGGAAATGTGATTGCGTGCAACAATTTGAGTTTCAGTGATGAAGACATCCCGGCGGAGGGGAAGAATCACAACTTGGCTTTGCATATCTCTGTTCGTTGCAAATCGGACTCTATGTCCAATGTCTTGATAGATACTGGTTCTTCCCTCAATGTGATGTCAAAGACTACTTTGGACCAATTGGCATATCCGGGTGGCTTTTTTAGGCCTAGTACAGTGATGATAAGAGCGTTTGATGGATCTAGGAAATCAGTGATCGGAGATATAGACGCATATTTCGGTTGCCCCGCATGAGTTTAAGGTTACTTTTCAGGTTATGGATATCCAATGCTCTTATAGTTGCCTACTTGGCAGCCCTTGGATTCATGAAGCTGGGGCAGTGACATCCACTTTCCATCAAAAGTTGAAATTTGTGAGCCATGGAAAATGAATAACTATGAACGGTGAATCAGCTTTGTTGGTTAGCCATTTGTCGGCTTTCTTCTATATCAGTGGTAATAGTACGGATGAGTCATCGTTTCAAGGGCTCTCTGCCGAGGGAAGTGCTAAAAAGGGTGAAACTTGCATGGCTTCTTTGAAAGACGCTTAGAGGATGGTACAGGAAGGTAAAGCTGAAGGCTGGGGTCAGTTAGTGAAGCTGCCTGAAAACAAGCGCAAGGAAGGTCTTGGTTTTCCTGATAGTAAGTCAGGGGTGTTCAACCAAACTGGAGGTACTTTCCATAGCGATGGGTTTATTAATCCTCCATCCGAAGCTAATGCAATTATTGAAGACCAGTCTGAAGAGGTGGCACCTGTCTTTGTGACACTAGGAGGAGCCTACTGCAACTGGGTCGCTGTGGACATCCCTTTTGTGATACCTATTTCAAAGTAATATGTTTGTCTTTTTTGTTTTTTTAAGAAAAATCCTTTCGTCCTGCCTCAAGCGAAAGTGAAATCTTGCAGGGTTTGTTTTAGTTTCAAGTATTTCCAGTATTAATGAAAAGTTGTCGTTTCTGTCACGACCTTTATTTTTGTTTATTATTTTTATTTTATTGCTTTTTCTGGAAAAAATGTAATACAAAAAAATACCCACAAAAACTTGTTCTCTTTTTTCTTTTAAAAAATCAATTTCAAAAGTCTGCATTCACTCTTTTACTAAAATCAATCATATATCATATGCAGACTGAACATAAATGAGCCCGTTGAACACGGTAACCCTATGCTTCCTCCCAACTTTGATTCCCAGTTTACGAAGCTATGGTAGAGGAGGATGAAGAGATTCCTGATGAGATCAGATGGATGTTAGAACAAGAATGAAAAGCCATTCAACCTCATGAGGAAGAGATAGAAATTATCAATTTGGGTACTAAGGAAGATAAGAAAGAGATCAAGATCGGAGCACTGTTGGATGCAACTGTTAAGAAAAGAGTAATTGAGCTTCTCAGAGAGTATGTTGATATATTTGCGTGGTCATACAAGGATATGCCAGGATTAGACCCTGATGTTGTGGAACACCGATTGCCTCGGAAGCCCGAGTGTCCTCTAGTCAAGCAGAAGTTCAGAAGATCTCATCCTGATATGGCCCTCAAGATCAAAGAGGAAGTGAGGAAGTAGATTGATGCGGGATTTCTAGTAACGTCTGAATATCCCCAATGGTTGGCCAACATAGTGCCCGTTCCGAAGAAGGATGGTAAGGTAAGAATGTGCGTTGATTAACGAGACTAGAACAAAGCTAGTCCGAAGGATGATTTCCCTTTACCTCACATCGATGTATTGGTTGATAGTATTGCTAGATGCAAGGTTTTCTCCTTCATGGATGGTTTCTCCGGTTATAACCAGATCAAGATGGCTCCGGGAGATAGAGAAAAGACGTCTTTCATCAAGCCTTGGGGCGCCTTCTGCTACATAGTAATGCCATTTGGGTTGATAAATGTTGGTGCCACTTACCTGAGAGGCATGACTAAGATATTCCATGATATGATACACAAATAGATTTAAGTATATGTGGATGATATGATCGTCAAGTCAGGTACTGAAGAAGAACATGTTGAGTATTTATTGAAGATGTTTCAACGGTTGAGAAAGGTACAAGCTCGGTTTGAATCCAAATAAGTGTACCTTCGGTGTCAGATCTGGGAAGCTTTTGGGTTTTATTGTTAGTCAGAAGGGTATTGAAGTAGATCCCGACAAAGTCAGAGCCATCAGAGAAATGCCTGCTCCTAAAACAGAGAAACAAGTTAGAGGTTTTCTTGGAAGGCTGAATTACATCTCCAAATTTATCTCTCATATGTATGCCACATGCGGGCCGATATTCAAGTTACTCCGCAAAGATCAAGGGATTGTATGGACTGAGGATTGCTATAGGGCCTTTGACAACATCAAAGAGTATTTGTTGGAACCTCCAATTCTTATCTCCCAGTTGAAGGTAGACCCTCGAATATGTATTTGACTGTGTTAGAAGACTCTATGGGCTGTGTACTTTGTCAACAAGATGAGACGGGAAAGAAAGAGCATGCCATCTACTATCTGAGCAAGAAGTTTACCGATTGTGAATCCCAATACTTCGTACTTCAGAAGACTCGTTGTGCTTTAGCCTGGGCTTCCAAGCATCTCCGTCATTATATGATTAATCACATTACTTGGTTGATATCCCAAATGGATCCAATCAAGTACATCTTTGAGAAGCTTGCTTTAACAGGAAGAATTGCTCGATGGCAGATGTTATTGTCCGAGTATGAAATTGTGTACCGCACTCAGAAAGCAATCAAAGGAAGTATTCTAGCTGATCATTTGGCTCATCAACCGGTTGAAGATTACCAGCCGATCAAGTTTGACTTCCCTAATGAAGAGATTATGTTCTTGAAAATGAAAGATTGTGATGAACCGTTGTTTGGTGAAGGTCCTGATCCTAACTCTATGTGGGGTTTGATATTCGATGAGGCCGTTAATGTCTATGGTAGTGGAATTGGGGCAGTCCTCGTTACTCCTAGGGGTACTCACATTCCTTTCACTACAATACTCTGGTTCGATTGCACGAACAACTTTGCAGAATATGAAGCTTCCATCATGGGTATTGAAGAAGCTATTGATTTCAGAATCAAAAATATTGATATATATGGAGATTCAGCTCTTGTGATTAATCAGATCAAAGGAAAGTGGGAAACTCACCATGCTGGATTGGTACCTTATAGAGATTATGCAAGACGGTTGTTGACTTTCTTCAACAAAGTAGAGGTACACCACATTCCCCATGATGAGAATCAGATGGCAGATGCTCTAGCTACCTTATCTTCAATGATAAAAGTGAATCATCACAATGATGTGCCCTTAATCAGTGTCAAGTTCCTTGAAAGGCCCACTTATGTATTTGTAGCTAAAGCAATTTTTGATGACAAGTCGTGGTTTCATGATATCAAGGTTTACCTTCAAACTCAAGAGTATCCGCCTGGGGCATCCCGCAAAGATAAGAGGACTCTAAGAAGATTGTCTGGTAACTTCTTCCTGAATAGGGACGTATTGTACAAAAGGAACTTTGATGCAGTTTTGCTCAGGTGTGTGGATCGACGTGAAGCAGATTTATTAATGCATGAGATACACGAAGGCTCGTTTGGAACTCATTCTAGTGGGTATGCAATGGCTAAGAAAGCATTAAGAGCAGGCTATTACTGGATAACAATGCATGTTGACTATCATCACTATGCCAAAAAATGCCACAAGTGTTAGATTTATGCAGATAAAATTCATGTGCCACCATCCATGCTCAATATTATCTCTTCTCCGTGGCCTTTCTCTATGTGGGGTATTGATATGATTGGTCGGATTGAACCAAAAGCTTCCAACGGACATCGTTTCATACTAGTGGCTATTCATTACTTCACCAAGTGGGTTGAAGCAGCATTTTATGCTAATGTGACCAAGCAAGTGGTGGTCCAGTTTATCAAGAACAATATCATCTGCCGCTATGGTGTTCCAAACAAGATCATCACGGATAATGGTACGAATTTGAATAACAGGATGATGAAGGAACTATGCGATGACTTCAAGATTGAGCATCATAACTCTTCCCCTTATAGACCTCAGATGAATGGTGTAGTCGAAGCTGCGAATAAGAATATTAAGATTGTGCAGAAAATGGTGGTCACTTATAAGGACTTGCACGAGATGATATTATTCTTGATAAACTTGTACTCCCTGTAGAAGTTGAAATTCCGTCATTGAGAGTCTTGATGGAAGCTGAATGGTGTCAGAATAGGTATGATCAGTTGAATTTGATGGAAGAAAAACGCATGACTGCTTTATGTCATGTATATCAAACAAGGATAAAACGAGCGTTTGACAAGAAGGTGCGTCCCCGTGAATTTAAAGAAGGAGACATGGTGGTCAAAAGTATCAAATCCTTTCAACTAGACCCCAAGGGAAAATGGACACCTAATTTTGAAGGTCCCTATGTGGTTAAGAGAGCTTTCTTTGGCGGTGCTTTAATTCTTACAACTATGGATGGAAAGGAGTTACCTTGTCCTGTGAATTCTGATGTAGTCACGAAATACTTTATCTAGATATATATAAAAGAACAGCTCGGTAGGTCAAAAACCCGAAAGGGTGGCTTAAACCAAAAATGAGCGTCTCGGTGGACTGAAAACCCGAAAGGGCGGTCCAGGCAAAAATTAGAGATATTAAAAAAATGAAGTTAAAAAAAAAAAGAAGAAAAATTATTATCATGATAGGTCGAAAACCCGAAAGGGCGATCTATGCAAAAGTTAAGGATTTATGACAAAGTAACTGCATCATATCAAACATCACTCACTTGGGGCACCTTAGCTGTCAGAAGTTCTCCAATATTGAAGCATCTAAGCAATGGAATTCAAAGTTGTTAAGGAATATAGTGGTTATTGTGTTCAATGTACTTTCCTCATATTAATTACCATTTTCCAAATTTTGTAATCGGTGGTGCCATGCCTTTGGCCGGTTACCATTTCTATTAAATCAATTTGAGTCTATGCCTCTTTATTTGGAATTCTTGTTTATTCTATGTGCAAAATTTCTTCCATTTTTAATGTTAATACTTGAAGCAAAAACTTTGAAAATTCTTTTAAAAACCTTTTATGTTTTCTTTGAAAAGAACAAAAATGACAAACATATTATCTTTAAATTCATGTATAATAGAAGCATGTGTCAGCATTCGGCTCGAAAGCAAGTAGATTCAACAGTATGAACATAGTCATTGCCAAAAAAAACAAACAAAACAAAAAGAAGAAAGCTCGCTAAGTTGAAAACCCGAAAGGGCGGCTTAGGCAAAAATGAGCGTCCCGGTGGATTTAAAACCTGAAAGGGTGATCCAGGCAAAGATTAGGGACATACAAAAAGAATATATTCTCGGTGGATTGAAAACCCGAAAGAGTGATCCAGGAAAAAGTTAGGGATCTCAAAAAAAATGATTGAAAAAGAAAAATATACAAAAAGCAATGACTATTTGAAGTATGAATTTGAGAAAGTACCGTGTTCGGAAATGGCGACTTCTTCTAGGTTCCGGATTATTAGGGCTTTATCCCATTAGTGGCTTGTTTGAAGAGTTTTACCCTACCAGTTGCTTTGGTTATTGGGTTTTACCCCATCCTTGGTTTGATTATGGGTTGTACCCCGACAGTGTTTGACTCATCTCAAGTGATATTATCCCCGTTGAAGATTACTGAGGGCTTGTACTGTGATGTCGGGCCATTTCCTTTTGGACCTACTCAATCTTGTCTCAACAGACTTACCATTACATTTTCATATCGGTCTCATCATATTCATTCATTCATGCATACATAGCATGCATACAAATATCATTCATACATGGTTGCATTATTATCCAGTGTCTTGTTTCAATTGTATCCCGTAAAAGTGTCATCCCTTATTGTGTCTGATCTAGAGACATCACCAATTAAGTTTTCTTTTCAAGTGGCAGGTTCTTACCAAACAATCATTTCACCAATACTTTTCAATTCCCTAGTATCTTGTCTAAGCTATCCTTGTACCGATAGCAGCTGTTTTTACCCTATTCGTCTTTACCCCAATAAAGGTAATAGATAGTGTTATCTTTCATATGTTCGTCTTTACCCCAGTAAAGGTAATAGACAGTTTTACCTTTCGTATGTCCGTCTTTACCCCAGTAAAGGTAATAGACAGTTTTATCTTTCGTATGTCTGTCATTACCCCGGTAAAGGTAATAGAGAGTTTTATCTTTCTATGTCCGTCTTTACTCCAGTAAAGGTAATAGACAGTTTTATCTTTCGTATGTCCGTCCTTACCCTAGTAAAGGTAATAGACAGTTTTATCTTTCGTATGTCCGTCTTTACCCCAATAAAGGTAATAGACAGTTTTATCTTTTGTTTGTTCGTCTTTACCACTGTAATGGTAATAGACAGTTTAATCTTTCGTATTGTCGTCTTTACCAAGGTAACGGTAACAAACAGTCTTTCCTCCCCAATGATACCTATCAATTTGTTCCTCAGTGAGTGTATGTTCATTATCTTTGCATTTGTAATTTCATCGCGGGCATTCATATTGTTATATTCATAAGCATTGCATTCTCAACATTTCAATTGGTCAAAATTAGCATACTTAATATTTAAGTCTCTTCGACCCGTTGATTTAAAATTTATACTTTTAAATCTTTTTGACGGAGAAACTTAAATAGGGGCATCTGTCATACCCTAAATTTTAACCAATTAATATTTTTATTCGCACTTTAATCAGTCAAAACTTTTTCATTTGTATTTTAAACAGTTAAAACCTTTTATTCGTATAGTTAAAAAAATTTATTCGTATTTTAAGTAGTTAAAGATTTTTATTCGTATTCTAATTAGTTAAAATATTTTTATTCGTATTCTAGTTAGTTAAAACATTTTTATTCGTATTCTAGTTAGTTAAAACATTTTTATTCGTATTTTAGATAGTTGAAAATTTTTATTCGAATTCTAGTTAGTTAAAACTTTTTTATTCGTATATTTTAAATCTTTCTATTTGTATTTTAAATAGTTGAAACTTTTATTCATATTTTTAATCAGTTAAAAAGTTTTTATTCGTATTTTAAAAATCGAGTGATTTTGTCGTCTCAGACGAAATTTCGGCAGAGAGGTATTTTAAAATACCTCATTTGGTTACCGAAAGGGAAAATTTTAATTACTTTTTATTAGTTTATTATTATTTCTTTTAGTTCTTTTTCTTTATTAATTCACTTTTTATTTTATTTTTTATTTTAATCTTTTTCGATTTTTTTATTATTATTATAATTTTTAATTATCTTTTATCTTTTGTTTTATTCTTTTTAATGTTTCTTTTAAGTCTTTAAAGTATTTTATTTTAGTTTTTAGTCTTTAGCCCACGTGTCCTTATCTTATTGGTCCAGAGAATAGCATCCAATGCTATCAAAGTTTTCATTTCCCTCTTGTCCATGTGTCACTTTTACATTGGTCTTTTGTCCAAAACTTTTTCTCCAAGTTTTAAATGTTGTGTTGACATTTGCTTTGGATCCCTTTGAGGGGCATTATTGTTCATTCCATGTATCAGAGAAACCCTAGTTATGACAGTCTATAAATAGACTGTGATAAATGCTGCAGAGGCAGTCACACAGAGTCAGATTTTTCACCAATCAAGTCACAAAAACACTTTCCTATTTTCTCTCTCTTCAAATTACGAATCAAACACTAAAAAATCATTAGAAAAATTGATGAACATGATGAACCTCAAGAACATCATGAACACAACTTTTCCAGAAACTAAAAAACACCAGTAAGTATCTCGAAATACACAGTGATAAATCCATCACCGAATCCATTTTTCGGATTTCTTTAGAGCAACATTGTTACGATTCGGTTTGAAGCTCAACAACGCCAGTACCAAACAAACAAATTCCAGATCAAAATTTTCTCATATCAGTCTCGTTGGATTCGCGTGAAACGAAGCAAAACGATACAAGTTGCGATAATCTCAACTGAAGCAAAGACAAGCGATTCGGAACCGAAGAAGAAGAAACAAAATAGAAGTTTTCCGTTTAAAGTATTTTTTTTCCTCTGATTTGGAACCAAAGGTAATGTTTCTCGAATGAACTTTGTTTAAAAGCGTAGACCCAGTGCATATTGTTGCTTGCTTCTTTTTTTGGTTCGATTGGTTTGAAACGGAAAAGTTTTTTTTCGAAACTTACACGCTAGATCTGTTGGAGTAAGCACTAATAGCCAATCTATATTGATTGAGTTTGGCTTTGTATCATGATATTGATATAAATATATATTGTGAATATATAAATAATAAGGCATTTCTTTATTGATTTTGTTTTGTTTCAAAATAATAAAGTC
>Ga0315914_1009648_pt1 | contig 12316 bp, 10 predicted proteins | sample MpolenodulesMG_FD_203920 | JGI IMG/M metagenome (GOLD analysis project Ga0315914, IMG submission 203920) | Medicago polymorpha root nodule microbial communities from Los Angeles, California, United States - elongated nodules | ecosystem: Host-associated > Plants > Roots > Nodule | place: USA... | reverse complement strand
CAGCATTGTCTTTTTCCAGTTTTAATCGCCTTTTTGCACTTGGAAACCATTGCAATTCGGGAAATTTAAGTGCATCAAGAGAGAAATGCCATGTTTCATGGTGGTGGTGGAAAAGATGCATATTTTTTTCCTACCTGTAGCAGGGATTTGGATATTAGGGATTAGAATCCAGTAATACCTTACTTCTGTCTGGAGAAATAATGAAAGAATGAACCTCATTGGAAAAACAACTATAACATATAAGATGCATGCATAAAATTCACTACTTCTTACCTATGACAAGAAATTTAAATCAAAATTCACAGCTTATACCACTAGAAGCTTCTAGCTACACGACCAAATGTTAAATAATGAAATTTAAACGGAATAAGAAAAATTAATAACTAGATATGCCACATTTTCACTCCTAATATTACTGTTTGTAAATATCCATTGAAATTGAGACCCATACCTTTTTATGTGTATTACCCACAATGTGATGTTTTTGCTCTTGTTACCTCATTGTTCTTTGATTTTGCACCTTTCGAACCGCATCTGCACTTGTCAAAACACAAGAATGGGTCAACCAAATTCTCTTTTAGGTCACCAAAACAACGCAATACAACTTAAGTTTATTGTGAATTATCTTATAAATTTATATGATAGCTTTTAAATAGAGCAAATAATTTTCTTTAATTTTGGGAGAATAAATTGTATTGAGAGAAATTAGAATAGAATATAATCACACAGAGCGAATCAATTTTATAAAACGTATAAATAAATATAAAAATTGTCACCACAACCTAATATGAGATATAAAAACCAACACACAATATTTTGTTTTTACAAAAAATAAAATAAAATATTGGACCTTGATAATTTGACTCATGTTTCACTCGAATCAACATGATATTGGATACGATCACTATTTTAAATAATATTTGAAGCAGTGACCTAGAAGATAACTTATACTAACGAACAAGAAAAATGAGAAATTAAAACGAAAAACTTGTACTAATGACAAAGAAAATAATGTTGACGATCAATACATCAATGATGTTATATCCATTACTTTTATGCGTAAACTTTTTTTTTAACAACAAAAAATTATTTCTACAAACTCAGAATTAACCTGATAATTGAACAGAAAATGTGAAACAAAATAAGCATTAAAATTATTATAATCATACATTTTACCCTTCGAGGACATCCAATAAACTTACAATGATGCAAGGATATATTCAAATAATATGAATAAGAAAAACATATATTATCGATGACATACCTTTGTTAAATCGTCGATTTGATTATGTGATTTATAAATACTTTTATTTGAACATCTTCATCTTGATCTACACATTCACTTTCATCCATTGTTACAACAATCAAACTGGACTGATCAATCTACAAAGTTTGAGCAAAATTTGTATCAATGGGTGTTGTCATCGTTAAACTAGATGTAAGTAAAATTGAATGGTAACAAGTAGACAACAAGATTTGTTTCTGAGAGGAAGTTGACAATAAGCTTAATTTATGATCTTCTTAGGGAAATTTAAGAACTAATCAATTGTGGATTTAAAAAGGCGGCGAGATCTTGAAAAATGGTTAATAAATAACGAATATCAAAGAAGAGAAGAAAGTAAAAAAAAATTATAAGAAAAATCAAGAAGGAAAATCGAGAACAAAGACGACATAGATATAAAGGTGAAACATTGTTTTTCAAGGATAAGGTCAATCATTATTGAAAATACTAAGAAGAAATGAATGAGAAAACTATTGTCAATGTGGCCACATTTATATTTAATGAGCAACAAAATAAAGGATGGGCCAACAGAATTATGGACAATGGGCTTGGGTCAATTTATGTTAGAAATCTGCTCTTTACCCAACATAAATTGCTCGCTCCCAACTGAAATGACAATTTTACCCCTGCTTGTTTTAATTCACACATCATATACATTCTGCGTGACTTAAGTCATGTTGTGTGAGTTAAGCCACGCAACGTGACTTAAGTCATTTAACAGAAACATAAACCCACATATTTCCAACTTCTCCAAATACAATATTTTCCCCACCAAGTCCGATTTTCTTCATTCTTGCGCCATTCAAAGTCAATTTCTCCCACAATATCAAGTAAGTGTTGTATATCCTACTTCGTTGCTATTTTTTGGTTGAAATTTTAGATTTTTTGAAGAAATTTGACATTTTTAGGTTTTTAGAAATTTGGCTTGCATGTTACTTTTCAGGATTGTTAGTGATAAATTAAGTTAGGAATTGTAGTTTAGAAGTTGTTTAGAGTTCAATTTGGTAATTTTAGGGTTTTGAAATTGTTTAATTTTAAATTGATGGAAATATGAACTCTAGGTTTTTGATAAAATGTCTCAATGAATTTCCTTTTGATTTTTTTAATATTATTAATGAAATTAGTTAAAATTTGGTTTGTTAATGTTGATTATAGTTAGTTTGACTGCAATGTGGTAGTTTACGGATTGAAATGACACTACCGAAATTTAACAGTTGTTGTTGTATTGTTAGAAATGACACAATGTCCGTATGAAAATGTCTCATTGATTTTTTGCTTTTTGAAATGTTGTGCAGATATGTCTCAGAGGAATATGTCTCAGAGTCCTGACAGAATTAGGTTAGGGAAGGAGTCGTCTACTAGTAGTTCACGGAGGCAGAAGGAAGCACTACACCCTCCTATGGCTGGTTGAAGGAGAGGTGGGGGCACAGAACTTGGTAGGGTTGATGCTGCGGGGGGATCAACGTCACAGACAGGTCCATCCTAGGTGGCGGACCCAACACAATATCAGTATCAACATCAACAACAACATCATGAGGAGTATCAGCCTCAGTACCAGGAGACGTATCAGCCTCAATATCAGGAGGGGTATCAACCACAGTATTAGGAGGCGTATCAGCCTCAGTATCGGCAACCTCAATATGAGCAGCCTCCTCAGCAGCAGGTTGAGGCTCAGGGGGAGCCTGGTATGGAGGATGAGGGCTTTCCAAGGGGGCCTTAAGAGTTGTCGCTTTTACCAGACTTCGGTAAACACGTGGAATGCAAGCTTTGGAGCAATAAACAAGTAAGTATAATTGTTTTATTTTATTTAATGATATGTTACTAATTATTTTACTTATTTCATGCTTATGTTAGAATATTTCATGTTTATTTTACTTATTATTTTTTTAACGTTGTTTGTTAGAATACGTGACTTTTTTTTACTTAGAATATTTCATGTTTATTTTACTTATTATTTTTTTAACAGTGTTTGCTAGAATACGTGACATTTTTTTTACTTAGAATATTCCATGTTTATTTTACTTATTATTTTTTTAACGGTGTTTGTTAGAATACGTGACATTGTTTTTACTTAGAATATTTCATGTTTTTTTTTTTAATTATTTAATTTTTTTTTGTATTTCATTTTTAAATGGATCATAAGATGACCGGTGCCTCGCACGGGAAGAAACTTAAGCTTTCAAACTTGACACTTCCGTTGCGGGTAGAATATAATGGGTGGTTCTTGATACAGAGCTTTCCTCCGTTTCACCACTTTCTCCTTATTACCTTTGAATTACTTCTCATGTCTAGCAAAAGCATGACCATATATTCCACTCACCACTTTCTCCTTATTACCTTTGAATTCCTTCTCATGTCTAGCAAAAGCTTGACCATATATTCCACTCTGATTTCTCCCAACAGCAGGACCCACATCGTAAAAAACTGGAAAAATAACCCGATGGTTCAAGGAAAACCTATCAAGGACATATGCAACGGCGGAGCCAGAAAAAAAAGTTTGGGTGAGCCACTAAAATAAATTATAATAAACACAAATTAAAGTTATAATAAGTATTAAACACGAAGTTGAAATGACAGAGTTTGGCTAAAAATCTAGGGTGAATACTTAAATAATTATTACATATTTTACGACTACTATAAATTATGAAACTTTATTGTACCGTTAACTGAGAGAATTTTTAGTTGACGAGCTAGAGATTTGAAACCCATGTAAATTCGAAGGTCTATAAGTCATTGCTAACATGCCAAGTATAAGCATCACAAAAATCACGTATGCCACTTTTGAAACCGTTGAAAAATTGTTTAAAGTCTCACAAAATAGACTTATAATTGAATTATTTAAATTTTTTAGGTGGACCACTACATCACTTTGTGGCAATTTGGATAAGCTGAAACCTAAAACAGACAAACAATTGTATAAAATCCCACAAAATTGATCATTAATCGTTAATTTTTTTTATTTACCCAAATGGACCGTGGCCCACCTTAGCCTATAAAAGGCTCCGCATTATATAAGCAATTCCAAGCAAGATGATGAAATGGCGTAGTTGTTAGAAAAGACGATAATGGCAATTCTTGATTCATTGATGACGTTGAAAAGTGATGATTCGGTTTCTTCCTGGTAATGTATCAAGGTGTTAATTCCTTCGTTGCTAAGAGATTTCCAGAGATTGCCAGCGAAACAGTAACAAGTATCGGCGCCGAAGAAGGTTAGGAAAACGTCGTAGGTGATGGAAATGGAAGAGGAAGCTGCCATGAGAGTGAGACATCGTCGTTTCAGATGGAGTCATTCACTTTATGGTTGAGTCCAAGACAAGGAACAAAAGAAACGCGCTAAAGTGTTTAGTTCCTACTCATCTCTTTTTTTCAACTCTCAAGTAGTGGTGGGGTACTCTAAATTGATATTGTTGAATTAATTCTAATCACAACCTCAAAGTTGTGTGTAAATTTCATCAATGACGTGCTTTGTGGATCAGGATTATCTTCCCGTCGATATTGTAGTGTTGGTTTGGGATCTTAAAATGAACTTTGTCTTCGGTGTCAATTTAAGAGGTTTAGGTTTCTTCACAACTAGGATTGTATGCCTTTGTGGCGAGAAAAACGTCATACCTTTCGACCAATTGTGTCTGTAATAAATTTTAAGGTTTAGATCTTACCATGTGTCAGTTGGTGTAAAAATATGACGGATTTCATTTGTGTGAATGAGTTTTTAATGTCTTTATATCTTCTAACCAATCATTTTTTTTTATTAAAATGATTATTTATCTATCATTTTCTTTCATGAGAATGTACTAAGTCACCAAAAGTCAATGTCGGAAATAACGGATAAATACCATTGAATTTTGAAACAGCTTTTGGGACAAACAAAAATTTACATAAACCCTAAACTAAACAATAGAGAGTTGACATGAAAACTAAAACAATAGAGAGAAAAAATAAAAATATAATGTAAATATGAGAGAGTTGTTTTCGACAACTTTACAAATATCATTTATTTTTCCTAATATGACTAAAAAAGAAAAAACGCGTTGATGTGAACAGCATCATCAGCTTACCAGGTATATAAGGGCCTAAGCTAAACAAGTTTGGTTAAAATGAATAAAATATGCGAACTACAATGATGGCAATAATTGTTCTTCTCTCTAGAATTTTTGTGATTTTTAGCTCTTTGGCTATAATTGATGCTCCAATATTGTTAACCAATATTGATATTAGTAAGTCCTTCAACCGAAGTAGTTTTCCAAAAGGTTTTATTTTTGGAACTGCTTCATTATCTTACCAGGTACTACTCCAATTATTTCAATATTAATTCTTTTACTGTTATTTGTGTATTTAAGATGCTAACTCAATGAATAACTTTTAGTATGAAGGTGCAGAGAATGTTGGTGGCAGAGGACCAAGTATATTGGATAATTCTACACATAAATATCCAGGTAGTTTCCTTTGAAAGATGCATGAATATGTAGGATTTTTACACCATAGAATTGGTAAATCCGAAGGTATAAAATGCAACTTTTACAGGTTTTTACACTTTTGGATTAGTCGCCGATGTAAACAATCCTCATAATTTTTGAAGTTTAGTGTGAGATGTTAGATTTCATTAAAAAATTAGACAGTGTAAAATATAATTATTCAGGTGTTTCTATGTTAGCCAATACGACAGTGCAAAATGTTCACTTCAAATAATTTAGGATTTTTATATATCCGGATTAACCAATCCGACTAACTCTTGTCCGGATTGGTTGGTTAGGAAAGTGGCGAATTCTACAAAAACAAAAGATTTTGGGGTGGAGAAATTTTCAAATTTATTCAATCTGGTTTTTCTTCATAAGCATTTATATCATATGGTTATAACACCCTCACATTATATTGTATTATTGTTGACACAGAAAAAGCAGAAGACACAAGTAATGGATTAGACAAAGATATGGAGATTACTTTTCTCGATCTTGTTTGTTATTTCAAAGGATATGAGTTGACGGTGGTTCAAAATATATTTCATGCTCATCATGGTTACAATGTGAAAGATCAAATCCATGTTTTGATTGATGAACCTATCATAAGTATTAGTGGCAGTAAGGAGATAATTCACGACTCGATCGAGAAAATGGCTAAAGAACTTGTTTGTCAAGAATCACCAACAGAGATTGGGAAACGTATTAAGTTATTGTTGCTTGAAGATATAATTTTCTTAAAGCAAAACAAGGTAAGGTTAACTATTTTTTCCATAATCTGTGTTGAAGTCCTACTCATGTGCGTACGCGTATTATACTTGATTAGTGTTTTTTATATTTAAAGGGAAATAGTAGTTTAAGAATGTTCCTGGTCTTGTATATTCAAGATTATTCATTGAATATTGTTTTCTTTAGGGATTTAAATTTGACTATGGTTAATGTGGTGTCATGATGGAAGACGGGGTTTTGAGCATTCATGCAAGTAGATTGGACATTATATCTTTAACCGAAAACCTTAAAACATTAAAGTATACGAGTCCTCTTACTTATAAATTGTTCAACATCCATTTTTCTATTTAATGTGGGACTTCGAACTCGAATGTAAAATGCTAATAATCAATAAATTACATAGATACATGATCTTTCTAAAGATCAATTCATTGCAAGTTTGATATCAAGACTAGCTAAGAATCTTGGATGCAAATAAAAAATCGCTTGCTCATGAATCATTCACTCATCTAGTTGATAAGAAATCTCTACCATACATATTACTCGAGTCATACGAGGTTTTCAGAAACATAAGTAGTTTATATTGAATAACTTGAATCACTCTATTATTCTGAACAACTTGAATTACTCTATTACATCCACACAAACTCAATCAATTGCATTCATAAACCTGACGTGTAATATTGAATTCTTGTTACCTTGTTGACTTTGTTAGAACAAGAATGGTTCATACAAGTTCTCTTTGGTTTTGATAATAACAAAGTATTAAAGAACAATTGGTATACTAACATATGTTCAAGTGTGCAGAATCTCCTTATTATGAAGAAGCAACATATGAAGAGCATCGGAAAGAGATTGAGAAGCTTAAAAGATTATGGTGCTATTAGAAGGAGAAGGCGTAATTATATGGATGATTATGAGAATTCATTGCCGGATAATTATGAGAATTCATTGAGTCTTTCTAATCCCAACGCATTGTGGAGACTAGTTGGCCTTGTGTCAAGTGTAGTAGGCCAATTATGTTTTGCTCAGAGCCCTTCTTTCAATCGTTTGATTGGAAAATGGACCATTCTCAAGTACTTTCTATATGGGTTGTTTTCCTTGGCTATCTTTACTACCATATTGTTTGTAAAGCAGCACTCATCGTCCACACGATATGCTCATATAAAAACTTACATGAGCTTTGCAGTTTTGATGATCATCTCAGTGTACTCATTCTATTACGACAAGGCTGTGAACGGGAAACCTGAAATATTGAGCCTAGTTTCGAATGCTGCATTTGCTTTGATGTCGTTAAGCTTGTCAAAACTGATCAAGTTTGGATTTGAAATAGGTATATTTGCTTATTTCCTAAGTTGCCTAGTGGTTCAACTGTGGACCATCAATTGGATGCTGATTTTGGTTGCTATAATCTTTGGTTGTCCGCTCTTTGTTATGCATTCGACTTCACATTCCCAAGAAGCGGTTGACAGGGATCATATTATTGATGAATCTTCAGGTTCTGATCCAGAGGTTGGTAATGTAGGTCAAGCAGATGTTGATGTTAGCAACGGAAGTCAAGTTATTATTGATGAATCTTCAGGTTCTGATCCAGAGGTTGGTAATGTAGGTCAAGCAGATGTTGATGTTATCAACGGAAGTCAAGTTATTATTGATACATATCCGGATTCCCAACAAGAGGTAGCTAGTGAAGTTCAAGTTATTCAGTGTTCTTCAGAGACCATACCAAAGGTTGCTAGTAGTGGAGATGATCAACATGTAGACATAATCTGTGAAGAAAATTCAGTAAGTGTTTTAGCATTGTAAGGGATTTTTTACTCCATATATATGGACAATGGAAGTAATGACATTGATATTTGGACACAATTTCGACACCATGTACAATAGTTTCGGTGTGTTCGGATTTCAAGCAGAAAGAAAGAATTAATATCAAACTGGAAATCGTATAGAATATGTTCGAAATACGGTGTCTAGGGTCTAAATAACATTTTATATGTTCAAAATGTAGACTGTTGAGACTTTACCCATTGTTGGTGAACCTGAAACAAACGGTAACAAGAAAGCTAGAAAATCTATAGAATTATAACTTGATAAAACAAAAACTATCAAAAGATTTAATGAGATAACACCAGAGATTGTTAACAAAGTTCAGATAAATTTTCAGTTTAGTACTCAAAGTATGAAAATTCATAATGATAAATTTTCCATCAAAAGACTTTTCATATAGGCACTAACCAAATTAGTTACAACCAAACTAACAGAAAAAAGTTAAAGCTGAGCTGACCATCATAATGAATACAAATTGAATTCTGTTTCAAAAACTATTTATCAACTAAACCTTTGATTCAAAGTCCCTTCCTTCACATCTAATATACAAACTTTAAAGCTTATTTCGATTTTGTTGTGAATTCATTAAAAATCACACCAATAAAATACTTGATGTGTGGAGCAAAATAATCAAGCAACCAAAACAACGTGGGTAACAATTATAAACACAAGCAAAAGATAGAACACAGCCAAGAGAAAGTGAGAGAACATACAAGAATCGATCTTTAAACCTAATTCTACTCAAAGTCCCAAATCTCTTCTCTTCCCATGACCAAGAGACTCAATCCTAATAGTGTTTCTCCAAGGTGAATCAATGCCAACCCTAGTGTTTATTGCCAAGAGAATTCTCTACAAACCCTAGTTTTGATGTTGGCTTCTAAACCCTTGTTTTCTGGCTCTCTACTCACCTTTTCATCTGATACGAGGTCTATATTTATAGAGAAATATAACTCATAAATTTGGATGGAATATCACGTTAAAGATACGTTTCTTTTTTTCCTATTTCAACGCAAAATATATTTGCATCAAATATTCCCTTCATACGGTACAAAAATATATTTATTGTTCATAAATATATTTTCAACAACAATCTTCTGGAAGCACACAAAATATATTTAAAACAAATCTTTTAAATTTTTAGCAACAATATTCTTCATCCATCAAATTTTGAGTCAATTTTAACATTTCTCCACCTTGACTCTAAATTAGTGATATGCCAATTTAACCATCAATCACTTTGCTTCTCTCGCATTTTATTTTCCCTTGCTTCCAACTACACCAAGTAGCTCCACAAGCTTCCACCCTTTGCCTCTTCAACCATCGAAATGTCTTCCGTCTTCTTGAAGTTCCTTGCATCCAACTACACTAGGAATTTTTTTGTAGTTCCACAAGTATACACCAAACCTTCTTCAACCACGAAACATCTCCCGCTTCCTTGAAGATCTCCTTGCATCCAATCACACTTGGTCTTTTAGGTAATCAAACAAGTCATGCCATACATTCTTCAAACTTCGGACTGCCTCCTGTCTTCTTGAAGAATTTCATTGCTCAAAACTAGAGCGTAGCACCCAAGGTCTACATAGTCGTATCATTCCTGATGTCATCAACTCCACCTTAAGTCAAGCTTTCTCGACCTAAACTAGAAAATGCATACATCCACTATGACTTTCACCTTAAAAACTCTATCTCAAAGGTTGATCACGAGTAATCTTACCTCCACTTCTTCACACTGTCCATGAGTATTATTACCACCGCCTCTTCAGGGTGATGTTGAGTGTTTAACGTCTCTCCAGACGACCACCGCTCTACAAGGCATCATTCCCAACGTGAGAGACATCACCTTCTTCATCACCCCAACGACACACCACCAAAGCACCCACATCCTAATAACCCTCGAAGACTATTTGTGCAAAGTTACCATTGTTCTCCGGAAAATACTTCTTGAAGTGACCCATCTTGTGACAGTTGAAGCACTTAAACTTTAACTTGTTACCACTCTTTCACCGGTTACGTCTACCTCCACTATTCCCTCTTGAAACACTTAGGTCTTCACTGTTTTAATCTGTTCTCAAGTCCTTGAACTTGGTCAATTTCTTGGTTCTCAAAGCCACTTGAACTTCTTCCAAGGTAACAGTGCCTTCTTTGCCATAAAGCATGGTATCCTTGAAAGATTCAAATGATCTCGGTAGAGCACACAACAAGAGTATAGATTTATCTTCATCCTCAAGATGCACTTCAATGTTTTCCAAGTCATTAAGCATTTTGGTGAACTCCGTAAGTTGCTCCATGATGGCCTTTGACACCACCATCTTGAATGAGTAGAGTTGTTGTAACAACCCATTTTTCGCTAGAATTATTTAATTATTTATTATGTGTGTTTATATGTGCTTGTATGTGATTAATTGTCTCTGTGACTATTTTATTCGGGATTAGTAGATTTTCGGTCTAGAAGGGTATTTTAGTCATTTTTAGACTTAAGGGTATTTTAGTCATTGAAAAAGGGTAAATTAGTAATTTATATTAAGAGGTTATTTTCGATGTTTTAAGTGGGAATGATTATTTTTACTAAGTTACTAGTGAGTTGGGGTAATTATTTAGTTATTTTTAAGAGGTTATTTTTGATGTTTTAAGAGGTTATTCTGCTTTGATGGTTAAGGAGAAGGAGTTGATTGAGCAGTTTCAGGATTTGAGTTTAGTTAGTGAGTTGACGTCAGATGGTGTGAAGTTGAGTATGTTGAACCTGATGAGTAATATTTTGGAAGAAATTAAGAATGGTCAGAAAGAAGATTTGGAACTTGTAAATCATGTAGTGTTGGTTAATCAAGGTAAAGGTGTGTATTTCAGATTGGATGAGAATAGTGTTTTGATGTTTCGTGGTCGAGTTTGTGTACTGGATGTACCTGAGCTTAAGAAGCGGATTTTGGAGGAGAGTCACAGGAGAAATCCGAGTATTCATCTAGGAGCAACGAAGATGTTGTAGAGTTTGTGTATGCTTGGTTGGTTTGTTTTGAATGCCCTTTGATATTTATAAACTAATGTACAAGTTTTGGGGTTGAATTTGGGGTCAAGGGGATCAAAAATGGGATTTTGGGGTAAAAATTTGAGGGTTCCCGAGAGCGAGCTCAGGGCGAGTCGCCCAGTCCAGCGCCCATGTTTTTCGTCGTTTCGGGTACTCGTGGTCGATCTGGACCGTTCCAAACTTATTCTTTTGATGTATTTAACTGTTGTCAAGCTTTCTAAACCCTTGGAAACATCAAATGAATTGGATTGAACTTGGTTTTGTGAATCGATTCAATACTTTTTGAAAAATGTTCAAGATTACGAATTTTCCAAAAACTCGTTTTCTCAAAGTAAAAGGGTAGGATTAGGATTGTCTACTGTAGTTATGATTTATGAAATGGTTTTGGATGGTAATCATGAGTTTTTACTTGCTATTGCTTTGAAAACTTGAATTCTTTGGAAAAACGACAAAACGATACGAACTTTGTGAAATTTTGGAATTTATTGGAATTGGCCTATGAAAATGTTAGTTTTCATATGTGAATTGTGTATATACTCATTTTAGGCGTTTGAACTTGTTTACATTGATTTTTGTTGAATAATCGGAAAATGCTAGTTTTCATAAACTTAGACGAACTTTGTCAAATTAATACTTTATGGTCGGGTAACTTGTAGGAGACTTTGAATTTATGTTAATACGATAGAATGTGAATGAATTGATGACATTTGAGTGTTTACTGTGATGAATATTGTAATGTGGATAGATGTCCGTCTTTTAGGTAAAATATGAATTTGAAACTGATGGTGTAATTCCGCAAGTGCACGGTTTACCGAAGTAGTAATAAACAGTATCCTTCCGACAGGGAGTTATGAATTCAATTAACTTGTCAACAAGGTTAGAAAAAAGTTCAATAGTTAAAATTTGTGATTTTGTTTGAATAAAAATAACAATAATAAAAAGCGTCTTGGGATTATTGGTTCATCATGGTGACAAATCCTTCACAAACCAAACCCTAAACCTAGA
>Ga0315914_1009647_pt1 | contig 12316 bp, 10 predicted proteins | sample MpolenodulesMG_FD_203920 | JGI IMG/M metagenome (GOLD analysis project Ga0315914, IMG submission 203920) | Medicago polymorpha root nodule microbial communities from Los Angeles, California, United States - elongated nodules | ecosystem: Host-associated > Plants > Roots > Nodule | place: USA... | reverse complement strand
TAAGGGAAAAAGAGAAATTACCAAACTTCCAGCGAGCCTGAATGAGACCTATATCAGGATTATTGACAAGGAATGGAATGGTTTGGCAAAGAAAATCAGGTTCAGGTTGAAAATCAGCATCAAAGATGGCAACATATTCACATTGTAGGACATGGCTATGTTTCATTCCCTCCTTTAGAGCACCTGCTTTGTATCCATTTCTATTGTCCCTAACTTCATACTTTATGTTCACACCTTTGCTTCCCCATTTTAGGCATTCTTCCTGTACCAACTCCTGCAATATTTTTTGTTCACTTGCCACAATCATTCACAATCACCTTTAATACAAATTTATCCCATCATTAGTCATATCATTTACTAGTAATAACTGTTAACACTACTTTAAAATTGAGTTAGAAACAAAAAATAAAAACACATCTCTAACTTTGACGCCTATACTATTTAACATGATTCTTCCCCAAGAAAAGAATTCGAGTTTGTTTTTTTAATCCAGGAATTCGAGCTCGTTGGAGTTGTTCATTTGAGAAGTAGCTTAATTTTGGTATAAAACATTTAAAATAATCGTATGAGTCGATGCTAATTTGAGAATTATTTCATAACGAAACCGGAGGGTCTAAGCCATATATAGGAATAACTTAGGGTGTCTATTGGATTCTAGGATCCTAATTATATACCTTGATTAGAAAGAAGGGAAACAAATTGGTTTTGTAGCATATATACCTTAATTTTTTTTTTGAAAAGCATATATACCTTGATTGTTGGGTCAGTTGAATCATCAAGAATTTGTATGATGATTCTATCAGAAGGCCAAGAGAGTTCACATGCAGCACCAATTGATAGCTGATAAACCTGCATTTAGATACGATAAATAAATGTCAAATTCAAAGAGAGAAAGTAGTGCTTTCAAAAGCTCACATTAAAAATGAAAATTCACCTCTCTTTCATTGTACATTGGGATTTGAACAAGAACCATAGGGTAATTAGAGCTTCCCAACTCAACATCATCCTTAATAGTCTCCCATTTATAACGCTTCTCTGGTGTTCTTTTAAACAACTTCACAAAACAAATGACAACTCCCATGTAAACTATCTCAACCAATATCATCAATGACATGCCTAGGCACATAAACACTGCCACTCTCAGCATTGGCACGATCAAAGGTTCTCTTATTTTCCTCCAAATAAACGCAAGTTGCATACAAACTCCTTCACTAGCTACTTGAAACGCCTCCATATTTTTCTTAAACTTTGTTTTTTATCGCCACAAATGGGAAAGACAATGACCCACTTGGTTGAAATGAAAGTAAAAAAACATTTATGAAAAGAAAAGAGATGTAGAACAGACCATTGACAGTGCGAAGCAAATAAAGGGTTGACCAAGATACATAACGAGTGTGTGTTTGTGTTTTTCTTTGTTGTAAGAGGTATAAAATAATTGTGCACGGCACGATGTGCATGTGAAATTCGAATATAAAAAGTTAATAATTCATCTTTACATTTTTTTTCTTGGATTCGAACCAGACTTGGACATGCAGTAGCGTTTTGACGTCTATTTGACACGCAAAAAATAGTAAAAAATACCTAAATTCATCTCTTATGTTCGACGCACGAGTTGATCTCCTATATTCATTGCATTTTTTGAATTCATTTTCTTCTATTTTGTGTAGTTTTCTTCTTATGTTAAAAATAATCGTAAAATATATTTGAAAAACTATCTATTTTCTATCAATAATGAAATTCTTTAATAGGATGAACTGAAATCTACAAAGCTTTAATTTATTTCCTCTTTCATGAAATAGAATTCTATATTTTTAAATCAAAAGTATTAATTGTTGAGATTAATTCTATATGAATTTTTCTATATATAATATAAAATATAATAGTATAAGGAAAAGCAAGCCTCTTATAAAGGAAAATATACCAATTTGAGAAATTGGGAGATACATCCTGGCTGGTTCACCTATGATTAACATAATCAAGATAATAACTAAATTTCTAACGATATAAGAAATGATTACCGACAAAAATATTGTGATTACTATAAAATAAATGATCATTCATGAATATCTAACATATTTTTCATTACTGGACATTCGTCCCAAGCACCGGTTAGAAATCTGCCTAAATCTTTTTATAGGTCCACAAAATTGATGCTATTAAAATTTATGAATCATATTATATAGTTAATATCGTGTGAATATGATTTTTGTTGAAAAACTCTTTACGTTTTATTACAATAATAATATATACGTTATAAATACAATATTGTTCAAGACATAAAAATTTACTTCGTGAACTTAACTCAGTTGGTAGGAACTATGCATAATATATGATATGTTCGAGGTTCAAACCCCGACCATCACAAAAAAAAAAAGAGAAATAAAAGGTGGCGAGTTTGACGAAATCTCTCTAGCTTCAGACTCTTTCTATTGGGAGCTTTGGTTTGTATACTGTTTGCAGGGTTTTGAGAAACCATTTTATGAGCTCGATCTAGACAGAAAAATGAAGGTTCTTTATGTGTTTGTGGCTTTATGAGACAATTTTTTTTAGGACAAATCAACTAAATTTAACAATTCTCCGCAATATCAAGAATTGAGACCGTTATTGTGATTTAAAATCATGATGTATGTAGATAAGAACCCGAATAGTTAGTTTCCGTGCAAAATGATATCGTTGTAATTGGGTTAGGTATCACGATGTAATCAATTAATCATGCTAGTTTTCTTCTTGGAAAACTGAGTTGAGCAGTTGCATACTTAACTAACTAAGAACTTTTGTTAGATATTAAAATTGAAACTTCAAAAAGTTGAGTGTGCATTGAATAATGCAAACTTTATTAAAAACAAAGTGTCTCTTCAAGATAAATAAGTACAATCAAGATAGAAACAACAAAGCAAACAACATTGTATATAGGCACCCAAACGAACACCCATATACACCGTACATCAAATAAAATTGAGACAAACCAACCAAAGACATGCTACTCGCATCTAAACCCCTTCAAAATAACAACCTAACCGACCAAAAATCATGCAGCAACCTTTGCTAGTTGTGAATAATGAATATTATATTGCAATTTTCTTCATGCTTATGTAAGTTGAAGTCACAAAACCAAAATTGGTGAATAAAGTATTGCCAATGCCAAGTTCTTCTAGGAGTTAGAAACAAAAGTGCCAACGTATCCAAATGCTAGGATGAAGAAAGCAATTGCTTGCATATATAAGAATATGAAGAATTGATTTTTCCCATGCATAAGATCATAGCAACCACAAAATAGGAGGTAGAATCCAACAAAAAGTTCTGACAGGTGAATCCTAATGATTGAACACAAACAAAACAATATGTAGATAGGTAAGTACTAAATATAACTACAAAAAGTGAATTATTAAATGCTATAAGAAATACTCCATTTGTTTTTAAACATAAGAAAAAAAACCAACGGACTAAATGCAAAGATTTTTTTGCTTATATTTGTTGAGACCATGAGAGTAATATTTTACACGTATTTTTACCTGTCTACAATCTTAAATCGAAGCTTTTTGAGTTCTTTACCACCATCTTTACCCTTGAGAGCATCTCCAAGTTTTTCGGTGACAATCCATTCATTCACTCTACTAGTCTCTAGTAGACCAACAATTGTTGCTTTTGTTCGATGTAAAGCTATAGTATTTTCAAAGAGAACCCAAAAGATAACTAAATAGAATGACCTGAAAGAGAAACAAATTGAGTAATCAAACTCTATGGATAATCTAAACTCAACTTTTGTTTATGAAATTCGACCGTGAGAACATCTTCAACTGGATTACTTAGGTTTAAGGCAAATGTGATCTTGAGATGTGTGACTGTAAAACCAAACTTAGGTTAAGGCAAATAGATGAAATGAAAAGTTGAGTAAATAAAGACCTTGGTGTTCCAACAGCTTTTAGAAGGGTGATGATGGAAGGAATATAAACAGTTCCCCATTTAGGGACCACAACCTCAGGCACCATAACAGTTGCAGGTAACAATATGCAATAGAACACAAATGTGTGTATGTGGACCACAATCTTCCGAATAAAGAAAAAACTGTAAACAATATGTAGCTTCTTCAACAAAGACACTTTCTGCAATGGTAAAATCAAACAAGCACATTGATGAATTCAGATAATAAATTATATTATAATTGGCCAATATTCATTAAAGGATCAACCTATTTTTACCTTGCTTGTGACAATCTCCATAACAATTTTTCTGAAAAGATTGGCTGGTCCACATGACCATCGATGTTGTTGGTACCTATAGGCCTTTAAAGTACTTGGTAATTCGTTTTTAACCTATAGTTCAATTCATACCAATGTAACATCATATTTTAGTAACATAGCAACAAGTCAAGAGTTTAGAAATTGGATTAAGAAAATGGAACCTGCAAATTGGAGAGGTATAAGAATTTCCATCCTTTGAGGCTGGCACGGACAGCCAAATCCATGTCTTCAACAGTGGTTCTATCTTTCCATCCACCAGCTTCATTCAACGCCGAAATTCTCCATACACCCGCAGTCCCTATGTCATTTCATTTATAATACCTTAAACATTGACAGTAGTGTAATGTAAATTATTTATCATGCCACATTCCCAACAGACCACAAGAAAACATGAAACTATAACTTCCATTATACTATACTGCTTCCACTATTCTTTTTGAAAAGGAAAATTGATGAAATTGTTTTAGACATGAGATGAGATTACCATTGAAGCCAAAGAAGGCATAAGTAGAAGACCCCACTTCTTGTTCAACTTTAAAATGATAATCAAGTGACATTTGTTGCATCCTCGTCATTAAACATTCATTTGCATTCACTAAAACATAGGGGAAAAACATACAAATTGTAAATCTCATCTACATACATTTTTTTCAAAGAAAAAAAGCACAAATTAAATCTTTCAAAAAAACATAATAGGTAAAATACATTTTTTTTATATATTTTGTGTTCCTCATATTCTTATATATTAGTGACCAACGATTATTGCATCTTTGTTTAGAATTATTCTACATGTATATTATTTTTATTACAATTCTTTTTTTTAGTGTATATAGTTGTATTCTATCCTAAATTTCAAAACTTTTATGTATCACACCCACACACGTATTATGTTTTCGGGTTTCATATATTAAAGTTAATGCGATTCTTGAAGAAGAAAAAAAAGCGAAATTACCAAACTTCCAGCGAGCTTGAACGAGACCAAGCTCAGGATTATTGACAAGAAAAGGGATGGCTCGGAGGAGAAAATCGGGTTCTGGCTGAAAATCAGCATCAAAGATGGCTACATATTCACATTGTAGGACATGACTATGTTTCATTCCTTCCTTTAGAGCACCTGCTTTGTATCCATTTCTATTGTCCCTGACTTCATACTTTATATTCACACCTTTGCTTCGCCATCCACGACATTCTTCCTGTACCAACTCCTGCAGTTTTTTTGGTTCACATGTTACAATCACCTTTAGTACAAACTTTACCCCGTCATTAATCCTATCATTTACTATTAAATTATTACCACTATTAAAAGAAGTTGAATTTTCTCTTCACAAAAAAGTTGAATTTATATTAGCCCAAAAAGAAAAAGTTCAATTTTAGACCAAAAATAAAAAAGAATTTCGGCTAGGTTTCACATTTATAAGTTAGCAACGAAATTATAAATGTGTTTAATGTGTCTCATATTTTATTATATATGATTTTATATTGTTGATTCAACTTTTTTTTTTTAAAAGAAGTATGCTTATAACATTTTATTAATAACGAGAGAGTATGTACAACAAGGTATATTATAATAAATAGTTGGACTAGTTGATAACGTGGCAACCCCTACAAGGGTGTGAGCTACCTCATTTGTTTGTCTAACCTTGAACTTGACTTTATAGTTGGTGAAATGAGTAGCAAAAAGACTCATGTAAGATGAAACCACATAGTCAAATTATGTAACATCAATCTAGTGATGATGGATGTCGTTTGTTGTAATCTCTTTAAATCCAAAGTGAAGTCAACACTGTCAAATTGCATGTTACTTACCCATTGTAAAGCGTGAAAAAGTCTCAGACCTTCTCCCAAGGACATTGGACACATTGGAGTGATAGATAAAGACTTGTCCAAAACAAACATACATTCGTCACCATGAATACAAATTCCAATTCCTGTTCTAAAAAAGATGATCGACATTACACTTAATGCAACCTCCTTGTGGACACTGCCACCTAACCAGAACTGTAGCAGCCACTGGTGCATGAAACGAATGACGAGTTGTACCTGATGCACCTTGCCTTGCCGGTGTTGTTGTCGCCATCTAATTACTGCGAGTTGAGCCTATTGAATTGTACTAAGACTAGTTGCTGGAGTAGCAACGTTAGCTAAAACCCATTCCTCTAAGAGGTGACAGATGCGGTCAAAACCTAAGCACGTGATTCTGAGACATCTTGCCAAAGCTTGAGATTTATATGTTTCCTTGCGCTCTAAAAGATAACATCAAACCATTAAGAAAGCTCTTGCAAAAACTGATGTAACAATTCAAAAATAGCATCATCAGTTGTCGAGTTCTTTTCGATGAGCTCCATATAGATTGCATCCCATAGGCCAATCCGCTGCCAAACTTGCAAAGTAAAAGGACATTCGAAGCAAATATGGGCAAGGTTCTCATTAGAGCCATCACGACTTACACAATTTGTAAGACATTGCACTCCTTTATCCTGAAGTCGAATCCAGGTAAGCAAGCACCCATGTCACATATGCCAAAATTATATTATTATCCTTTGGAGACATTTTCAACCTCCAAATACTAGACCAAAACCCCGATCTCCGGAGATGAGAAATATCTACCAACTCTTCCACACATAAAATGATGGCATTCTTGACATAATACAACATTCTTCTCTACTTTTCAAATTAGTCTATCCTCCACTATTTGGTTAAGTAAAGGTATTCAAAGAATAGAGTTAGCTATATCAGGACTAAATACTTGATGAAACACTTCTTGGTTCCAACCCTTCCGCGTGGTATCAATCAAACTACTCACAGAGAAACCTCACATAAAGTGTGGACTCGAAATATTACCATTAATGCAATCACCATTCAACAACCACGTCTCATCAAGAATAGAGATAAAACTACTTGTACCAACACATAACGCGTCCCGCCATAGACTATGAAACACACCTTCAAAGTACTCCTCCATATGTAACATGAATTATGCCTTAAATTAGTAGTCAGATAGCTACGAGACAAGAAATATCGAGCCTTTAAAATACAAACAACTAAGGAATTAGGTTTTGTCTGAAAATTCCATCCTAGTTTCCTTGAAATAGTCAAGTTGAAAGGAATCAGGTCTTTGAAACCCATCCCTCCATGATTTTTGTGTAGCGACAGCTTCTCCTAAGACATCCAGTGGTTGCCCCAATTATTAGGGATCCCATGGCCTCATAAAAAAGAGTTCATCATCTTTTACATAGTAGAAATAATATAGGTGGGTTGGAGGAACTCATCATAACGTAAGAAGGAATAGCATGCAACACATAGTTGATCATGACTTTGCGACTTGCTTTAGGAAGACATTTACTGCTTTAGGAATTAATTTTCCGCCAAATATTGTCCTTGATGTATGAAAAAACAGCTGTATGATCCCTCCCGATCATCGAAGGAAGATCTAAATGCTTCCTTGTACCAAGCACAACCTGAACCCCCATGATATTTGTAATGGAATTTTTCAAAGCATCAGATACATTTATGCTATAATACATATCATATTTAGGCAGGGTAATAGCTTAACTAGTGGCTGCTTCATCCATTGTAAGAATGTTCAGCATCACATGATCCCGACGCTCTTCCGCTTTAAAGAAGAGGAAACAATCATCAACAAACAGTAAATGGGACACTGGTGGTGCACCTCCACCTATGGACGTGCCTCGAAGGTCATATTTGGCTTCGACACACCTAATAAGGGAGGACAATCCTTCTACACAAATGATGAAGATGTATGGAGAAAAAGGGTCTCCTGGTCTCAATCCGCTACTCGGAATAGCCGGCTACACCGCTTCATTATTAACAAGTACTAAATAGTCACATGTTTCAACACACATATACATCTAATGAATACAGTAATGGTTAAAACTCATCTTGAACATGACATCCTTTAAGTAATTGGAATACATTCGATCATACGCGTTACTAATATCCAGATTAAGTGTTACATAACCATATCTCCCCCTCGTCTTCGTCTTCATGTAGTTAGTTACCTCAATAACTACCATGACATTGTCAAGGATTGACCTACCCGGAACAAAGGTAGAGCGAGCATCAAAAACACATTTATGGAGAACGACTTTCAATTTATTTGCAAGAACTTTAGAGATAATCTTATACATAACGTAACACAAAGCAATAGTTATATTGGTTGTATTCAAATAAGCTATGAACTAACCAGTTTCTAACCACTCATAACAGTCCTTAAAAATATCCTCACTAGAAAGGCTCCATAAATGTTGGTAGAAACCCGAATTATATCAATCAGGACAAAGAGATTTGTCCATGTACATTGATGGTCGGATTAGGAAAGTGTACCAAATTTTTTACCAAGTAATAAAGTGATAAATAGAGTATCGTATCCATAGGGATTGACGTTTTGTCTAAACAATTCATGTTACTTATTTGGGAACAATAAAATAAATAAAGAGATAAGGGTTTAGAGTTTTGCAATTTAATATGTTTGCAACAGAGCAAAGTTACCTGTTTAATTGCAGAATGTTAGCGATGGTTAGGATTCTTTGAAATCCCCTCTATTCATTTGTTGGAATTAATTAACAATCAAGTCAAGTTCAATTATTCTAAGTATATTAGCTAAGTGATGAGTTCGTCGGGAAGTGATAAGCTAATCAGTTTGTCAAGTTGCACCTGGTCGTCGCACGGTGTTCCTTTCGTGTGGGGTCTTACTCTTTCAGTTGATTTCGATCTATCCCTCCTCCTATTGAGTTGCACTTGTTAGTCACATGACGATCCTTACGTGTGGGGTCTTACTCCCTCATGGGTAATTGAAACATAAACTTAAATTTAGAGTTCCTAAATTTCCAAAGGTATGTTGTCTAGTGCTCCTAAAGGTTATCTCATCTATGAATCTTAGAAGTACATATCACACTCTCCCTCTCGGTAGTTCTACAAACGGGCAACTCTATCAGCGTCTACCTTACCAAGGTGTGAGGGCAATGGAGTTACTGGGCTGATTTAAGTCGTGACATCACTTGTTTCCTTAATTACTAACTAGTTACTCCCTCGTTTCAGCAGATGTTCATCAATATTAGGTATGTCATCTCCCTAAGTACTTACTATTACGGTACACTCACTTTCGGTTTGTTTCACTAGTTAGTAACTAATTACTTCTTGGTTAGACAAATATAAATATCATGGTATGAATATCAATATTAGTCCATGTCACTACCTAAGTGCCTAAATCAAGGTTATGCTTCAGAGGAGACAAATCTTACGCACTACAGTAAAATTAAATATCGAACAAAAAATAACTGAATAAAAGACTTTAATTTAAATAATTATCCAACAAATAAAATAAAGGTTTATCTTAGAACCCTACCCTAGAAAAACCTTTAGTGAGGAGAGAGACTCCTTCCTTAAAGCTCCTAGTGCGTGCCTTCCTCTTGAACCACTTCGTTATGAATAAGAAATTGTGAATGAGGACTGTGATATTTATAGGGAGATTTTCCACCTGAATTTGGGCTAAAATCGCAGGTTTTTTACACTAAAGAGTAACAAAACAGTACCTTGAGCCGCAAGGCTTTTCCACCTGAATTTGGGCTAAAATCGCATGTTTTTTGCACTATAGAGTAACAAAACAGTACCTTGAGCCGCAAGGCACATGCGCTTAGGGCCATGCGCTAGGCGCGTGTGAGTCTCAGTTTAGGCGCCCCAATGCAAATTCCTGGGCGCCTGGCGCCTCCATCTTTGTGCCTAGGCGCATATGAGTGCGACAAGTGTTGAAATTGTCTGTTTCTTCGCCTTTTTGAGTTTTTGCTTCTATGTAAGATGTCCTGGAACTTGGGAACATAATTCTTCCCTCTGTTTTGAGCCCTCTTGAATCTTCATTCTTCATCTTCGCAATAACTTCGCAAATCTTCAGATGTCTTGCTTTGCCGATATGCATGATTTCTTTGTGAAGTAACAACAAAACATCCTAAAATTGCTATGTTTTGGGAGGAATAGAATTATATACTCAAATATAGAAAACATTACAAATGTCCCGAAATCATAAGCAATTGTTCTAATACTCCTTGTAAAACCTACTGAAATTGACTGAAAAACATGCTAATAATAATGTAAGATGACATGTCATCACACATCGAGAAAATAGCTTCTTTAAACTTTTCCTTTGAAAGAGGTGCAATAAGTATACCATTATCAACTTTTGAGATAGAATGTCGAATGACATCAACCATAGGTGTCATGTTGCTATTTTTTCTTTAAAATAGATCCAAAAAATAATTATTTGCTAAGGTACTCATACCTGAATTTTCAGTAACTTTGACGCCTTGATCACCTTCAAGAGAAAGAATATGATTTACCCTTTTTCTTGCGGAAGCAAAAGCATGAAAAAACTATGTTTCATTTTCCAAATTTATACCAATGAGTCTTGTCATGTTGACGCCAAGACGCATCCTCTTGCATAAGTAACTTGGTCATTTGTTTACGTAAGGACAATACCTGAACTTGATCTGCACTTGTGTTATTGCTTCGAGAGCTACAATTTTTTTTTTGTGGCATTCATCTATATTTTTCTTTAACGAATTACAATGATCTAGACTCCAAGAATAAATATCTTTTGCACAACGACCTAGGTGATTAAGAATCGATTGATCATTATAAAACAAGCAACTTTCTTTAATCATGTCATTGAAACTTGGTTCAAGCTTCCAAGCATTTTCAAAGCGAAAACTGTGTTGGGCACGAGGCGACCGAACAACGGGGGATCGATCAAGCATGATTGGGTAATGGCCTAATAATGGAGCTACAAGGTATTCAAGTTTGGCAGTTGGAAAAAATCAAACCAAACATTATTAGCTAGTGCTCTATCTAACCTTTCTTTTATAGCACGTGGTGTACCTAAACTCTTAAACCAAGTAAACAAGTAACCCTCAATAGGGACATCAGATAATCTAGAATCCATTAATCTACCAATTAGAACGGTTTGTCCTACCACATTTTACACTTGCATCCATGATATCGTTAAAATCACCAAAAATGCACCAAGTTCGAGTTGATTGTTGGGACAGCTAGCAAATGAAATGCCAAGCAGACCGTCTCCAACCTCCATTAAGGTAACCATAATAACCTTTCTCATCATCTAATATTTCAACTATAATGTGAATATTGTTCGAATAATCAACAATTTGACAATTAATAAAAGAGCGCCAATAAAGAGCTAAACCACCACCTCTACCAACACGATCAACAGAAAAACAAGAATCAAAACTAAGAACGTAACGAAATTCCTCAATTTTATTACGGTGGACTAGTGTCTCACTTAAGAATAGGATAGTTGGACTGTAGTACTCGATGAGGTATTTTAAATTAGGAACTGCGTTTGGGCTACCTAAACCCCGACAGTTCCAACTAAACACACTCATTTTTTGGACACTAACCTCGGTCTGATGTAGAACTAGCGTAGGCAAGGCAGCATCTGATCATATATAGTACGGGAAACAACCTCTTTTCAAGCATAAATTAACACGCAGCCACACCAAACCATTATAAACCATATTGTGAATGCAAGAATAAAAGACCATGTGAATCAGCGAATATTAAAGCATAAATTTAACACACATGATATTTTGTATAGCATGTATACCTTAATTGCTGGGTCAGTTGAATCATCAAGAATTTGTATGATGATTCTATCAGAAGGCCAAGAGAGTTCACATGCAGCACCAATTGATAGCTGATAAACCTGCATTTAGATACGATAAATAAATGTCAAATTCAAAGAGAGAAAGTAGTGCTTTCAAAAGCTCACATTAAAAATGAAAAAACCAGCATTGAAAATTCACCTCTCTTTCATTGTACATTGGAACTTGAACAAGAACCATAGGGTAATTAGAGCTTCCCAACTCAACATCATCCTCGATAGCCTCAAATTTATAACACTTCTCTGGTGTTCTCTTAAACAACTTCACATAACAAATGACAATTGCCATGTAAACTTTCTCAACCAACATTATCAATGACAATCCTAGGCATAAATACACTGTCCATCTCAACATTGGCACTATCAAAGGTTCTCTTATTTGCTT
>Ga0315914_1009646_pt1 | contig 12316 bp, 15 predicted proteins | sample MpolenodulesMG_FD_203920 | JGI IMG/M metagenome (GOLD analysis project Ga0315914, IMG submission 203920) | Medicago polymorpha root nodule microbial communities from Los Angeles, California, United States - elongated nodules | ecosystem: Host-associated > Plants > Roots > Nodule | place: USA... | reverse complement strand
GCCCCGATTCAGGAGCTATGCCTCGACGCTTACGCGTCCCAACGGCTTTGAGCAGCAGGCGAGGATATAGCCGTCCTCGACATCCTCATCTGTGATGCCGCCATTGTGCACCATGTGGACCTGGCCCTCGGTCTTGCGCACCTTACAGGTGCCGCAAATCCTATTGTACAGCCAGAGGGGATCACCAATCCAAGCGCCTTGGCAGCAGCCAGAATGGAATCCGTTTCGTTGCATTTGGCCGTTATGCCGGAGAGGGCGAAGGCGATCTCAGCTTGGTTCTGCTCATCCGGCACTACATCCTCAGGGACGTCCTCGGCACGCGCGGGCTCTGCAGTGAAGCTTTCCTGATGGTAGCGACCCATGTCAAAGCCGAGGCCAGCAAGCGCCTCACGGACCGCCCGCATGAAGGGTTCTGCGCCGCAGCAGAACACCTCCCGTTCGAGATAATCCTGCGCCATCAGCCCCAGCATGATCTGGTTGAACATCCCTCGGTATCCGGTCCAGGGCCGGAACGGGTCTGGCTCTTCGACCACCCGTTTGAGGTCGATGCCGACGATGCGCGACGCCATGAGTTCCATCCTGTCGCGCAGAATGATCTCGGAGGGACGGCGTGCGCAGTTGATGAAAACGATGTCCGGCTCGCGTCCGGAGTCGTAAAGCCAAGTGGTCATCGCCACCATCGGTGTGATGCCAGAGCCGGCCGAGATGAATAGGTATTTCTCGGCCGGGTGATGCACGCACTCGGTCTATCCGGCATGGCAGCAGCTTATCGTGAACTGGCCATGTCGACGGCAACGCCAGCCCTTTGCTCCGGCGCTGGGTGGAGAAGTCAGGCAGGGCAATATCGAACCCCATCGGCGCCGCGACACTGCGCATCAAGCCTTGGGTCTGGCGTAGCGCCAGCCCGTGGACGACGCGCAGGGTCAAGCACAACATAATCGCCAGATCCGAGTATTTCGGCTGACCACCCCGCGATGTCCGCCTCCGCGCTGTCCATAAAGACAGGGCCTCATCCTTCACCCAGATAGTCAAATCACCACGTTGACGCAGGCTATTACTATATGCCGGCGAATTCGCCACTTGATATTTCTGCTTGGCAATCTTGTCCGCCGATCGGCATTGAACTTGTGCGGCATCGTCGAAATCCGGATCAAGAGACTGAAAACAACCGCTCAATATCAGTCGCCGGGTGATCCACGCAACAAGGCCCTCGGCCGGCCTAGGCCGACATTGAGGACATATTTGAGCCCGAGCTATTTGCCGCCATTCTCAACGGGACCTATGATCTCAACGAAGGAAGCGAGTTGAGCGCGGACAAGCTGAAGGAGGTTGAGAGTACCGGACGTCTTGTCAAGCAGGCTGAAGCCGCGTTCGCCGTGATGCCGGTTGACGTGCCTGAGTTTGACCACTTCACGTCAGCCGCCTGGCTGATCCGCAACCCAAAGGCGCTGGATGCGAAGACCGGCGCTGTACCGTAGACCCTGGACCGCGCCCAGACGATCTTCGAGGCCTACAACAAACTGCTTTGGGGCTGCTGTGAGGCGCAAGCTCGCCTCGTGGCCGGTCCAGGCTGTCTATGCGTGCTAAGGCAGCCCCCCGGCGAGCTTTGAGCTCGTTGCACGCCCCTAGTTATCCTACTCCCAATCATGTCGATCATAGCGCCCGAGCGGCTCGCGGAGGCCGTTTCGACCATAGGACACACGGCGCCATTCTCGTCGGTCGAACCTGCGACCAGGATCTCGATTTCCTCGAGTCCGGCGGCAATCACCAGACGCACGCGGCGTGGCCCGCGTCAATGATATAACCATTTCATCAATGGATGTCTGCTTCGTAGCCTCCGCCTCCGCCATGGCGTTGGCCGCCTTCAAGAGCTCAGCCGGTCCGTACAACATGAAGCGTAGGCGCTGCGTGCGTGGGCTCACTTGCTCAGTCCCCTGGATTAGGAGCTTGCCTTACCTGCAGTCCGCGAAGCCCTCGACACATACATCGGGGGACGGCCCCAAACCTCGGATATGAGGTCCATTATCTCCGCATTGGTGGAATTCAGCGTTTCCTTCGCTTGTTCGTAAGCCGACCGGCCTACCTCTCCCGCTGATAGCTCATATAACGAACGGTTTTTCGTCCAAGCTTGCAAAATCGCGCCCGATTCCCAGACGGTCGCAGTCAACAGATTATTCCCCAGGGAGTCCCGCAGCAGTGCGACTGCCTCTTGCTGTAAGAGGTCACGCGGATTGTGCCTTGTCACCAAGAATTTAATAAAGTCATACGCTACGGGCCTTCCAGCCTGTTCGATCAAGGAGACGAAATGCTGGAAATGGCCGAGGGACAGGGTCATTGACGAGATCTCAGGCCATTCAGGGCGGACCGTCATCAGCACGCCGGTCGCTGCTTCATACGCACCCGCGGTCAGAAAGCTTCCATGTCCACAGTGGATAACGACGACATCGTAACGGTCTTCGACTTCCTCGATCGCAGACACCATTCTCATGCCAGCATCTGGGAACCTCAAGCCCTCGCTGTGGAAGCGCCGCGTACTTTCCTGTTCGAACTCGCCGAGCTCGAAAGTACCCGGCACGAAATAAAGACCATCAAAATTGGTTGGTAGAGTTACAGAGTCCATACTGACCCGATCGTCACCATAGCGTAAAACGGCAGACATGCTGGCGTTATGGACGGGAAGGCCAGTCGGTAAATAACCGAACATTTTCGACAATGAGCCCCTCGCATCGAGATCCATAGCGAGAACGCGGAATCCTTGAAGTGCAAGGCCCTGAGCCAGATAGAATGATGTGGTGGTGCTTGCGGAGCCTACGGCTACTGAGATGATCTGCAGTTTCTCACCATCGCGCCTGCGCGGGCAAAACTTCAAAGCCTCTTTCGGACGGGTCGAAGCGAGATGAGCACGGAGTTCGTTGATCTGTGGAAGCGTATAGGAGCGTCGGCCTGCGGTCCCTGTCTCCGGTGTTGGCCCCAGCCCATCAATTGACAGCTGGCGCAGATAACTGCCCGACACGCCGAGAATCTCGGCAACCTCGCCCAAGGAGAACGAGCGAAGGGTGCTGGGGAATGCAATTGGATATTTAGGAGCTGCGCCCCGCTCGACTAGGCGATCGCAGATTTTGTCGCGATAGCACCCAATGCGCTCTGACGTTGTGTCCGTTTGGGTAGTATTCTGAGAGAGTGGCATACGTAGGCCTTGTGACGGCGTTTCTCGCGCATAGTGGGTTTACTCCGTCACGATTATCATTATATCGGCGCCCGTCAACAAGCACTTTGCTGCACAAACGCACGGCTCCATACGTCGCCAAATTGAGTTCTTGTTGTCTATTTCGGCGTTGGTGCATGGATCTGAGCGGATCTGGATCTGTGATGGGGCTATCTATGTGAAGCACTGTTGCATGGATCAGACTTTGGGCCAGGCAACCCTATCCACTGCATTTTTCATGCTATGCGCTCGAACTTGGGCCGGCCAAGTTCTGTAATCCGGTTAAGAACACGGACGCCAATCTTTGCTTCAGTCTTCTCATTGTCAAAATGTCGCGCTTTGACTTTGGGTCCGATCACAGCCTTCCATCGACCCATCTGGGTCTCAGCGCGACTGCGCTTGTTGTAGCCGGTGGATTTCTGCAATATGGCGATCGCGGACAGGTGGAACCAGCACCGATTGAGGGCTGGCAACGGCAGTCTTGGGAGGTGGGATAATGACCTCCACGATCTCACCAAAGCGTGTCGCCAGAAGATCTCGGGTTGGCGTTCCATCATAGGCGCCGTCGGCAATGAACTTCTGGACGGGGCCACCGATCTGGTCCAGAAGTCCTGGTAACGCTGTCGGATCGCCGACATCATCCGCGGTCAGATCGGAACAAACAATCTCACCACTGACAAGATTGAGACCAAGGTGCAGTTTGCGCCATCTTTTGCGTTTGGCCTTGGTTTTGTGCTTGTTTTCCAGCCACTCGCCCTCGCCGAAGACCTTCAAGCCGGTGCTGTCGACAACCAGATGGACCGGGCCCGATGTTGTAGCTTGGGACTTTGTCGACGGCAACGCCAGCCCTTTGCTCCGGCGAGACAGGGTGGAGAAGTCAGGCAGGGCAATATCGAACCCCATCAGCACCGCGACACTGCGCATCAAGCCTTGGGTCTGGCGTAGCACCAGCCCGTAGACGACGCGCAGGGTCAAGCACAACGTCATCGCCAGATCCGAGTATTTCGGCTGACCACCCCTCGATGTCCGCCTCCGCGCCGTCCATAAAGACAGGGCCTCATCCTTCACCCAGATGGTCAAATCACCACGTTGACGCAGGCCTATATGCCGGCCAAATCGTCACTTGATATTTCTGCTTGGGAATCTTGTCCGCCGATCGGCATTGAACTTGTGCGGCATCGTCGAAATCCGGATCAAGAGACTGAAAACAACCGCTCAATATCAGTCGCCGGTTGATCCACGCAACAACGCCTCGTCGTGCACGCAGTCAGTGTAGAAGCGCAGCTACCCGGAAAGCGGGGGCCGTACTCGCAAACACGATGATGGCGCATCCGCGCAGTATCTTCATCCGCGTTTGCTTGCCGGCCCAATCATCGTACTGCGCCCCGGAAAAGGCCCGGAGACAAGACTTGAGATCAGAGACTGGTGAACTTGCCGGCAACCTCGGCGGCTTCCGTGGTCTTCAGCCCGGCGATGTTGATGCGGCCGAAGGCCGTCATATAGATGGCGTGCTCGGTCCTGAGCCGCATCACCTCCGCTTCGGAAAGCGGCAGCATCGAGAACATGCCCTCCTGATCGGCGACCGCGCCGAGGCTCTGCCAGCGGGTGCGGAGCCCCTCGGCAAGCGACCGCCGGAGGCCGGTCATCCTGAGCCGCATCGTCTCCAGCTCCTCCGCCCAGTCGCGTCTGAGTTCCGGGTCGCCAAGGATCGTCCGCACGATGGCTGCGCCGTGATCCGGCGGCATGGAATAGCTGGTGCGGGCGAGGGCGGCGAGATTGGAGCGCACCCTGTCCGCCGATGCGGACGAGCTGGTGCGGGCGAAGATCGCGCCCGTGCGCTCGCGATAAAGCCCGAAGGATTTGGAGCAGGAAACCGCCATGATCGCTTCCGGCACGACGCCGATAAGATGCCTGAGGCCGGCGACATCCTGATCGAGACCGCGGCCGAGCCCTTGATAGGCGAGGTCGACGAGCGGTAGCAGGCCGCGCTCGGCCACTAGCGCGGCGATCTCCATCCATTGCGCTTCGCTGAGCACGCCGCCGGTCGGATTGTGGCAGCTTGCATGCAGCAGAACCGCATCGCCCGGTGCCGCCCCTTCCAGTGCGCTCACGAGATGCCAGCAAGGGATCGTCGGGTTTGCGGTCGAGGGCGTCGAACATGGTTAGTACCCAATGAGGTTGCATCGAGCTATAGTGGTTTCCCACGGGCAGGAAGGGAAGCCGGACCCAGTTTGGTCCGTTCCGGAGACCGCACAGGCCTTAGAGCCTGACTCGAAAAGAACTCAATAGACATGGTACCTTGCGATAACCTACTCCTCCTGAGCGAGTGCTTTAATGCAGCCTTACTCTGCCAGAGCACGTGCCGCCGTTCACTCCTCATGGGATCTAAAGAGCCGAATAACAGTTATCTGTTGCTCGACGCACTCCAGTGACTTGGCATGAGTTTTGCTCGATTTTCTGTGGGCGGAACGCAAACTGCCCAAAGGCTTCAAACGAAGAATGATACGCAGAAAAAGCGCAGAGGCCGCTGTTGCCACTCCACTCCACCAGCGACTACTCATGGCCGCGGGCCCGGAGGGAAGCCGGTACCACTTTTCACTCGCGAACACGCGGGCTCATGGCGGGATGCAGTCAGCTGGTCCGACCTGACCGAGGAGGCAAGGGAAGCGCTCGACACCCATGACTTCGGCATGGTTGTGCCATTCAACTCGTACAATTTCGAAGACAATCTAACAGGGCCTATTCTCGTTTTCGTTATCGTTGACGGCCGGCGGCGGCCACTCTTAGGCAAGGAGATCGCGTATGGTATCGTCTGCCGCCCAGCCTATTCATCCGGGTCGAGCTGTAAGAGCGCGTTTAAGTACCTCATCGCAGTAGCTCGTACCAGCGGCAACGGTGGCAAAGTTCGCCAGCATACAACTGTCGGAAAGGAAGGATAGAGACCATGGAGACTTGATTGGCTTGCAACCTTGGCCGAGCAAGGGGATATCGCGAAAAGCAAGGCAACAGAGGTGGCAACGCTCGTGGCCAAGCCCGAGCTCCCCTTGAAGATCGCAAGTCGGCTGTACAGGGACGTTGAGAAGGGTGCCCAAACTTTTGACCGCATACTCTCCGACATGCAAGACGCGGATGTCAGTGACGAACTGCTAGAGGCCGCCGATGCGCTCGCGGAACTGTGGAGCAAGCTTTCCGTCGCATCGGCCAACAAGCGGCGCGAGCTGCAAGGCCTCCCACCAATCACGATGAGCGGGGCCCCGCACTAGGCTGGCGGGTCTTACTCGAAACGAGGGCACCAATCTGAGGAAAAAGAAATGACCGACTGGCAAAATCTAACCGAACACGACGCCATCGAGTCAGCCGTGGCCGAGTACGGCAAAGACCGAGCGGCATCGGTCGCATACTGCGCGCTTAAAGCATACGACGGCCGAGACAGTGCGGAGCACCGCTTTTGGTTCCGCCTTTTCCTGAAGCCCGCAAAGCGCAAGCGCGTCGCGTAAGTGCCTATGAACCTCACGACCGCATTCATCGCTGAATTAATCAGGGCTGCAAGCGAGGTCGAAAGGCTTACCTACTACCAGATCAGCCGGCTACTGGATCGTTCAGTTGACACGATCCGCGAGATGCGCAGAAAGACTGGCATTGTTGGCGGCCACCATGCCCGCGACGTCTTGATTAATCTCCAGTTGGCCTCGGCACGCGCCCGGGACCTATCTACGGCGGAGGCCAGAGATGTCCTGCTGGACGCGGCCGAGATCCTTAGAACCTTGAAATCCTTAGAACCTTGAATCTTCTGCTGGATGGGAAAGGATTGGTTCACCATGCCCAGACATCATGATGAATGGCTGAAAACGGAAATCCTCTTCGGAAAGATCGTTGTCCGATGGGGCCAAGCGATGGGTTTGGTCTATTCCTTACCGGAAGAGATGGGCTTCCAGAACTTCGCAGCAATTCGGCTAAGTCTCGCGCAACTGAACGGTGATGGCACTCGACTTACACATATGCGTAAGCTGATCGAGCATGAGCCAAAGCTTTTCGAGGACTGGAAAGATCGGAGGGTGCAAGCAATCAACGCTCTGCAGTCTCTTGAGAGACTAGTCCCCGAACGGGATGCCCTCATTCATGGGATACCGGTGTCGTCTTACAGGATGAACCCGGGAACAAAGGAGACCATCCTGGAAGGCACGTACTTGGTCCAGCAGCACCACGGGCTCGACTCAGAACGCTACGTAAAGGTGCCTGAAATAGCTACGAAGCACCTCGAAAAGATAAGGAGCGCCTATGAAATAATGCAACGAGTAGCTCTCCCGATGTTATTTGAAGACTGGGAAACTACTTTTGGCTTTGTTCCGGGCAGGCTGGATGGAGACAACTCGTAAAACGGTAGCCGCGCGAATATCCTCGCACCATCCTCCTGCTCCCTGATCCCTTTGAACGAGGCGTGCCGCAGCTTGCCGCCGTCGGTCATATTCGATCTCGGCGACGAGCTGCGGCTCGACAAAGACCGCATTCTTCCGCTTCAGGCTCACCGCCGGCGTTTTTTGTCGCCACGTCCTCGAGCAGTTTCCGCAGTTCACGTGATAGGTCGTTTGACCAGCCCGTCCCGCAGCCGCCGACATAGACGAGCTCTCCTCCCTTCCGCGCGGCAAGCAGAAGCCGACCGAGGTGGCCCGGCACGGTTGACGGCTCGAAGCCGACGCTCACCAACGGCGCTTGCAGGTGATCTTTTCCCACCACTCGCCCCGGCCGGACCGACAGGGCTTCTCGGCGTGCTTGGCGATGATGGCTTCGGGGCCATGCTCACAGGCGACGCGGAAGAACTTGTCGCGGTCACCTTGAACTCTTCCGAAAGGCGGTCAGTGACGAGCGGCTCTAGCGGGTGCCGAATTCCGCCCAATTAGCGTCCATCCGGTGGTGCTCGCCGGGCGACTCGATATGCGCCGCCCTCTTCAACGTGGGCGCCATTGCAACTGCGGGATTCTCCGCCCCGTCACCGCCCGGCATCGAGCGGATGACCGCCGCGGCGACGAGGCGGTTACCAGGATCGACCAGCATGAGCGAGCTCGGCTTCCGTTTGGGCGCGTTCGGTCGCGCGACAGCGCAGCCGGTCTGCTTCTTCATGCCGGGCTTGGATCTCCTTGCGGACTTCGAGCGCGAGTTCGACAGCCGGCGGCGTCATCTGCTCAGCAACCAACATGCCGATGGTTTCATCGACGGGAGGCCCGGCGATCGCCTGACACATAGCTGCGACATCGTCATCGCCTTTCGCCTTATCTGCGTTCCCGTGGGGTGCTCCTCCGCCAGAGCACTGTTGCATGGATCAGACTTTGGGCGAGGCAACCTATCCACTGCATTTTTCATGCAACGCGCTCGAACTGGGCTCGGCCAAGTTCTGTCATCCGGTTAAGAACACGGACGCCAATCTTTGCTTCAGTCTTCTGATTCAAAATGTCGCGCTTTGAGTTTGGGCCCGATCACAGCCTTCCATCGACCCATCTGGGTCTCAGCGCGACTGCGCGCGTTGTAGCCGGTGGATTTCTTGGCCTGCTGCCCGCACTCGATGGGTGCTCGAGCTGATGGGTAGCTGCTGAGTCCCAAGACTGCAAGATGATATACAATTCCATATAACGTGACGCTTTTTGATACGGTTTTTTATATCGATATTGCATCGCTCTGAGAACCCCTATATATTATCCTGTATGTTTTTTACCGTGCAATACAGGAAAATGATATGGCATATAAAACGGAGCATTTAATCCGGCAGCTGCGCGCAACGCGCGAAGCGCAGAAAAAGAGCCAGCGCGAGCTGAGCGCACGATCGGGGCTGACGCAAAGCCATATTTCTCAGATAGAACGGGGCACCATGGAGCCCGGGCTCGGCAGCCTAGTGGATGTGGCGCGCGCGCTCGACCTCGAGATCGTCCTTGCCCCGAAAAAACTGATGCCGGCAATCCGCAATATCCTCGATAGTGCATCGGTGTCGAGTGATGTCCTGACATCCGACCAGCGCAAACTGGTGGGGCGCCTTGAGCGGTGGTTTGCGCAGCACAGGGGCGGGTTCGGTAGTGCTTCCGAGGCAGATACACTCAAAGATAACCTCGCGCTCTTACGGCATCTTCCTCTGTCGGCCGAGGAGATGGACACATTCCACGAGGCGACTGCACGCCTTGACCGGTGGCAGGCTGATCCTCCGTCCCGTCAGGAACTGAGCAGGATCGCACATGCCGTAAGACATCTACGCAACGCCGCGGTGCACCGCGACCGTGCCGACGCGGTCCCTCGCTCGGCCTATGCGCTGGATGAGGAAGACGATAATGCCTAAGGTCACGGTACTCGATGTCAGGCTGTACGGGGAACCGGTTGCGACCCTGACGAATCTGCAGGACGGGCGCACCATCTTCGCGTTCAACGATGCTTATATCGAAGACGAAAAGCGGCCGACGCTTAGCCTGTCCCTGAAAGACCCGTTTGGGGTGCTCATCACGAAGTTCAGGCCATACAACATGGTGGTCCCGCCCTTCTTCTCGAACCTACTGCCGGAAGGACCACTGCGCAAATACCTCGCTGATCGTGCGGGTGTGAAGCCGTCGCGGGAATTCTTCCTGCTCTGGATGCTCGGCCGCGACCTGCCTGGGGCTGTGACGGTGCACCCCTCAGAAGGGGATGACGCGCCTCCGGATGACGGGCAGGCTATCGTCGAAGCGCCGAACGCACTGCGCTTTTCGCTGGCCGGTGTGCAGCTGAAGTTCTCGGCCTTTAAGAATGACAAAAAGGGCGGCGGCTTGACCATTCCGGCCGAGGGCACGGGTGGCTCGTGGATCGTGAAGCTGCCGTCTCAGCAATATAGCGGCGTGCCCGAGAATGAGTTCGCGATGATGACCATCGCCCGCATGATGGGTATGGACGTGCCTGAGCTCCAGCTGGTTGATCTCGACGCCGTAAGCGGTCTCCCGCAGGGGGTGGGTGAACTGCACGGGCAGGCGCTGGCGATCAAGCGTTTTGACCGCACGCCGGAGGGAGGGGTGCATATCGAGGACTTTGCGCAAGTCTTCGGCGTCTTTCCCGACCACAAATACGATAAGGGCAATTACCGGATGATCGGCCGCGTGCTAGGGATAGAAACCAGCACGGCCGACGTGGCCGAGTTCATCCGGCGTCTAGTCTTCAGCACGCTAATCGGCAACGGCGACATGCACCTGAAGAACTGGTCGCTCATCTATCCTGATCGCCGCACCCCTGCGCTCTCGCCAGCGTATGACTTGTTGTCGACTATCCCCTACATCGAAGGGGAAAATACGGCGGCGCTCAATTTCTCCCGCACAAAAAAGATGGCGGCGCTGTCGAAGGACGAGCTGGCGCATCTGGCTGCGAAAGCGGAGCTCTCCGAAAAGCTGGTGATCGACACGGCGCGCGAGACGGTTGAACGTTTTAGGGCGACATGGGATGCGGAAAAGAAAAACCTGCCGATGGCCGCAAAGGTCGCTGACACGATCGATACGCACGCACCGACGGTCGAGCTGTATCGTGAGTTCGCGAAGTAGTGCCTTGCGGCCCGGCATCAACTTATCGAGCCTTGCTGTATATGCAAGGCGTTAGCCCATCCAAACAGGATGATCGTTGGTTCGAATCCCATCACATCAGGATTTTTGTAGATGGTTCATTCAGGTGTCATCGAGCTTTGTGGCCGTGTCGCTTGGCAGAAAATGTGAGAATGCGGCCGTTTCAGGCTGGTTTGACATTTAAAGATGAGAATCCGAGCGACGGGATTCTCAAATCAACTGCAATTGCGAAGACGCCACCGATCGGCATGTATGGGCGCAGCATTTTGAGCATCTCTGGTTCAGCCCGCTCGACCGCGATGCGGCGGTTTGAGCCCGGCCGACATACAGCTCGTCGGTACATCCTGGACCAGCTGCGAAACTGTCGGCCGGTTTCGCGTCAGGTAGTGTCGCTTGATTGTCGTGCGGATGATCTCTTCCCGCTGGTCATCCACCCGGCGGCCCTGCGGTCGACCGCGCTTGCGATTCACCAACGACATGACCGCCCCACCGGCTCGAAACAGCTTGATAAGGCGATACGCGGTCGCTCGACTGATTTCGATACCGGTCGCAAGCAGTGCCACATCTGCGGCTGTCATTTTGCCAGGCCGATGCTTCAGGAATTCCCGAATCCCGTCTGCGCGTCGGCACGCTGCATCCCAAAGGGCTTCATCGATTTCGTCGGGAAATGGCTCACTCATTGCAGAAACACCGCCTCTCACAGGCAGAAAACGCATTGGCAGACGCCCAGCCATGCCTCAAGCTTCGACGGCATTATCACGACACTCCCCCTACACCGAAACCATTCGCTCTTAGCAACGCCATTAACATCGGACCGAGTGAGAATTTGCCTAACCGGGCTTTGGCGGTCAGATCGCGCAGATAGCCGCCGGCAGAGTTGATGTGCCCTGCCCGCTCGAGGATGCAGGCCATGGCCGCCGCGGCATTTTCGGTGCCCATGACTGCGCAGGCTTCCTGATAGGCCGAGGGATAGACGCCGAGCATGGACCGCACCGTAACGGCAGCGATCATAAGGTCGCGCCAACTTCGGACCGTACCGTCAGGCCCGTAATTCACGATTTCCGGGCAAGCTTTTAGCACCAGCCCTAGCGGGAAGATCCTGTTTGCCTCACTGGCTGGTGCAATGGGCTGATGTTTGGATGGTTCATTCCCCGGGCCGGCTTCAAGTTCAATAATAGATTCAGGTTTTGATTCCTGTATGTGCCGCTCAGTTTGATCGGGATTGCCGCTCAGTTCTTGCGGTTTCGCGCGCATTTGCAAACGGTTAGCCACCTGCTCGCGCAATATCTCGAGCGCTGCGACCAGCGGGGTGAGGTCGTCGATGCCGGGGGCTCTCGGGATTGATTGGACGAGGGTCCGGAAATGCTCCTGCACCGTTGCCCAATCGCTCGGGAGTTCTCCTTCGACCACCACGTCGATCAGTTTAGCGATGTCTCGACGGCAAAGCGTCAGCCGCTCGCGCAGCCGCTGCAATTCGAGCCGATCGGCCTCGGCTTTGGCTGCGAGCTGCTCGATTTCGGTGGATCGGGCCAAAAGCGGAGCCAGTGAAAAGCCG
>Ga0315914_1009645_pt1 | contig 12317 bp, 7 predicted proteins | sample MpolenodulesMG_FD_203920 | JGI IMG/M metagenome (GOLD analysis project Ga0315914, IMG submission 203920) | Medicago polymorpha root nodule microbial communities from Los Angeles, California, United States - elongated nodules | ecosystem: Host-associated > Plants > Roots > Nodule | place: USA... | reverse complement strand
CTTTTTCATTCTTAACCTATAGCAACGGGGTATTGGAACATCAGTTGCTAAATTTTATCTATAGCAACTCTTTTTTCTGCAGTTGCTAAAAGTGACCGTTGCTATATGGCAATTTTCTTGTAGTGATAATGAGCACTCTCCAAACAAAATAATCCTTTGTAGAATAGTCTCTAAAACCAAGAGATATCACCTCTCTTGAAACTTTGGGATCCTACCCAATACAAAGAAATATAATAATTTAAATGATTACACCAAATGTGTAGATAAAAACAACTTGAAACTCAAAAGATTACAAAGCAAACTATATAGTGTAAAAGCTCTCAAATAAAATAGAAGTGATTTAGTGAGAAAATTGCAATGCACGTTTGAGAGGGAGAAAGAGTTTTTGACTGTAAGTTGCAAGTCAAGGTGTGTGTGAATGTGTTTGCCAAAGGCTCTTATATATGGTGACAAAAATGATGCAGACCGTTGAAAGAAAATCAGCTAAAAAAACACAATTTCATGCATATTTCCGTTAACAATTAAAACCCATAAAAAACAGCAATTGATTGAAACAAAGTCAAAGTTGATTTGAGAAAGAAAACAAAGGCTGGGACGGAAATAATGATCTGATGATATACTTATTTTCCATGTTAAGAGAAACAATGATATGAGACCATTTAAAGCCTTTAAGAGAAAAAAATAGTTGACTAAAAAATAGCTGATCATGCTAAAGAAATTTGTATAAAAATAATCGGTCATGGAAAACATTTTTTTTTTTATAACATGCTGCTACATTAAAAAAAATGCCGAGCTGGAATATGCTGAAAAAAATCATTTTATGAGCCAAAAGGAATTATGCAATTTCTATGATATATTATGACTTTTCATGCAAAAATATTTTAATGTAAAATCACTTTAGAAAAAAAAAAACATTGTGAGTGTGTGATTTATTTTAATGAGAGCTTTTTACTATTTACATAAGGGTCCTAAAAAAGAAATATTCTTCTAGTCCATAGCTTGAATAATTTGGATCCCTTTGACCGTTTTTTGTTAACGAGTCCTTCCTTTGTCAATCATCAAAATAAGATTATCCTGTCAAGGCATTTATTCACATAAGGGAGTTTATCGTTTAATGTCGCATCTTAAGTCGCTACACCTTCGTACTAAAGAATGAAAATGTACGATACAAAAGCCCTAGAGAGTGATTGGAGTTTGTTTATGGATTTGGAAGAGTCTTTGAGGATGGTTAAGTAATGGATGTGTGGAATGTTATGAGTTTTTGTGTCATGAGTCGTGCATGTCATTATGATGATATGATTCATGGTACTAATGAGACAGGGGAGGTAGGAAGCCACATTATACATATTTTAAAACCATCTATAAAATCCTCTAATGCCATTGGTGCAAAGGAGGGGCTGGTTTTGGATGCAAGGTTGCTAGAAGAAGTTCTCCAAACACCTATCTTTCTTGTGAAAAGTATTCCTCATAGTCGTCGTCTTGCATTCTTTCAAGCATTAAAAGATGATCTTTATCGGGTGGTTGTTGATCCAAGATTTTTTTTTCTAGCTATCTATATTAATGGGATAGGTTAGCATATGTCACCAGTAGAGTACCGTACTATCCTTAGATATTTCCTTATGATTTCACCATTTCATATTGATGAGATGTGACTTGTTTTCCGTAAGGCGTGCCTTGATACTTTTGGGAAGCATGCAGATCATTGTAAGGAGCTTCCCGACTTTAAGTACATACACGACTTTGTTAGTGATGTTCTTTTTGATATATCCATGTGGGCGAGAGTATCAGTGATGAAGGAGGCGCATGTGAATTTCTTGACCGACCCACTATATGGAAGATCGACACATAGGCAAATGGATGTTATGTTGTACAGATGGGTATGTGGAAAACATACACCTATGAACTATGCAGGGGTTTCACCATTTGTGGGAGTAGGGGTCGAGACTTTTACGGTAGGACAGACTGTCCTAAATGTTACGTCAAGCAAAGTGGCAAAACATGATAAAGCGTGTTTTGACAATCAAATGCTTTTATACCATTTGTATTTGACACATTTGGCTTCCTAGCACCAAAGGTTGTTGACCTTCTACATAGAGTTCAAAGGATCATGCAGAGCAATATCATGTCTCATAGGTCCATGATTGTTGTGTTTGCGAGGATTAATTTTGCCATCCAAAAAGTCCTAGTGGCGTAGCTTGTTGTCTGTTTGCCTTCCATTCACATGTAATTATAAAGTGATAATAGAATTATTAATTGAAATTCCAATTTGTTGTTTGTTGATAAATTAGTTGAACAATTTGATAATAAATGTCACTTATGTTTTGAAACGTTGATTGCAAATCTAGCAAAAACACGTTTTCAAATTATATAATCTGAAAATCCCTCTAAAAGTGTTTGGATTATATAATCTAAACATGTATATTTTTAAAATAAACAGGGCGCCTGAAAAAAAAAATAGTAGGATAGAAAAAGAAATTGCCAATTGAAAACTGGGCAAGTGGAAATCAAGCTTGGAATATAGGCCCATTTATATACACTATATTTTCATAGACATATTATTCATTCTTGTTTTGAATATAAATACATCTTGTAATTTAAATAAAAACTTGTATTTAAAACATTTTTTTTAAAAGATGCTTATAAATGGACGGGTGTGTTTATGCGTGTTCAACTCAATTGGTAGGGATATTACATTTTAAATTCAAGGGTCGAGGTTCGAATCCTATATTCTACATTTATTTACTTTAAAAAGTGAATTACTAACTACTAGACTATTTAACAAAAATAAAATGAACGAAGTGTGTATCATGATAAGAGGAACTACGATTTACGCGACTTTGGATTGCTTATTTGTAGTCTTTTGAGAGATTTCTCCTTTTGTTTGTGTGTATGTGTTTGTGATTTTTCCTTTTGTTGGAACCCAAATTTCGTACTTATTTTTTGAAGTCCAAAACAGCCATCTTATCATTTAAAATAAAAAATGTGACTTTGGATTGATGATGAGGGCCACATGAACTAAATTAAATATATAAGATATATAATATAGCCGTACTAACTGATCCCTGCATGAGCAGCAAAATATTCAAGGTATACTAAGATGATGACACATTAACACTTAACACCCCCACATGGGTGCTTAATAACTCCTGGAATGGGGAACACCTAACACCTGGGATGGGATAAAGGTTGCAGTTCTTATCATTGCAGTCCTTCTTAAGGACACTTTGCTTATAAGTATAAGTATATATATATAAATCAACAAGCTCCAATTATTGAAGTTTTAGTGTAACCTAACAAAACACGGAGTCTCAAAACCCAACATTTTACATGCATCTGAGCTAACTACAATTATTTTTATAAATAAAATGAATCTAATTAAGAGACATGTGTCCTGGACTTTGTTATTGAATTGAACTTTTTATTATGACATTGTTAATTAGAGCTAAGCTAATATGGGGTGGACACATCAATTATGCAAGTTATATATTCTCTTTAGGACCCTTCAAAAAAATAATATGCTTTTAGGGCAACGGACTAAAGTAGTATAGTATGTGTCTTTCATGTGTATGATGCGTTCAAATAAAATGGTGATTTTTGGTCTCCAACATTTTTTTTAGATATAATTTTTAAAATGAATTAATAGATGTTTAATTAATTTTATTATTTTATAATTATAATTAAGATTATAGTTTTAGTTTTTGTCTATGATATGATTCTTACAATTTTTTATAGGCTTAATTGCAGTTTTAGCCCCTTAACTTTCCTAAAGTTGCGATTTTGGCCCCCTAAGAAAAAAACTACAAAACAGCCCCTTAAATTTTGCAACTGTAGCAGTTTTGGCCCCCCAAGACAAAAAAAAAATTAAAAAAATAACACGTGGCACCTCACTTAGGGTGGCACATCAGCGTAGACCGAGTCAATATCAGCCTTGGGGGCCAAAACCGCCACAGTTGCAAAACTTAGGGGCTGTTTTGTGGTTTTTTTTCTTAGGGGGCCAAAATCGCAACTTTGGGAAAGTTAGGGGGCTAAAACTGCAATTAAGCCTTTTTTATAAGTAGGAATTAAGTTTAGTATTCCGAGAATTAAAACACTCATACACATTTTTCACTAGACCCTAGTGTTGAGTTGTAGTATTGTTGGGCATTTGATTTTTGGCTGAAATGGTTCTTATGTTTAATTCATTTGTGTTATGTCATGTCAAATATATTTCATATATATGTTTTTTTTAATAAATTTGATATATATGTTTTTTAAATGGATTTTCTTGTTAACACAAAAAAAATGGATTTTCTTATATATGTTATAACATTGTGAAGATATATAGTTGCTAATGGAATCCCATTTAGAATTAAAATCAAATTATTCTAAAACTGAAAACAAGGATTTTGATCAGTAAAATTCTCATTAAAAAAGAAACTAAATTCAATAAATACCCTTCTTTTGATAAACTTTACTTTTTTCACTGAATACCCATAGTAAATATGTATAAAGGGTCAGTAAAAAAATATCAAAGGGTTTATTTTATGGCCAAGATAAGAGAGACTAGTATCTTAAAATATTCAAAATTTAAAATTTCTATTTTTTTAAAATTTTAAAAATATGAATATGAATTTAATTTTTTAACAAAAATTAAATATAATTTTCTTACCAAGGTAGTTTTTTACTTACATATAACATATACCATATCTTAGTTTATCATAACATATATAATAAAATTGAAATTATATAAAAGTGATTAAAATAAATTAAAAACTAAAACAAATTGAAATTATAATATATGGCATCGTGTGGCCAAGCCACACCAAAATTTTCTCGAAAACTATTTATATATGAAGGATGTCTACAACAAGAAAATGTTAGAGGAAATTGATGTCTAATTTTATTCTAATTATCAATTGTTAGGGTTTTAAATGAACTTGGTTTAATAAACTAATCCAAATAAAACTACTAAAATTGTTACTTTGGGTGAAAAAGGACATAGTTTTTAAATTTATTTATTGAGCCAAATTTTTATGACATTATTATTTTAACCACACCAAAACCTTAGTCCTGGTTGTTATTCTTTCTCCAATATTTAATAATATAGTTATAGCTTTGCCCTTCTATATAAGGACCCTTTCCTACCTATTTCCATGCCATCTCACCAAACTTGCAATACTCAATAGTCTTCTTCGTCTACTATAATCCAATAGAATATATAGGTTTTCATACCCCTCTCTAAATCATCTTTGAGATCTTTATGGAGAAGAAAGCCACCATCAAAATTGTGTTTATCATTTTGGTTCTTTCCTATGTATATGTTGCTGCTGTTCCTTCAACAAGTAAGTTTCGTTGCTTTTAACCTTTTTAGGGTTTTGATTTTTTTTTTTTGTGTGTGTTTATATATATACATGCACAATTTAAAGACACGCATTATGTGATTATATAGGGAGCCTCATGACCAAAACGATGGATATTGATCTTGAAGCTAAGGTATTCTCTCACTTTCTCTTTTTCCTCTATCCCATACCTTCCTTTTTTTTTTTCTCTCCCTAAGGGGTTCATATATTTTGTTGTTATCATCATTTATCCTAAATAAGAGTATATATAACCTCTAAGGGATACATGCTTATTCTGCCCTAGCTACAAGGCATGCTCAACTTTATTTTTATTGAATGATGCATTTGGATTTATAAGAGACTAATAAGAGAGATCTTCAAAGATCCATCTCAAAGAAAAAATATATATATTTCATAGCCATAAACTAGCTAGTGATTTTTTCATAAAAATTACACTTTCACGAAATCATCTTTGATATTTACAATAAATTTGAGATCAAATGATGAGATCTGTGTGACTCAGTTACTACATGGAATACAAATCCTTGATTGTTTGATTAGTTCATTGTTATTCACTTATTTGTGCAGTCCGAAAATTTATTGACACATGAACAATATTAATATTGTAAGAGTTTTTTTTTTTTTTTAACAGCAAAAAAATATTTTATTCAAATAAGATAAGAACAAGTACGATGGAGATCCTCCTATATATATGAAGTACAAGTAGTATAATTGATCTAAAAAAATAGTATATTAAGATCTATTTCATATTTAAATTTTACTTGAGTAACCAATTTAATTTAGATGGTAAACTAATAAATCTTAACAATTGATAAAAAAAAAATAAATGGTTAGTGTTCTAGCAAATTTATGATTTGTTATGATTAGTTACTTCAACTATTAAATTATTTATATATTCATCAGTAGTCAAGATTAAATTTGTACTCTAAAATAAATTGTTTACTAAGATGGTGCGTCAATTAATTTTATTTATTTTTCGAAATGGGTTGTTAGTTTTTTTTTTTTTTGTCAAGAACATTTGTTAGTTTTTATGTTGATCAAACTCTTGTTTCATTTATCATTTTATTATGTGACTCTCCATCTCAGTCACCAAATCATCCTTACAATCCTTATCAAATTCTTAATTATACTCTTGAATAATTTGCAGGAGGATTTGATTATGAGCTTAAGGAACAATGATCAGCTCTTTGTCTTGAAGGTAGAATTTGAAAAGAGAAGAATGATGACTGACCTTTCAGATTACCCTGGAACAGGACCAAATCATCATCATGACCCAAAATCCCCTGGAAAAGCTTAACTTCTTAATTTTCTACCTTTTAGAAAATGAAGGACTCTTAATAGTTTGGATTGCCCTAGTTTTCCATAAGTTGAGTCATTAGAGTTTGCTATTAATTAAGTCAATGGTCTATTAGTACTAGAATCACATGTCTTCTTAGTATATCTCAACTTAGAGCATGTTTATTTGAAAAAATAACACATTAGTTGAAAAGAAAAAAATTAAATAAAAAAAGAAAAATTTAAGAGCTAAAAGAGAGAAACTTATTCATGTATAATTAATATATGGTTTTGAATTAGAGACCAATGAAGACAATCAAAGGGGACGTGTGATTTCAAACATAAGTGTTGTATCATTTTTAGTATGTCTTGTAAGGGATTGGTGTTGTGAGATGCATTATTAAATAACATATATTTGATTCTATAAATTAAGTTGTATTTGATTCTGAGTCTTGGTAGTTGATTTGGTACATTGATGTTCATCCCATCTACACTATAATTTGTAGCCGTAATTTTCCAAGGTTATATGTAAATTAAGTTGACCGGTTATATTTGATTCTGATTTTTAATATTGTAACATGTATAGAGGTCAAATTACAACGATTGTAATATTTAAGGACGAAGCCAATCCTTTCGGGCTTAAGCCTTCTTACCAAGTGATGACGTTTGTTGTTTGGTTTAGAGTGATGTTCTTTTTTTGGTTTGGGTGGTTTTTTCGGGTATTTTGGATGACTAGTGAGAGATGGGTGTTTATGGACTTTGTTTTCAGTAGTAGCTTTGCAACATAGATTTGATTTAGGCGTTGATGTTGGTGGTTGTTTGTTATTGGTGTTGAGGGTATTAGCGCAGCTGTTGGTTTCTTGTTGTGCAAGCAAACTGGAATTAAGGTTTTAATGGAGAAGATGTTGATGGTTATGGTAGTAGAGTTTGTTGAGAGAGAATAGTATATTGAAAGTTGTATTCACATTATTGAAATTTAGTTACAAGCATTTATATATATACAATGACTTAGAGAGCAAGTCTCTTGTAACTAACTAACAAACTTATCCAAAACAAACTAATCTCTTAAGTGTTTGTTAATCATGATTATGGATTAAAACACACAAACTAATACACCCCTCTTAATCCATAATCCTAACATTCTGTGAGACCTAACTTGTCCCTTAAGAAAGTAAATCTGTCAATCTTCATAACCTTTGTGAAGCCATCTACTGGCTGTGTTTCATTAGGACAATACACCACTTCAACCATGCCCTTTGTCACTTGTTCTCTTATAAAGTGAAATATGGTTTCTATATGCTTGCTCTTGCCATGTGCTATTGGATTCTTGGCCAAATTTATAGCTGATCTGTTGTCAATCTTCAGCTTCAGTGGTTTCTTTACTTCACAATTAAGCCCCTTCATTACATTGTCAAGCCAAATTGCTTTACATGCTGCAAATGTACTTGCAATGTACTCTGCTTCACATTAAGATAGAGCAGGTAACTGGCCGCTTCTTAGTGCACCATGAGATTGCAGCACCATTGAACTTGAATAGGTAGCCATAAGTGTTTCTCCTATCAATTCTATCTCCACACCAGTCTGAATCAGAGTATCCCTCTAGCTCAGCTTCTCCTTCATTGTTAGCAACTAGAAATATCAAGCCAAACTTCAGGGTACCTTTCACATACCTCAGTATTCTTTTAGCTGCAGTGAGATGATACTTTCTCTGATAATTCATGAATCTACTGATGATACTTACTGCAAAGCATATATCTGGCCTGCTATTGCATGAGTACCTCAGTGATCACACTATTTGTTTGAATTCAGTAGGTTCAACCTTTTCTTCATTACTACATTCATCCAATTTAGCATTTGTTTCTGATGGATTTGTTGCAATATTGCAATCAGTCATTTGAAACCTTTCAAGCAGTTTTCCAACGTACTTCTGTTGATGCATCACTATGCCTGCTTTGCTAGTTTTGAATTCCAATCCAAACAGTGGATTGGATCAGGATATGATAGTTTTATCATATCCTATCTCCTTATCATGTGCACCAAACAGGCCCTAAGTGTTTGTTAATCATGATTATGGATTAAAACACACAAACTAATAGAAGGTAGGTCTTGGTTAAGTGGTGGGTGCTTTGGTGTCTTTATTGGTGTTTATTTTAGGTGTTCCGCTTATGTACGACACCTCTATTTTGTAGTTTTTAGATAATCGATCTATATTTGTCTTGTGCAGAGACTAAATTTTTTAATAAAATTTGCTGTTAAAAATAAAAGTGTGCAAGAGTAGTTTGATATCATATGTAATATAAAGCGTCATTGAAAAAGTGTGCAAATTTATTTATTTTGGTTTAAAAAAAAGTGTACAAATAAGAACAAATAATATCATAATAAAATATAAGTAGTTAATTTCCTTGATCCATAATTGATCTCATTTGGGATATAGTTTCTTTAACATGATAAAGGCTTATTCCTCTAAAATAGGTGAGACCTTGATAACAATCGACTCTTGCACGACAAGCTTGATGATGGTTTTTAGTGTTGGCCAAACCCTAAATTACAAGAGCAGGGAAAGTCACTTGATACAAACTCAACACAAAAACTATAACACAATTATTTTATTTTATTTTTGACAAAAATAAAATGATATTCATTCATTCAAATTGGTAGATTACATCAGAATCAACATCCTTAAAAACGTAAAGGATGAATTTGCGAACAAACTCACATCACCCCAAGTTAATAGCATATAACGGCAAAGTGCCTACAAAAAATATGATGAAATCTAAATCACCAGAATACTCATGCTTCCGGATCTGCAACATTGGCGTCCAAATCATTGATTGAATCTGTGATTGACTGAAGCTGATCTTTCAATATGAAACAAACGAACACCGCAACTAGACGCGTAATCAAACAACACCGTACAAGACGACGAATAACACAACGCCGCACTCAGACAACGAAATCACGAAAAAACACAAAATAAAACACTTGATATATGTGAAAATCACTTATTTGGATTGAAAGAATAGGGAAAAAGGATGTAGATGGGGTGATTCTAGGTCAAAAAATGACCTAAAACCACCCCTCCTCGACGAGTGAAAGCGAAAGAAAACTTAGAGAGAAGTTAGAGTTTCTCTCACTAAAAAACTAGGACCGGCTGCATTGACAAATATTAATAATATTTTATTAAGAAATATTTTTATTGTAAATTTTATATTATAATATTTTATAATACATTATTAAGGAGGAGAAAGGGGTATTGGTCCAGTTTTATTATTGGAAAAAGAATGACAAGTGTTCGTTTCACACATAGATATATTGTTAGTTCTTAGTAATATATTTCCAAACAAAATGTGCATTGATAGACAATTTCGACAAGTGTATCAAATTCTTCTCAAGTAATAAAATGATAAATAAGATCGTCCTTATAGGGATTGTCGTTTCAACTCAGCACTGATTAGAACATAAAATGAAAACGATAAAATAAATAAAGCGAGTAAATTAATGGGGGAGTTTGCAAGTTTTATTTGATTGCGCAAAGCAGTCGTGGGTCAGTAATCTGACTTGATTGCAGAATGTTAGTGGCGGTTAGAATTCTTTGAATCCCCTGTATTTATCAAGATATAATTATCAATATTAGCCTCTGTCACTACCTAAGTGCCTAAACTAGGGTTGCACTCCAGAGGAAACAAATCATACGCACACAGTAAACTAAATAGTGAACATAAAATAACTAAATAAACGACATTTAATTAAATAATTATCCAACAAGATAAATTAAGGTTAATCTTAGAACCCTAGCGTAAAAAGTATTAGTTGCTCATGGTAACTAAATAACTAGTTACAAAAGAAATAAAACATACCCTAAAAACTCAGAGAGAGGAGAAAGAAACTCCTCCTGAAAGCTCCTAGAATTTGTCTTCCTCTTGAACTGCTACAGTTCTGAACGAGAAATTATGAATGAGGAAGACGGTATTTATAGGGAAAGTTTCCATCTGGACTTGTGCTAAAAACGAGGGTTTTCTACCACAAAAAGTCACAAAATTGTGACTTTTCCCGCAAGCAACCAAGCGCCTAGCGACCCTACCATGTGCATGTGCCTTGAAGGTCCTGGCACCTAATCCATGCGCCTGGGTGCTTTATGACCGACTATGGGCGCCTAGCGCTCCGTTCCATGTGTTTGGGCGCTTTTGAGTGTGTTCTGGGTGCTGAAATGCATGTTTCTTCGCTTTTTTTTGTGTTTGCTTTAATGTAAGTTGTCTTGGAACTTGGGAACAAAATTCATCCCTTTGTAAAGTCTTCTAAGGCCTTCTTGAAACTTCATTCTTCATCTTGCCAAGGACCACGTAAATCTTCGGATGTCTTTGCTTTGCCGATTTGCATGATTCCTTTGTGAATTACATAAAAAAACACCATAAAATTGCTATGTTTCAGGAAGAACAGAATTACATACTCAAATATAGAAAACATTACAAATGCCCCGAAATCATTTCTATAATACTCCTTTGTTTTGATGGTAAAACCTATTGAAAATGACTGAAAAACATGCTAAGAATAACGTGAGATGACTTGTCATCAGCATGTGTACCATATAGTTCACAAGTAATAAAGTGAGAAGTAAGATAATCTCAACATGGATTGTCATTTCAACTCTGCAAATAACGTTATTTATCAGAACATAAAATAAAAACAATAAAATAATCAGAGCGAGTAAATTGAGGGGGGTGCAACTTTTATTTGATTGCGCAAAGCAATATTATGTTAGTAACTTAGTTTGATTGTCTAACGTTAGCGGTGGTTAGGATTCTCCGAAACCCATCTATTTACTTGTTGGATTAAGGAGGAACGAACATTAAATTTTAAGACAAAAGTTCTATTTAAGTGATGAGATTGTGAGGAAGTATGTCCCACCAATTGTGGAGTTTCACTCATAGTAGACCTAAAGAACACAATTAATGAGAAATAAAATTAAAATTAAAAGGGTGCACCAACTATGAATTTGAGTTATACAATACTTGTGCATGAAGGCCATCTGGTACATCAGGGGCACCGACTTCTTTTAATTTATGGGTCCCACAAAATACATAGGTAACCCTCAAATTTACATCTTAATCAAACCCCTCCTTACATTGAGTAAAAATAGGTAGCACTTAGGTGACATAGAATTGGGTGACATTGGTCAGTCACAATGTCAGTCACAATGCTTGTGTTTCTTATAAGGAAATGGACAACCAATGAGGATATGTATGTAAAATATTTATTCATTTCTTATTCTCTGTTTATATCTTTTTCCTTTCTTTGGATTTTTTTTTTAAGAAATAGAATAGAATTAAATTACATTAACTGTACTGTTAAATTATTGGTAGTTTTAGAGATACTCTTATAAAAAAATTCTCGTCGATATAAAGGTTTTATTAGTGTTGAAAGGGGATGAGTGATTAATTTTAATTTGTAAATTTATATAGAGAACTTGTGAAATTGGTGAAGCAACATGGGCCCAAAAAATGGCCTCAAATTGCAAGGTCAATGAAGGGAGGAAGGGATTCAAGACAGTGTCGTGAAAGATGGCTCAATCATCTCCGTCCAAACATCAAGGTTTATATTTCCTATTCGTTGCCTTAAAAAAATCTAATTTTATTAATATCATTTTTCTATGTATCCCTTGTTACATATACATACATACATATATATATATATATATATATATAT
>Ga0315914_1009644_pt1 | contig 12318 bp, 8 predicted proteins | sample MpolenodulesMG_FD_203920 | JGI IMG/M metagenome (GOLD analysis project Ga0315914, IMG submission 203920) | Medicago polymorpha root nodule microbial communities from Los Angeles, California, United States - elongated nodules | ecosystem: Host-associated > Plants > Roots > Nodule | place: USA... | reverse complement strand
TAGGTTGACAATCGTTTCTGAAAAGGAAAAGACATTTTATAACAAATGTTAAAATTAAGTAGTAGTGTAGTAAGAGCCTCTAAGCATCAACGGATGTATGATGGCATTTCAGTTTTGTTATTTTCGCTACCTTTCCATAATTGTACAATCAAGATGAAGAAAACAAAATGGTTGACAAGTTGCCGATGCTCCTCAATTCCTTGTTCTTTCTCTGTCCCTTACTCGAGCTGATTATTGTACATCATAAACAGTTTTTGGAAACACATAGATTGCAGGTGTTGCATACTTCTAAAAATAGTTTCTGTTAACTAATTTTCAGAGTCCTTTCCAAAATTTTGATTTCAATTTCTTTTATGAATCCCTCTGGTTTATGGACGTGACATTGTAAACATTTTTTTTCTTTCTATTTTCCCCAAGCACTAGAAATAGCTTAGTTGATAAATGAAAGAAGAAAACACCACACAAACCATGTTCCAACTTATAAAATATGATGTTTTAATCTTTTGATGAGAAAATCAAAAGTTGATATTAGTTTACACATATACATCAATAAAAAGCAAATCCAGAATTCACATGTTTTTTCTGCTGTATCATGAGTCTTCATAGAATGTATACGGCTTCGCAACAACAAGAAGATTTTCTCTCCTGTGCATTGAGATGCCAAAAACTTCAGTGAGATCCAAGTCTTTTGCTTTAATACAAGGAGGAAGCTCCCAATCAAAGCTATAGAGGAGTTGAGCTAGAGCAAGCTCAACAACTGCAATGGCAAATGTAATAGCTGGACAACCTCTTCTGCCTGCTCCAAAAGGTATGAGCTCAAAATCCTGCCCCTTATAATCAATATTACTTTCTAAAAATCTTTCTGGTTTAAATGCAGTCGGATCTTCCCAACTTTCCGGATTCCTACCAATTGCCCAAGCATTGACAAAAATTCTCGTTTTAGCTGGAATGTTGTACCCTTCTAAGATAATATCTTCCATGGATTCTCTAGGGACTAAGACTGGTACTGCAGGGTGCAGCCGAAATATCTCTTTAATTACAGCCTTCATGTACTGCAGTTGATGCAAATCACTCTCTGCAACAACTCTTCTTTCTCGCAGGACGCTGCGCACTTCCGTTTGTGCTTTTTCCATAACATGAGGATTCATTAGCAGCTCTGTCATTGCCCAATCAAGGGTAATAAATGTTGTATCAGTTCCAGCAGCAAACATATCCTGCAAAAAAAAAGAGGAGAGAAACAAAGTATTGTCAAAATGTCATTAGTCAATACAGCAAAGTGAATAATATCTCATGCCTTATCCACTTTCAACATATGGAGAGATAAACAAACATATGGTTATTAAGGCTTCATCACGTACCAGGATTATTGCCTTGATATTATCAATGGTAAGAGGCATCTCACCGGAGTCATTCTCTTGCACCTCAAGTAAAATATCTACAAGGTCCTTATGCTCCTTTATTTTATTGCAAGCCTTGTGTTCACTAACTATCTGATCAATGAGTTGATCAAATTTTCTTGAAGTGTCTTGGAGTCTTGCTTTCATACCTGTCAAGCTGTGTATGAATTCCAAGGAAGGAAAAAAGTCACCAACGCTGAATCCTCCAAGGAGTTCCTGGTACTCATCAAGCATCTTTTGAAAACCATATTTTTTACTCTCTCCTCCTTCTGTAAAGTCCCTTCCAAATGCTACACGGCAAACAACATTATTTGCATAAAGTCCCAATATCTTGGACAAATTGATAGTTCCTGGATAAGACCCTGCAACCCTTTCAACTAAACTAGCAACTTCTTCTTCTCTAACAGCACTGTATGAGTTTACCCTTTTGGCACTTAGAAGCTCAAGTATGCAAATTTTTCTCACATGCCTCCAGTAAGCACTATAAGGAGCGAAAGCGATGTCTGTGCAGTTGTAAAAGAGGTACTTAGCTGAAAACAGTTGCGGTCGGCTTGCGAGTGCAAGATCGTGTGTTTTCAACACCTCCTTTGCTAGTCTAGCTGATGAAACAACCACTGTCGGGATTTCTCCAAGTTGTAAGAAAATTATGGGTCCATATTTATCTGCAAGGCCTTGTAAAGATATGTGGGGCATGGTGCCAAGCTGGTGAAGATTGCCAATGAAAGGTTTTGTTGCAGGACCAGGAGGTAGATTGGAACTTCTCTTTCTTGAATTGTTTATGAAAAGTTTCACCAATAGAGCTATGAAAATGAATACACAGAGGAGGAATGGTTTGTAGCTTTCCTTGAGCCATTGGAACATAGCCATTTGATAGACTGAGGGAGTGTAGTTTGCAAAGTGCTACAAGATGTGGTGCAGCTATGTTAAGATTTAACCTTATCATACTGTATTTTTTTAGGGGAAAAAACCTTATCATGTTGCATGGTTCCATGCAAAAGTGTGACCACCTGTAGAGGAAACCAGATTCACTACATTAAAAAAAATATCTCTTCACCGACTGAGATCAGTCGGCTCACACTCACATTAGACCTTCACCAAATTATCTTTAAATAATGTACACAATTAATTTGAGATCAGACGATTATGATTAATTATTGCGTAACACATTGATGAAGACGGTTGCAACCGACGAGTATCATCAGAGTTTTTCGACAGAGTATCATCAGAGTTGTTTCTTGATAGATGATCGCCTGATATTTCCCTTGAAAATAGTTGCTTTCTAACAGGGGTGTTCGCGGATTGGATTGGTTCGGTTTTGGGAGGAAAAATCATCCGATCCAATTACTTCGGTTTTGTTATTTGTTCATCCAATTGGTTTGGTTTTAAAATCAAATCCAATCCAATCCGATCCAAAAAATTTCGGTTTGGATTGAATTGGTTTTTGGTTTTCGGTTTTCATTGTTGTATAATTTTTCATTTTCTTTTAAGATATATTATTTTATGACATTTCTATAGGTTACAAAAAAGATGAATAAGTAGAAAATAAAATAGTAGGTTAAGTAAAATAGTTACAAAATCATAAATTAATAATATTTCTTAAAAGAAAGAGAAAAAAATCAACATTATTAAAGAACAAGTCTAGTTGTCCCCATGAGCTTAGCTCAATTTTTTTTTAGAGGGAGCTTAACTCAGTTGGTAGGAACATTGCATAATTTATGCAGGGGCTGAAGTTCGAACCCCGGACACCCTACTTCTCCACGTTTAATTGTGTAAACTCTAGCCACTAGGCTACTAGACAAAAAAAAACAAGTCTAGAAAATAGTTACAAGATTGTAAATTAAGGAAACATTTATAAAAATTTCATATAATAATATATACTTGTGTGTGTATATATAGACACACACAAGTATATATTTTGGTTTTTGGTATTTCGGTTCGGTTTTTGCGGTTTGCATTGTATTGGATTGGACATGAACACCCCTACTTTCTACTACTTATTTGCAATGAAAAAACACATTTTTGCATTTGGTATCTATCGACTATTGTTTGGGTAAAAAGTTTATACACGATCTATTAATCACAATCATTCATATGCATGATTTTATAAATAAATAACACTCTGAAACATCTTTATATGAATTAAATCTATTTTGTGTAAAGCAAAAAAAAAATGTTTTTTAGGTAAAAAGTATCAGCTAGTTACATAGACTTGAGGTCGGAACATTGACACCTTAGATAAGGGTCGAATCTATGTCGCTCGAGTGCTAGCAAGTCCTTTAACCTCTTAGCCTTCTACCTAGAGCTATTCATATGATATACCAAAAAACCACATATTGTTTAAGAGTGGAGACGAATTTTAGTTTATCAACAACACTCATCCTCATCAATCCAACAAGAAGTCTTTTACAAATGATAAAACTGTAAGGGTTTACACTAGATTCAAATCAGATGATATCTCAGAAATGTAATGTCGTGGACTCATAGTCGAAACAATATATATCATGCATATTTTTTATGTTATATGTCATGTATATTTGAACATATTCATAAACACAAGTTAAATATTTTTCTTCTTCTTTTGATGGAACCATTTGCATGGTTAATGATATTTTTTTTAAAACCGAGTATTTTGGATTCGAACTCAGAACCCTGGTTAAACTAGAGACATCTGTCATCTCATTTAAGCGTTCTTGTGTAAAAATATTTAAAATTATGGTTAATTATGTTAGGTTGATAATTAATAAATTAAAATATTTTTATTATATTTTTTTAGGAAGATATTTTTATTATATTACATAATTAATTTTTTTTTTGACAAATATATTACATAATTAATTGTATATTTTAATTTGTGCTAACCGAATTTTTTTTTATCAAGTTTCATTTCAGTTAAAATAACATAATTTTTTCACCCATTATGATTTTACAAACACACGCAATTATTGATCAAAAAGAAAAGGAAAAAAGTAGCACACGTAAACCATGGTTAAAGCAAGGACCATCCTCAACCATCCCACATAGTTAACACCACAACCAAATCAACCAATCACAAAGCAACCTACCAAGACACGTGTACGGTCAAATCTCCTCCAAACCGCTTCAATTGTTCTTAGAAAATTAGGGTTCACTGTAACCAACGAAACCTTATCATCGTTATTTCCCCTGAAACTCACCGTTTCGTTCATCGTTCTTCCAACAAATTCCTCTGATTTTTCTTCCGTACAATCATGGAGATGGAGCGCATGGTTGAATTCTCTCGCAATTACATGGATCGCCCACCGAGAAAGAGAGCGCGATTGGGTTGGGACATCCCTGAAACCCCTAAGGTAGCTTAATTTTTCATCCTAAAAATTCAGATCTCGTGTTTTTGTAAGGTTGTTTTATGTCTACTGTTGTAGATCTGGTGAATTTTTTGTATATTAAGTTTGTTTGCTGAATTCAACGTTAATCCAGCTAGTACTAACAATTCTGTGTATATTGTTTGATTGAAATTTTCGTTTTTTTTTTATGAACGTTTTTATAATTTATGATTTGACCAATTTTTTTCTTTCAATTATATAATTTTTTTAAAATGAAAAGTTAGTACTACCTGTATTTCAATCGAACAAAAATTTCAATCAAATACTAGTATTTTTTTGTTCATTTTTTAACAAAAAGTTTAATTGAATGAAAAGTTTTGATTGTTTATGTCTGTTCTGTTGAAATTGTATGTTTCTGGTGTCCAATACGTTCCGGTGTCCAGATTGACATTACATGTGATTACAATGAATCATGTCATTTTCTTAGAGTATTATTGGTGTTGACGTGTCTTGTGTTGTATCTGTGTCCGTGCTTCATCGCTTGTGGAGGTTTAATTAGAATGATTATTTATCTGTAGGTTTAAATATGTTGTTTTGTTTTTAGTCCTTTAAGATTTTTTGTTTAGATTTAGTTGTTGCAAATTCACAAGTTGTTGCTTTTAGTCTCTGACGTCATACATGGCATCATTAATATTGGGCTGGCATGATTATATTGGGCTACATACGACGTCTGAGACTAAAACTAACAACTTATGAATTTGCAGGCCCGAATTTAAACAAAAAATTTACATGATTAAAACCAAAACTTTGTAATTGCAGAGATTAAAATCATATTATAAACTTATTTTTATTACCCCTGTCATTTTGTGTGATGATTTTCTATGGGGACAAGTACATAGGTTGTGGAATCATGATGGTGGGATGTGACATTGTTTCTGTTAACTTGTGTTTTAAGTGGTACATGTATGGATGGCTGTGTGTAGGCTCAGGTAGGATTGTTTTGTGGACAAGAGGTTGAGAATATTTCAAGCTATGCTCCTTCAGAACATAATATCACTAGTTCTCTGTTTAAGGGAGTTGCTCGAAATGGTTCTCCCCCATGGCGAGATGACGACAAAGATGGCCATTACATGTTTGAGCTTGGAGATAATTTAACTTCTCGCTGTAATTACACTTTACCATCATTAATTAACAAGTTTACATTCATACTCAACATGTTTAAAATGAAAATAAAGCTGTCATTTAACTGAAAGATTCAGCTCATAGATTTCCCGAAACTTTCAAACATGGACTTAAGTACTTGTTACACTCTAGGTAATCCTGTTTCAGGTTTAGGAAGCATTTAATAATATTAATAATATGTACACATTTCAAGATGTAGAATCATTTTGAACTTTGGATGTTCTAAAATGGATTTTGGAGTTTTTGTTGGCTTGGCTTATATTGTTTATACCCCGTTTTATATGATTACAGATAGAGTCCACGGAAAAATGGGTGAAGGAACATTTGGACAGGTTTTGGAGTGCTGGGACAGAGAAAGGAAGGAGATGGTTGCCATTAAAGTTGTTCGTGCAATAAAGAAGTATCGAGAGGCAGCCATGATTGAAATTGAAATGCTGCAGCAACTTGGGAAACATGATAAAGGTGGAAACCGGTAAGTATTTTGAGCTTTAATTGCTATTTATATTCTAAGACAATGCAACACCTTTTATTCCATTGCATCGGTTAAATGGGTTTATTCCTTGCAGTTGTGTGCAAATACGGAACTGGTTTGACTATCGTAATCATATCTGTATTGTAAGTATTTGATTGATTTGTGTGGATTGATTTCCCCAATATACGTGATTTGGGGGTTAAGACGTGGGTGAATTCAAATGATTGCAACAGGTGTTTGAGAAACTTGGACCAAGCTTATACGATTTTCTTCGGAAAAACAATTATCGTTCATTTCCCATTGATCTTGTTCGCGAGATTGGAAGACAACTATTGGAATGTGTTGCATGTGTGTAGTTTATTCTTGAACAACTTTTTTGAACAATTATTGTAGCACTTCATCATATGTGTAACATCTCTATCTGTTGTTTTTTGTCAATGAAGGGTGGTTTTCTAATCGTGTTTTATTTTTCAAAAAATTGCAGTCATGCATGACTTACACATGATCCATACCGATCTGAAGCCTGAAAACATTCTTCTGGTTTCATCAGAGTATCTTAAAATCCCCGACTACAAGGTACTTTTGTTGTCTATTAACCTGTTTTATTTTCTCATAGATTTCGGTATTTTAGACATAATCATACTAGGTGAGGCATGTTCAATGCTGATGTTTAGACATTTTTTTTTTTTGATGCATTAGACTTGTCTTTTAAAAGTTTCTTAGCTATATAAATAACTAAGTTGCTAAGTAAATTTTTGGTCATGATATCTGACATCCATTGTTGGTAATCAACAGAGTTCATCCAGAGCACCGTGCTCCTTTTACAAAAGAGTGCCCAAGTCAAGTGCTATAAAAGTTATTGATTTTGGCAGCACTACCTATGAACGAGAAAACCAGAATTACATTGTTTCAACACGTCATTATAGGGCACCTGAAGTTATCCTTGGTATGTATACGAACTAAATAATAATTGCTATGATGCAAAATGCTGTTTCTTGTAGTTAATCTTGTTCATATGCTTAACGCTGTATCTTTATAAATCATGGCGCTATTGATATGTCAGCTAAATAGTTGATTTTTGTATTGGTTTTTAGGACTTGGGTGGAGCTATCCTTGTGATGTTTGGAGTGTGGGTTGTATATTAGTTGAATTATGCACTGTAAGTTTGGCTCTGAATACTTCTGAAAAATGTCAGCTAGTTTTTGTTGTCAGTATTGTGTTAAATTGGCTTGTATGCTTCTACTTCAGGGTGAAGCTCTATTTCAGACTCACGAAAATTTAGAGCATCTTGCCATGATGGAGAGGGTGCTTGGTCCGTTACCACAGCAGATATTGAAGAGAGTTGAGTAAGTAATTTACCGTGGTAACTTTCTATGATTGTCACTGTACAAGTCTTTGAAATAACCAGTGTTTCTTTTTCATGTTATGATTAGCCGACATGCTGAGAAGTATGTCCGAAGGGGGAGATTGGACTGGCCAGAGGGTGCAAATTCCAGGGAGAGTATTAAAGCTGTAATGAAGCTTCCTCGACTGCAGGTTTGTTTTCAAGTCTGGTCATGTAAATGTTAATATTCAGCTTTTCAAAACAGTGATGGTAAATAGTTCATGCTGAGCTTCTCTAACTCTTAATTTTTCTATTATAATTGCAGAACCTTATAATGCAGCATGTCGATCATTCGGCTGGAGATCTTATACATCTTTTACAGGGTCTACTTAGATATGACCCATTTGAAAGAGTTACAGCTAGAGATGCTCTGAGACATCCATTCTTTATGAGAGATCACCTTAGGAGATGATTAGCCATTTTTAGAGGCCTAGTGTCCAAGTTGAATCTGTCAAAAGTGCAAATGCGTGTAAGGAGAAGGAAAGCTTGTAAATAAATATTTATATTATCAGCTTGTCTGATAAGTGAAGATGGTTATACAACAGCACCTTCCCCTCCAAGCCTGTCTGACCCAATCCTTATTTATTTTAAAATTTGATGAACATGTATTTTTACAAACGACAACCGAGTGGAATGTATAGAACAAATGTGGAATGTTTGGAATACATTATCCATAAATATTCAGCTGCATGCACTACCCAAGGAAGTTTGAACCTTGTGTATTTCTTGAACTTTCAATTTGAGTTGTTTTTGGAAGTGACACCAGCACTTAAAATAAGCTATTAGCAGTTAAAGTTAATTAAGAACAACAAAGGGATTATTGTTGGAGCAAATCAATTAGATAATAATCTCCTTTAAATTTACTATATCCAAAAGACTTTTGCAGTAGATGATCCATTTGAAAATGTGTAATTTTGATCTAATTTTGACCATATTTTTCTACTAATATAAAGATAATAATATCATATAAGATGTCGTTAGATTTGTCTAAATGAGTATTTTCAAAATATCAAATTTTTATAATTTTTTAATATATTATTCAAGATATTTAAGTTTAAAATTATGCATTGACATGTGTAATAAGGTCAACTGTGTCAAGTTATATAATTTAACAGAGTCGTCATCAAAATGAATTATCAAGAATTGAAAATGTTAATTTATACGAAGTTATACGAAATTAACTATTTACTTGCATTGCACGTATACCCTTGCTGATGCAGTGTTTGATCATATGGACAATGATTGCAACGTGAAGAGCGAAGATGATGGATGGCACATCACGCGCTGTTTTGTTTTTTTTTATTTAATTTGATTGATTAAATAATTTTAAACGACTTATGACATTCTCTCACTTGTTGGACAAGGGAATCGTTACGAGATATAAACAAAAAGTTACATACATTTTCGGAAAAAGACAGTTTCACTTTCATACACTTAAAGTAAGTCGTTAGTTTAGTTTTGCAATATTTGCTCCATTGACTAATTAGTTCCTATTAATGAATTTTCAACAATGTCGATATATACATGGACATGATCAAAAGACACCACGTATCTACCACTCACTCTTTCTAAATGTAATGAGGTTTCATCTCCAAGTTCAAATCCAATCATATAAGATGTTAAATATAAATGTTAAATATGAGTATCTCTGAACAGAGAAATCAAACATTGAGACCAGTAATTTCTCCGATAGCTATCCTTAACGACCTCCATGTCTCTAGTTGATTAAGGGTTTATGTGTTTCAATTCAACACTGTTGTTTCATCAGTAGAAGTGGCCAAAGAAATATTCAAAAACCATGATGTTTTCTCTATGGATGCACAGACGTCGCTTTAGCACCCTATGGAGAAGAGTGGAGACGGAGAAGGAAGATTTGTGTTGTTGAACTTCTGAGCATGAAAAGGGTGCAATCTTTTCAGTCCATAAGAGAAGAAGAAGTAGCAGAGATTGTTGATACTTTAAAGGAAGCATGTGCAAGTGCAAGTGCAAGTAAAGAGTGATCTATAGTGAATCTGAGTGAGATGCTGATTGTAGCCTCAAATAACATAGTGTCAAGGTGTGTTCTTGGACAAAAGTATGACACACCAGATGGTAGTGGTAGCTTTGGAGAGCTTGGAAGGAAGATGATGAAACAATTAGCAGCTATCAGTGTTGGAGATTTCTTTCCTTCATTGGGTTGGATTGACATTCTTACAGGCCAAATACCTGAATTTAAGGCTACTTTTTGTGCATTAGATTCTTTCTTTGATCAGGTGATTGCGGATCACAAGAGAATGAAGAAGAGTGAAGATGGCCAATCAGATAAGAAGGACTTTGTGGAGATACTACTTCAAGTTCAAGATGGTGCAAAGTATGATTTTCCACTCACAAATGATAACATCAAAGCAATCCTAATGGTATGCTTCTTCCTCTTTTATTTTTTTCCTATGTCTTAGCAAATATCACATCACTCTTAAGAATTTAGGTTGAGCATAATTCAGACTTAATTCCACTTCACAGAATCGGTTTGTAAGTTGAGAGTAAACTTCCTAACTTTCATTTATTACCACTATTCAGGCATATCACTATCCAATTTTGCCTGTTTGATTTAGTTTATTTGAGCTTGTCTACTAACATAAACACTTGTGTGATTGCTTGAGTGAGCTTATGAAAACAACTTATGGCATGCACATAAGTTGTTTTCAGCTTATTTTCATAAACTCTCCAGGATCGTTTATGAAAATAGTTCATATGAAAACAATTTAACTTTATTTTACCCTTTGTCATAAAAATAGTTTATGCATAAATATGATAAGCGTTTATGCGATAAACACTGAAATGAGTGTCTATCCAAACTAGACATAGTTGCGCAGGCCCAACTTAAAACAAGAGCATAAAGAGTTTCCATTTTCACAATTTCAGGACATGTTTGCTGGAGGAGGTGATACTTCTTCAACACTTCTCGAGTGGACATTTGCTGAGCTCATGAGGCATAAAAACATCATGAAGAAAGTCCAAGAAGAAATAAGAAAAGTTGTAGGGTATAAATCAAAAGTGGATGAAAATGATGTGAATGAAATGAATTACTTGAAGTGTGTAGTCAAAGAAACTATGAGATTACATCCACCTGCTCCTCTTTTGATACATAGAGAAACTTTATCTGATGTGAGAGTAAAAGGGTTTGATATTCCATCCAAAACAAGAGTGTTTGTGAATGCATGGACAATTCAGAGGGATCCTGAATTTTGGAACAAGCCAGATGAGTTCATTCCTGAAAGATTTGAAGAACAACCAGAAATTGATTTTAAAGGACAAGATTTGCAATACATTCCATTTGGTGCTGGGAGAAGAGGATGTCCTGGAATTTCATTTGGACTTGGTTCTACTGAGCTTTTACTTGCTAATCTTCTCTACTGGTTTGACTGGAAGCTGCCTAAGATTGGTGTACATATGCAAGATATAGACATGAGTGAGATTCATGGGCTCACTGTTAGCAAGAAAGTACCACTTCATCTTGAACCTACACTACACTCATTTGGATCTCAACGACCATTACCTATCATGTGAACATTGATTCCAAGAATGATGTTTCACCTTTATTTTCCTATATTCTTTTAAGAACACTATTGTCTCTTTTCTTTTCCTTTTTGGTAGATTGCATAGCTTATAGTTTGATAGTGTACTCCATGGAGGTCAATCTCTTCCGTTGTATATGTGCAAAGAAAAACAAGTTAAATAATGTAGCCATCTGTTAAATACTTGATTAGGAATTTTCTTTCAAGTCCTGGTCATATTAGTCTTCCCTATTTGAACCGTGCTATGATCTCTTAGTTTTGTCATTGGAGTGTTTTGTCCTTGTAGAAAGATATACTCCAGGAAGTTCGATAGTTACTTTGTTAGAGATATTAAAATATTTATCAAGAGACATTCTTTGTTGAAACTATATTGTCTGACAAAAACAGTGTTTATACATTTATGCAAATATATATAGATATATTTTAATCAAGCAGGAAGAATTGATATTTGAGAAATCTGCCGAAACACCGATTTAAAAGGGCACATACTCCATTGCCAATTCTAATCCTTTTGAAGTTAGAATGTTAAGAGCCATATCAAATATGCCGATTTATTTGGTATTATATGGGTCTGAATCTGATCAGAAGAATTGCGCCACCAACTGCCACCTAAATGCAACACGTATATCCCTTTTCTGTAGATTCTTATGGTACGAGGTTAATTTCTCAGTATTTATACACACATGCATAACGAACCAACATCGTATACATCAAAGAAAATACATAAAACATAAGTATTTTGTATCAATCAACATGTTGGAAGGAAGAATGTTTCAAAATCTACCATATTCATTTCTAAAGAAAGTACCACACGATCTAAATGCCACCCTTTTCACGTTTCTTTCCTTCTTCATCAGCATGCTGCTGGTGTTCAAGTTTAAAGTTAGAAGAAACAAATTAAATCTACCTCCATCCCCACCTAGATTGCCAATAATTGGCAACTACCTTCAACTAGGAACACTTCCTCATCGCTCTTTTCAATCCCTCTCACAAAAGTATGGTCCTCTAATGATGTTGCATCTTGGTCAGC
>Ga0315914_1009643_pt1 | contig 12319 bp, 4 predicted proteins | sample MpolenodulesMG_FD_203920 | JGI IMG/M metagenome (GOLD analysis project Ga0315914, IMG submission 203920) | Medicago polymorpha root nodule microbial communities from Los Angeles, California, United States - elongated nodules | ecosystem: Host-associated > Plants > Roots > Nodule | place: USA... | reverse complement strand
AAAACGAAAATTTCTTAGAAAAAAAAAATTGGTTTTTGTTTGGCCTATTAGGGGGGTAAATCAAAACAAAAATATTTTACAGGGGTGAATCAAAATAAAAATTTTACAGGGGGGAAAACCGAAAATAACCTATATTACATGGGGTAAAGACCTATTAACCCCTGCTATATATTATCCATTTGGTGAACCAAATGAAAATTCATATTGAGATTTTGGGTTTGTTTGTTTCAGATTTTTTTCAAAAAAAAATCTATTTTTTTTCATCTTTAAGTATTTGTTTAGGATTTTGAGAAAAATCATTTTATCAAAAAAAATCTATTTTGATCTTAAAATGAAAAGCGATTAGGATTAGCTTTTTTCAAAATTTATTTTTTTTCAATAACAAGGAGATAACACATGTACATGTTAAAACTCATTTTTAAAAAAAAATGGGTTTTTATGGATAGTAGGCAAACACAAATAACTTCAGATTTTTTTTTAAAATCTCTAAAAAAAATCTCTAGATTCTTTCGACACAATCTATTTTTTTTAAAGCTGAAACAAACGCACCCATCATTTCAAAAACGACATGAGCTAAGTATAAAATATTTAAAGAATATTGCTATAATCCCATGCTAATATATACTAATAAGAGATATAGTTACAAAGGATAGATTAAGAGAGTCCATTTTAATAAGTGAAAGGGAGAATTTTGGAAAGAAGAAAATAGCAAATTGAAACAATTAAGAGTTTTAAGAGGGAGAACTTTGTATCTTCTCGGGCTTCAACAACTGGCTGATTGGATGAGTAAGCCAAGGATCACAATCCATCAAAATATCGAGTAAGGAAGGGGTGAATGAACCAACACCAGTTACCAACTTCCCAATATTAACCAAATAGTCTTCAATAACCAAATCAGAAGACAAACCAACAAATATAGTTGTAACCATTCCATCATAACACATAGTGTCATATCATCATCAACCCTCAAAATAAGCAAGAATTGATGTGCTAAACCACCCAAATCAAATTATCTATGAACAACAGCCAGCAACATGCAGTATTGCACAAATATGTAAATCAAATCCTTGGTTCTTGGTTCTTCACAAATATAATATAATGTTTTTGCACAACTATTATTCTTCTTATCAACCATCGTTTCATCACTACAACTCTCTTCTTTCTTGGATGTCTATAACACAAGATAGTGGACAACCATTCCCATACACAAAATTGGATCCAAAAAGCACATATGTTCATATCTTAGCAATTGAGATTTGTAGTTATGAATGTTGTGACAAAGACAGCAAGAAACATCAGACGATAGCTTCAGAGTATTCATCGTCTATCGATATAGAAAGGTATATATAATCCTCTCTCCTTCCCTCCCTCCCTCCCTCTATGCGTATAAAAGACTTGTTTATGATTTAAGGAAGCATCCTTTTTGACAACAACGTAATTTTATTTGTTTATGTTGCATGTAGTTTGATGATGGCTGGTCCAAATCCAAATTGTCTCCTGATGAAAGATACACTATACATCTCTATGGTTAGCTCTGATTCATGTTCTTTCGATAGGTTGTATCCAACCAAAACAATACATGAGTGGGTTGCTACAGCTACTCTAGAGGATGGTTTGTTCGTGCAAGAGTTGTTAGATTTCTTAGAGTTGATCAGTGGTGGTATCTGCTATGTGAATGCCAGAGGATTATGAAAGTTGAAATGGATTCTATCAATGTGATGAATTCAAACAGACCAATAAAATAAAGGAATAAGTTTTCGCAAGTGAAACTCAATATTTTTGTAAAACAAAAAACAACTTTATGGGAGATTGAGAAGAATGGTTCTCAAATTGAAATCAACCATTGAGATAAGTATTTTCCTTTTCAATTCATTCACATTAAAGCTAACATGAATATATTCATAGTGGTGAAAATGAAATTTTTCCACAAATAAATCTCCTAACCTATCTTAAGAATCAATACATAATGAAGATTTTCATGTAGCAAAATTAGTATTGACCAAAACCTTGTCAGTAGTTCTCTTGACTTGCAAGCTGAAATGACAAAAAAAGTGAATCAACAAAACATGGAAAGAGGAAATGGATTGTGTGTTTGGTTATGCGGTGATGAAAATTAATTATGAATTAATTGATTTTGATAAAAAGTGAATTTGATGTATAATTATTCAAGTTTTGATACATTCACGTAAAAGTAAGTTGCATAACAAATCCGAGAAAAAAATTATGTTTGGAGGCAAAAGCTCAAAATCCTAATTTTGTGCTAGAATCCATTCTAGAGAGAAAATCAATTTTACTCAAGAATACTCTAACATGTCAATCAATTTTACCGATCCAAAATCACTTTTGGCTCTGACAAAAGTGATCCAAGAAAATGTCGAAAAACTCAACCAATGAATTAGAAAAGGGCATACCTAAATGAAAAATCTTGGTAGATTTAAGCTTCCTTCCGAGTTATCCTGCAATGGAACAATAGGAAAGCACTTAGAATCAAAAGACATTGTTCTTAGGGCCTATATAATGCGGACAACATAGACGATACGGACACCGACATGAATACATATATACTTATTATGGTTAAATAAAATATTAACATCGTTTAGATAAACTTGTGTGTGGGGAGTGTCCAAGACGTGTCAAAGATTTTGTTTAGGACACTTGTTTGAGTTGTTCGATACGTGTCATACAAGTATTGTATGAGTGTCGGACACCGACGCATGTTTGCCATCCGGACATATAGCTTAGGACAAGTTATCAACAACTTTTCCAAAAACAAAGTTCATCAAAAACACATATTTATGTACTAATTTCAACCAAAAACTCCACATATAGTAGCATAGAAAACAAATTTTATATACACACTAACAATACATTAGACACTAATTTAGTTCAAGTTAACTTACCTGAAGCAATATATTCCCAGGGCATTCGTAATTTCATGAATGACAGATGTCGCGAAATGCAAGTAAAGTGATGCTGTGTTTGCAGAAACAGAATCATCAGGCAGGAAAAACAGAAGTGATATGATAAACTGCATAAGTACTACATCTCAATTGTAAAACAAAACTAAAATTCCGTCCCTGATATTAATAAATTTCCAAGAAATCGTTGAAATTGAAATTCATCGATCACAATAGTCTCTCTGAGATGATATCAAAGACTAAATTAATTGATCCAAAAGAATAAATCTAATCGATGATTTTCAATTTCATGGTTCGTTTTAAATTTTCATTAGTTGTGTGGAGTAAATTGTTCGATGCCTGCAATATCGATATGACTAAACCGGTATACGTACCTGTAAATGCACAGTAACCAAGAAGAACTAGTCTCTCATTAACTAAAGGAACCCTGCCAAAAATATATCAAACAATTTCCATGAGAAGATAAATGTGACTGTAATAATAAAATAACATTAAACAAAGGAATTTAGAAAGTAAAATCACAGTACATACCCATCATTTAGCCTTGATGCAAGTGCATTAGCAATGGCCAGTGGTAGATACATGAGGGACTGTACAAGATGAACAATGCTTACATCAATTATCTTTGTGAAATAAACTTTAACAATTAATATCACTTTAATGAATTTGGCTACATTGATCAAAGCATTTTCACTGAGCTAACATTTTCTTTACCGTCATGAACACGTCATGAACGATGAGTCTGTAATAATATCTATATAACTCAAATGATTATTATAAAGTTATCGATTCATTACTTCATTAATTTATAATGAGGGGCAATAGCCAAATATGAAAAAATAATGCATCTTAAGAAATTTAGAAAGTAACAACCAAATAAAACAGCTTAATACCATGCACATTCCAGTTTTTAAGCCTTTTGGTTCATCACATAAGTGGGACAAAATCATCCTTCCCTGCAAAATTGAGCTTCTATCAGTAAAAGTCATACTATAAAGAGTGAGATGATTGTACACATAAGGAAGCTAAATGCAAGATATATAATTTTAGAAACAACTTATGACATGTCCATTGGCTGTGATAGTTTATGAAAACAGCTTGTATCGTATATGAAAATAGTTTGATTTTATTTTATCTTTTGTTATAGAAATAGTTTATACATGAAAACTTGTATCAAAAGCATGTATGCTATAAGCACTTAATAAAGCTGTTTATCCAGACAAGGCCTAAGCCCACCTCAACCCTAGAAGCTATCTTACAAAACTCAACAATTCTACGGATTTAAGAAATAGCTATCTTACCACAAGATATCCGAAAGTAAGCCCAGTTCCCATGACAACTAAATGTGGATAATTGGCTATGATGTCAGATGGTGACAAATAATCCCTGCAACAAAATCACTAAGTATAAGCTTATATTCAAAATAAAACTAGGAACAAAAATGATGCGTGTTGAGTTGAGTTATACCACATAAGCACTCCTCCGACAAGGACAACAAACGGATAAAGCTGCACACAAAAAAGCAATCATCAACAAAGTAACCAGATTATAAGAAAGAATTCCGATAGGAAAAGGTCTTACCATTGCTAACGCAAGAGGCATACTTCCATTTCTCGACTTCACAACCTTATAAACATTGATAACACTGCATAGAACCAATAGATAATAATGTTGACATTTGAAAAAACCTTCATCAAATAACTTCGTAAATAAGTATACATAAACACAAGGATCATTATGCAGTAACAAAATATAAAGTTAACCTAAAAGAAATTGTTTCAGGTTTAAAAGTTGGAAAAGAATACAGAAACTTTATGCCAAGGACTAACGTGGTACTGTGCATATGCTAGAAAAGATTAAACTTCAATAGTTTTAGCTATACATACTTGAGTGCGACGGTTGGTATAACTCCAAAAGCTATCATCAAACACAATATAGCACTGTATGTTGGGACATCTGAAATCCGGAAAGAAATTTCAAAAATCAAGCAACAATATATCAAAAACTTACACAACAATGAGACTAATATAAATAGACCAATAATATTTTTCAACCATAAGGAACACCACGCGATAAATCTAATATTTCTTAAGTAATAAATGGTTAAATGTAAAAAACCATTGTCTCCATTTATTACATATAATCATTATCACAAATAGCATTAAAGAATAAAAAAAAATTAAGCCTTTGTCCGAAATAAAGAATATAAAGATGGAGAGTCTTACCAGAAATAAAGGGCAACCAATTCAAAAAAGGCAAAGACTTTCCAAATTGCTGAGCCCACCACTCAGCACCTGTAGAAAAATAATTACAACAAAGACAATACGCATTGGCTTTTTAAGCATATGTAAGAATAAACGAGTTTAATCTGTATGCACTGATGGTTAAAAAAAGTTATACACAAACTTCCAATAAGATCTCACCATTTACAAGTTATTAATCAATTAGTTTCTAAAATATCTACATAAATATCTAAAAGGTGAAATTTGATTGAATGTATGTATAAAACTATTTTACATTGTCATTTGTATACAAATTTAATTTACAATAAAAACTCACAGAAAGGGCATACCAACGACGGCAGTGAAAAAGTGACTGAGGTATATTATCATAAGACCCTCTGTAGGTCCATTTACAACAGGAAGTATCAATGTATTGGTGAAATAGCTGCATCAAAAACATTTAAAAGAATATCAATATCGCTATACTGTCTAAAAGTATGCATAGAAAATGGTATTAAATTGTTAATGAACATAGTAACTTACTGCTCCCACGTTGCGCCATAAAATGTAACTGCGGATATTAACCACCACCAGAAAGTACTTCTTCCACACATGGATGTGCTCCCAAAAGCAAGTGCTTCAAACTGAAAAGCAGTTACATTATTTTCTTTTGATGGTTTGAACACAATAGCCAAAAAGCTAAAAGAGACATACTGTACAAGCAAGTGCATCACACCCTGCAATGTAGTTGAAAATATGTTCAATAATCGTAAAGATATACATGATGAAAAGTAATAGAATGAAAAATATGGTGTAGGAAAATAACCATGATCGAACAGCTCCCCTAATGGACTTGAAGAATTTGTTCGTCTAGCTTGCTTCCCATCAACGGCATCAAATGTCTATATATAAACAAATTAATCAATAACTTAGGCATCATAACACAAAAGTCCCCTATAGATAAACCAGACGAATATTTAACAAAAATAGTGTGTTTTAGTCATTAAAAGCGTGTTTTTCAGTCCTTGGCGAGAATAAAAAATAGGCAATGAAAAAGCTTAACGCCAGATTTATGGAAGTGTTTTAGTGCACTCATCTTGACTCGGATTAGTCCAAGTCCAATATGATATCTAGATGGTGAGATTCGCACGAGAAAAAAAGGACTAAAGCACGCTATTTCTTTAAATATAGGAACTAAATAAAAAGGAACCAATTTCAAAAGACTTCTTTTTCAAGAATCAAATATATATTGAAGCAAAAAATGTACCAAAATCGGTTACCATCAAGAGACTGGTACCACAATATGAGAATTTAACCAACCTGGTATAAAAACAAAAGTAGCCCGTGTGCAAAATGAACCCACCTTGGAGGAGCTGTGTCCAATTGAGGTGAGTATATCTGGATAAAATTAAGAAATATCACTTCTACGACCATGTATCGAGCAATTCAACTAAAGAAAATCTCAATAAACCATGAAATTAATCAGCGATATTATAGGTAGTTAGTATATACTTGTTTCTACAAATTGCAAACTTCATTGTATATCATTTCGCAAAATGAAAATTAATGTGAGGAACAGGAAAATTATCACTATTATGTTTTCAACTTTATGGATTAGGATGATTAATGGACTCAGGTTTCACTTACATAGCCAAGCAACGCAGACAATAGTAGCATCATAAATCCCATCAGAGTTATCTGGAACCAAACAATTTAACAAATATTAGTGCCAATGATATAGCTTATGATCAAAATAACAGTAACGATTACAGATGATACCACAAAATAAAGGAAGCAAAGATTTACCATGTTTGGACTGCAAAATATCGCATAAGCCAAAATGCCGAGTAATGCGGATATATGAAATAAAAGATAGAAGTTAGTGACAAAGAAATTAAAAATAAGATTGTAGAATAATTAAACCAGAGTATCAACAGAAAAGTAAATAATAGTATAGTCTCCAGAAAAGTAACAAATTTCAATTTCACATACAACATTCATAATGTGATTATCATCATTTTTAGAATTTGGATCGGTCCTAACTAAATCAACCCTAGAAAACCGACTTATAAGTTGAGGGATGTCTTCACTTATTAACACTTTATTATGTCATATATTCACCCAATGCGGGACTGTCAACACACCCTAAAAATTGGACATCTCGAGTGGCGCTATAGAATTTGGGTCGGGCCTAACTCAACCCTACAAAACTGACTTGTAAAGTGGGAAGTGGCTCCCACTTATAAACATTTTTCACGTCATATCTAATCCAGTATGGGACTCATACCAAACCTCGAAGTGAATAGATATTTTTATTATTAAAAAATTATAAAATAACTAATTTATAACAGAAAAACAATATCAGTTTGAAATGAAAAAGGTACTCACGGCATCCATAGAGGAAAAAAGTGAACAAAGCGAGTCCAGAAGGGCTGTAGTACATATTTTGCCACGTAGGAATGATCTACACCGCTATATTTGTATCTATGCAGAGCTGCAACACCATGAGAACCAATATAACCCATTCTCTCTATCAAAACTATACAATATGCTTCGAGTACCAGTCAAATCTTAGCACAACCTGCACAAATTTGAAGAAAAACGACAATATTTAGTTATAGGGAAAGAACAATTCTTTATATAAATTACGAAAAATGGGAAACAAAACATCAAAAAAGTAAATAAGACACCCTGAATGGAACATGATAAAAGGGAAAAATTGAACAATTCTTAGCAGTCGCATCCAAAACAATAAGGTGGTCAATGAGCTTAAACTACGATTATTAATCATGCAAATAAACAAAAGCTTCAGACTTCAAATAAAGGCGAGGGGAGCGTCTCAGGCGTGCCTTAAGGCTTAGAGCATCTCTGATGTTATAACCAAAATTGAGTTCTTAACATTATTTTGGTGGGCTCAAAGACACTAATGCAGAAATTCGAGACACTCACTCATTTTTACTCCAATCCAAGAACCAAAATTCTGTTCTTAACTTATTCATATAAGCTACAAATCATTTTTAGAATTATTATGGAGAGCTTATGAAAATAAGCTGGAAAGTGGAAACAACTTATGGGCATGTCATAAGTTGTTTCCATAAACTTTCTCAAACAGACCTTAAAACCTACTAGTGCCTTGTGGCCACCTTTCACCATCGACTATTAGTAGAAATCATTGTTTAAGAGAGAGTTCACATTAGAAATTAAAAATTCGAGAGACGTGAAGATTTTCAATTACCTCTATAATCAAACAACCTGATTGATTATAGATAAGTTTTTGTTACTTTTTTATACCACGCCCAATTTTCATAGTTGAATAATCAAATTATTCAACTTCTGAAAAAACAATCTGATCCACACAAAAAAAAAAATCCGGTAATTTCTTAAAGTCAGTCAATTACATGACTTTAAGTAATTTAAGCTTAACCCCTCAGAGCAAAATATAAATCAACGGAGAACCCTCATAAAAGCTCGACAACCATAGAGACAATAAGCAATCTAAACTCCATTCAAGCTTCGATTTAGTAAATCAATATTTCATATGAAGTTCAAATTACATTTGACAGGTTATGACAATTCGAATCAGCCTCTGTCATATACCAAATCATTCAGTATCTAAACACACACAATGATCACAGCAGGCAAATATGTTGCATCTCATCAATTAACAAAAATCAAATATGGTATTTCTGTCTAGAAAAATGTTGTTGACGGCAGATGGTGGAATATCGAGGAAGGCCAAAAATCCATCAAATGTTTAACACACACAAAGTAGATTGCTCATAACCTATAAAGCTCATAATAGGAAAATATTTGACACAGACACTGGTCACTAACACGTAGAAATTAATAATAATTTCTTTTATCGGTGTCAGACAACGGACACGCCTTCAATTAGAGCTGTCACTGCTACGTAAGCTCGTAACAACTATACAACACAAATACATGAACTATCTACTAATTCATGAGTCATACCTAAACAGGAAAATATGTTAAAACAATTTAAAAGCTTTGAGGAAAATTATTCTATAGCAGCAATTTTAGGGATCTAAACATTCCATCAAATCTTTAACAAAACACACAAAGTAGATTGCACATAGCCTATAAAGCACTAACACTGACATGGACATTGTAGTCTGTACATGACACTAATACACACCGCCACGTAGACACCAGTAATAGTTTAAAAGATATAGGTGATTGAATGTAACCACATGTATCAGTATCATGACTCATGTCGGTATCCAATAATACATATGTTAATATATTTAATTCACTGTAACTTGCTGTTAATATTTATAATTTGTCGTTGGTTTCTTTGTTTAATATACAGCTGTCAGTTGGGTAAAATGAATACCTAAATTGTATCCATCAATTGGGTAAGTATACTATATATACAGGTCATATTACAGCTATACTATTACTAACAAGTAACAACTATGCAATAAACTAACTAGCAGCTTTGACAGCTGTATACTAAACAAACTAAACAACAACAATTAGAAATATTAACAGCAAATTACATGTGAATTATATATATATATATATTAACAGCACAGAAACCCGTAATAAATTAAAAAGATATATACAAGTAATTGAATGTTACCACATGTATTGGTATCGCGTTAGTGTGTCAGACATTGGACATGCCTTCGATTGGAAATGTCGCTGTTACATAGCTCATAACAACTATACACAGCACAAATACATGAACTAAACAAAGTAGATTGCTCATAACCTATTAAGCACTAGCATGACATCGAAACTAACACATAAACGCATGTATCAATGTCGTGTCGGTTTCAGACGCCTAGACAAATCAAACACCAGACACACCTTCAATTACAAACATTTCGGTTACATATCTCATAGCAACTACACAACAAAAATACATGAACTAAACATCCCATCAAATCTTTAACAAACACACAGAAAGTGGATTGTACATAACCTATAATGCCTATAATGTACAAACACTGACACAGACACCATACACAACACTAATACACACCGCTACATAGATACAATCTAAGTGATTGAGTGTAACCACACATATCGTGCCAGTGAGTTGGACACACTGCTACATAGCTCATAACAACTACACAAATACATTAACTATCCAGTAATTCATAATAAACACACAATCAAAACAAACACACACACACACACACCACTACATGCTAACATGAACAATCTACACATAAAGACATTCTATCATTCTTACTAAGCAAAACAACATATGAAAATTCAAAATAACACACCACACTCCAAAAGGGTAACCTCAAAAACAAATATTTTTCAGAAAAAATGCAACGGATCCAAAAACAAAAAGCATTATGCGATACCCTTTTGGAGAAAAAACAGGATTACAAAGAGAAAGAGAAAAGGTGGAATTTTAATACCAAATCATTTGTTGCAGCGTGAGAGAAGGTTCATGAAAATGGAATGATTTGAAGAGGATAGCGAGAAAAGAATGAACAGAGAGTGTTGTGTTGTTTCGTAACCTCCAACGTAGGATTTGGTTTACAAGCTTTGCTTTTTCCAAACGCTATTTTGTCCTTTTGTTGTTTTTAGATTTATGACTGCTTTTTACAATTTATTTTCCTACAAAAAATAATTTTTAGATAAAAAAATATATATTTTTAGGGTTCAATAGTTTTTTTTTTTTGCAGTGGCTGGAATTTGAACCTCGGACCTTACATATTTTATGCTTTGTCCTAACCAACTGTGCTAAGCTCACGAGGACTAGGGTTCAATAGTTTGAAAGTAAGTTAAAGTGATTATTTTTTGACAATTTTTATTAAAGTGGAAGATCATACGTGTTTGTTTATGATAATTAAATTTATTTTTATATTTTATTTCGTCATAAAATCAATATTGTTTTAAACTAGATTGGTAACAAGTTAATGGTTATGGCCGATCTTCTTAAGAAGCTTCGTTTGCTTCTCATAGAAGATGTCGGGGGAGTTTCCTGTTCGACATCTTCGTAGTTAATTTTTCCTTTTTTTCCTTTTCCCATGTAACCAAAAAAATATTAAAAACAAGCTTTAAATTTTTGGTTATTTCAAAAAAAAAACAACTTCTAAATCAAAAAAAAATAAAAAATTCAGTTTTAATTAAACAAAATCATTATAAATAATCCTTCAATTAAAAAGGTGAATTTTTAAGCTCTTAATTTTCATTGAGTGTTTTTGGTTAAAGAAAAAAATTGACTGCTCCTGTAAAATAAAATGAGTGATTTGTGGTGTGTTTATTTTTTGGCAATTTTTATTTTATTTTACAAATTTTAGGCAATTTTTATTAAAGTTGAAGATCATTTGCGTAAAATCACTCAAACAAATAAATAAAAAGTTTATAGTTTATACAATTGTCTTTTTTTATGTTAATCCTCCAATTTGTAGGGAAGGGACCTTTATAATTCGAAGTTCGATCGTGAGTAAAGATAGTACTACCAAAAATGATAATCTGACCAAGAATTGTTTCGCTTAGAAATCAAACCCAAATTCTTTAAATCGATTCGTCCTTAGTACAACTCATTAACACTTGAACTCAATTGTTTGGTTGATTGGTTATTTATTTCATATTTCTGGACTAATCTTTTTATATTTAATTCCAATGATGAGTGATATCTGCTCTTTTAATGCTTCATAAAAGCGATTCACTGTTTTTTCTTTCTTTGGGAAAAAAACATCCATCCCCTATCACACATATTATAGTGCTATAGTAGGTTGAAACATACTTATATTGTGACATTTTAAAATCAACACAGTTAGCAAAATATGTCAAAATCTGGCTAGAACATTACCAAACAAATAACTTAGTAGTAAGTAACCAAATCAATTCATTCATGAGAAATTCTTGCATGGTCTCTCACCTAACACGTCATATTTAGCACCAACCACTAAAAGTATGACACATCATTATTATTTATAAAATATTGTAAACTATAAGAATTGGAAAACGGTTGTCTTTGAGCTCTATCTCTTTGCCAATGGTTTTTGCTTCAAGACTCACAAACCCACACGTTCCAATTTCAATTTTTATTTTTATTTTTAATAAAAATTTCCAACTTCATCAACCTCTTGCTATTATTCTGCCCTCACTCTCAACATTCATTGCACCACCATGCCGTCTAATATCCTTTTCTTTCTTCTCTACATCAGATTTTTTTTTTGTTCCTTA
>Ga0315914_1009641_pt1 | contig 12321 bp, 3 predicted proteins | sample MpolenodulesMG_FD_203920 | JGI IMG/M metagenome (GOLD analysis project Ga0315914, IMG submission 203920) | Medicago polymorpha root nodule microbial communities from Los Angeles, California, United States - elongated nodules | ecosystem: Host-associated > Plants > Roots > Nodule | place: USA... | reverse complement strand
CATCTTTTTTTATTTTAATTAGTTACCATATTTATCACTTTAATTAAAGTAAAATAAGTGGAATCTGTTCATTTATTGCTCCTTAACCAGTGCCTCGGGAGCACCGGTTAGCAACACCCTACATAATATATGCATGTATTTATTATTTATTATAAGTTACATAGTATTACTATTGTTATGATTAGAATCATATTACTAAAGCCATAATTGTCTTGAGGTTACACTCTCATGGTTTGTGTGTATCTGTTTTGATATTAGCAACTATTACTATGGAAATAATCGTATAGTGGTAACGTATTAGATAAGAAGTTGTGACCGAATGAAATCAGTTAAATTGGACAATAAATATTATTTTATTGCAGAGATGATGAAACTGAAAACCCTCATAAGACTTTTAAAATAAATAACCGTTATTTTTAGTACCTAAGTTCCTTTTCTTTGTATCTCATTCTCACTTGGCGATACCATTAGTACCTTTTGTGGACCATAAAGAACCTAATCTTGCTCAACTTCTTTAGTGATCTAAATATTAAAGTTATTTCATTGCTATTTTTCATCGCTAGTAAACATATAATACAAATGACATAAACCCCGACACAATATATTTTAGGATTTTAGCTGAGTGAATACCATTACAACATCCATAATATACATTCCCCTAAACAAAAAATGAAAAGAAAAAATAATATACATTGAAATCAGTGATAAAAAAATACTTTAAAAACCGCATAATGGAGTAGATATATTATAAAAATCCTGATCAATATTCATATATATTACAAAAATACAACTTATGTAAAACTATTGCCAAATTACTTTTCATGTATTATATATATTTTTTTATATTCTAAGACACATAATAATATCAATTAAAAATATATTTAGAAAAATGTAATAAATGCATCTAACAATTTCAAATAGCACATAAAATGCCCCTAAAAAAATAGAATATAATATAAATTATAATTTAAAGACATATTTTTCTTCTTCTAAAATGCTTATAAATAAAGCTAATGTGATAACGTCTTTGATGAGTGATATGCAAGTAACCTTGTAAGATCTTTTTAAATTTTAAGATCTATCAAAATTTCGATTAGCATTTAGAGTCTAACTCACCTAAACTTTTTTATTTAAAAAAAATGCTTGTAAATATAGACAAATTGAATGTATATTAGATTCACCAACTCATTTTTCACCTTTCTATAAAGGTGGCTAAAATAGCCCTAACACACATGTAAGTTAAATGTTGAAAAAAAAAATTGTTGAAAGTTGAAAATATGGTAATGGGTAGGTACCCCACATGTACATTGCTTTGTTAGTCACCAAATTGTTCTTAGCCATCATCTTCACCAACCCAACAACCTCATCATTTTCTTTTCCTTGTTTTCTTTCTCTCCAAACAATAAAAAAATTCAAAGCTTTCAACTATATAAATACAGCCATCACACAAAAACAACATCGTTCGTTCATCAATTCAGATCCAACTACTCATCTCATCTCACCAACCTCATCCTCATTCCGGTAATTCCCAGATCCCACTTTCTTTCATTTTTCAATTTGTTGAATTCAATTTACTGAATCATAAAGTTCCAATTTTGATCTTTGTTTTGATGACCCATTAAGCTAATTTGAATTGGGTTGAATTGAATCCGTGAATGAGATTGTATGTTATATAGTAGCGATGATCTGTTAAAATGAATTAATTATTTGATAATTGATAGTTAGTTGATTGATTATTGATTAATTTTAGATTAAGAAGAAATGGCACGCAAGAAGATCAGAGAGTATGATTCTAAGAGACTGTTGAAGGAGCACTTTAAGAGACTTTCTGGCAAGGACTTACCTATCAAGTCTGCACAAGTAAGTACTCTTAATCGTGATTTAGCAAGTTTAAACATTTACTTTGTTATAATGCACTCTTATTTGTTTAGAGAAATAATTTTTGTATAACTGAATTTAAACAACTTTTTTGATAACTTTTTAAGTGGTTAGCACAGTTCAAATATGTGGTTAATTATGTCCGAATTCATGGTTAGGGAAGATATGTCGATTTTTAATGAGTTTTGACACTCTTATATCTATTAATCATCTACTGAATGTAATTAACCATTTAAAAAATTATTGTGAAAGTTATCACATTTTAGTTGTAGAAATAACACAATTGATTAGTTAATAAGCATAAGTTTATATATAAAACCTATTGACTAAAATTTGTTTAGCCATTCAAGACTATTTCACTTTTACTAAAAGTAGGAAAGTTTGTAGAAGCAGCTGAATTAATTGTTTATATGATAATTGCATGTCACATAAGAATTTATGTATAAGTTGTTTCTATAACCGAAGAAGTTTTAGAGATAATTTTCACACAAAGCTCTTTGTAAACTATCTTGATCAGCCTATAAAATTAAGCTGAAAAATAGCATATAGGAACTTCATGAGCTATTTAATAAGCTGAAGGCTCTTCCATACATTGTGCTTAATATGCTCCTTTGCAAGTGCTTATGCCATAAGATAAGTTCAAAATAAATGCAACATGTATGCAAGTTTAATAAAGGTCCATTTTTCAGAAATCAATAAGCTTTCACAATGTTGCCTTGATTCACTGTAGCGTGCATATTAGACTTGAGGAATGAATTTGTTTTGGTTTGTGCTTTAAGGTTACGGAAGCCACTGATTTCACTGAGCTGCAAGACAAGGAACAATGGCTTTCTTCTTCTAAATTGGTTGTGAAACCTGACATGTTATTTGGGAAGCGTGGTAAAAGTGGTTTGGTTGCCTTGAATTTGGATTTGGCACAAGTTGCTTCATTTGTGAAAGAGCGTCTTGGTAAAGAGGTGTGCCTTTTCTCTCTCTGGCTCCGTCCGTCCTTCAAACTTTACATTCATTGTCTTGCATTTTATGTTTTTTAGTTGTTTTACTTTTAAATATTTTCCTTTCAACCCTTGATATTTTTAGTCACGTGTTTATTGAAAATATAGGTTGAAATGGGTGGATGCAAGGGACCGATAACAACTTTCATTGTTGAACCTTTCATCCCGCATAATGAAGAGTATTACCTTAACATTGTCTCTGACAGACTTGGGAACAGTATAAGCTTTTCAGAATGTGGAGGAATCGATATTGAAGAGAATTGGGATAAGGTACCACAACACATACTTTTCATCTTGTAGATTGAACACCATCTATTTCCTGCACATAAAATTTTCTCTTATTATCCATAACCTACAAATTGGTTTGTTCATATTTCAGGTTAAGACCGTATTTATTCCAACGGGAGTATCTCTTACATCAGAAATCATTGCCCCACTTGTTGCAACCCTTCCCTTGGAGGTAAATTCAATTTAACTGCCCATTTGTTATTTTACGAACAAACTAACTTTGGACTTTTTATGTATATATTTATACTTATGCATATAACTCAATGTGATTGATTACAATGCACTGTTTTTATAGATCAAGGGAGAAATTGAGGAATTTCTCAAAGTGATTTTCACTCTGTTTCAAGGTATACAACGTAACAAAATATATATTAACACGCCACTGGATGCACTTGTGCAATCTGCTTTATAGACTGGAGTTACATTTGAACCGTACTGTTTTCTTTTAAGATTTACATATTTATGTTTACTTTACTTTTGTGTCAGATCTGGATTTCACTTTCTTAGAGATGAATCCTTTCACATTGGTTGATGGAAAGCCTTATCCTTTGGATATGAGAGGCGAGCTAGATGACACTGCTGCTTTCAAGAACTTCAAGAAGTAGGTTCTTTCTTTTTAACAAATGCTAAGTGTTACTTTCAAGGACCCATGTTAGTTCATACTAATGGACATTTTGCAGTAAATATTTTTAAATGAACAGACGTTGTCGTATTGGTTGCAGGTGGGGTAACATCGAATTTCCGTTGCCATTTGGAAGGGTTATGAGTGCCACTGAGTCTTTCATTCATGGATTAGATGAAAAGGTAAACTAATATAACTTTGGCCTAAATGTGCAATTTTATTCAATTCAGTTAGGACTATGTATGTCCAGAAAATGTGTGTGCCCTGTAAGTACATATTTTTTTGTTTTTTTAGCTTCTTACTTGGGGGTAGTATTTTGAATACCCCCTTAGAGGAATCTGGCGTAATTTAAAATGTCAAGACTTTATCCTTTTTTCTTAGTATACAAGCTGTGTATTATTGAATGTAAATGAATGAGCGCACAGGCTCTACAACGGTGGCAAAACAGAAAATTAAATTATAATCAGAGTCTAAGACCCTGCCCAGAGCTAAGCTCCTACCAGAGAGACATTCTCTCCCACACACATTTGCTAACAAACTTCTCAATGAATATCAGTACACAACCTCACTCATTTATATAGTAAACCTGTATCTGAATTCCCTAAATTCTAGGGATTTCACAAACTCATATGGCCCCACTTTCTTCTAGAATATGTTAGGTGTCCAGAAAATTAATATAACTTTGACCTAAATGTACAATTTTATTCAATTCAGAAGACTGTGTATGTCCAGAAAATGTGTGTGCGCCTGTAAGTACATATTTTTTGGTTTTTTAACTTCTTACTTGGGGGTAGTATTTTGAATACCCCTACCCCTTAGAGGAATCTGGCGTAATTTAAAATGTTGCAAGGCTTTATCCTTTTTTCTTAGTATACAATGTTAATAAGTGCTTATCATATCTTCAAGTTCAATTAAATTTTTCACATGTTATGAAACTGATAGAACCCGTAAAATGAAGAAAATGAAACTGTGTATTATTGAATGTAAATGAATGAGCGTACAAGCTCTACAATGGTGGCAAAACAGAAAATGAAATGATAATCAGAGTCTAAGACCCTGTCCAGAGCTAGGCTCCTACCAGAGAGACATTCTCTCCCAACACATTTGCCAACAAACTTCTCAATGAATATCAGTACACATCCTTACTCCTTCATATTAGCAAACTTGTAACTGAACTCTCTGAATTCTAGGGATTTCACTAACCAACTCATTTTCTCTCATATGGCCCCACTTTCTTCTAGAATATGAATATGTTAGGTGTCCTATCAGAAACACCAATACTTCATATTGAAGACGTGCCTAGTGTCCGACATGTGTCGGTGTCAGACACGGATATGACCCCAAACATGTAGTTGCATTCAATCACTTCTATTTAAATTATTACTGGTGTCAACGTCCGTATCAATGACTTGTTGATGAATGCAATAATACTATTACTTGCAGTTATGATTTGATGCTATAAGTTAATTTATACACCTGTTTAATTTTTGCAGACAAGTGCATCTCTAAAATTCACTGTGTTGAACCCAAAGGGCCGAATTTGGACAATGGTTGCTGGGGGAGGCGCTAGTGTCATCTATGCTGATACGGTGGGTTTCTTGTATATTTTTAAAACATAATTCATACTTAATCTCCATATTTGCAGCATGAAGTGACAACTTCTATGCTAAATATTAATACAGGTAGGTGATCTTGGCTTTGCAAATGAGCTTGGAAACTATGCAGAATATAGCGGTGCACCCAATGAAGAGGAGGTTTTGCAGTATGCCAGAGTTGTAATTGATGTAATTAATTTTTATTTCTGCTTTATTTTGGTTGTACCTATCATTTTAAAGATTTAATTATGGTGCTAACGTGACATCGGGTCGTTGCTTAATGTGTCTAAAGATACTATAGGTATTCTGTAGGAGTAAACAATCACACTGGTCCCTAAATGCTTGTTGTCGCGTCATAGATTGATAGTCACAAGTGCATCCAAAATACAAAAACATCCTTCAGTATGTCTTTTGCCAATAATTTATTGGACCAAATTGACTAATGGAAGACACACTCAAGGACCAAATTAACCAATGTATAACAGATTTGAGAACCAAACCGACTAGAATGGACATATTCAAGGTTTTTTTTTTTGTAATTTTGGTCAATTCAGGGTCTATAGCGATATCACATGTCTTATTCAAGGACCAAAATGAGCGTTTACTCTATTTTATAGCTAAAATAATCTTTTTATTTCTTTCCAGTGTCCAACTGCCGACCCCGATGGCCGAAAAAGGGCTCTTGTTACTCTATTTTGTAGCTAAAACAATTTTTTTTTATTTCTTTACAGTGTGCAACTGCAGACCCCGATGGCCAAAAAAGAGCTCTTGTTATAGGCGGAGGCATAGCTAACTTCACTGATGTTGCTGCTACTTTTAGTGGCATAATTCGGGCACTAAAGGAGAAGGTAATCCCACAACAGTAGAGTTTTGCTTAATTGTTTAATGAGAGTCTTATTTTAGTAGAGCTAATTGATTTTTGAACTATTGCGATCCAGGAATCAAAGTTAAAGGCAGCAAGAATGCACCTTTATGTGAGGCGAGGGGGTCCGAACTACCAAAAGGGTCTAGAAAAAATGCGAGCACTTGGAGAGGAAATTGGCATCCCGATTGAGGTTAGCTAATTGAAGTTCATGCCTTTATTTATAGTATTGAACAATCAAATGGTGCTTAATAGGAAAAATTGTGTTGAGAAGCAGTTTATTAATTCTTTTGGATATCTTTGTTACAGGTTTATGGACCTGAAGCAACAATGACTGGTATATGCAAACAGGCAATACAGTGCATTACTGCTTCCGCTTAACTATCCATTTCAGGTCAATGCTTTCTTATGTTCATGTCATCTGCAAGTTTGAAGTGAACGTTGATGGTTGATTCTTAATTTCCTTTCCCGTTCCTGGAATTTGTAAATTTAGTTACACCATGTGTTTATAAAATGAAGTCATCCAAAAAGAGTGGTTGAAAATGTTGTCTCGGTTTTTGTAGAATTTGATGGTACTGTCTTGATACAATAAATATAGTTTTTTTTGTTTGTTTGACTGATACTTGTTTTTGTGTGTTAATATACTTTCTTCTGCCTTTTCTTCTCTCCATATCTACAACCCCAGTAGGGTTGGCCTGGCGGTGTTGGCTTTGGACCTTGGAGTTTGCTCCTCTCAAGGTCTTAGGTTCGATTCTTTCCGGTGTCAATTACGGTGGGCTAGTTTGGCCTCTTAAAAAAAACAGAAAAAAACTGCAAATGAAATTGTGAGTGGAAAAATTGGGAGAAATGGGCAAAGGGTCCCTATAGTTCTAGTATAAATAGAAAAGATCATACTTTCATATCTTGTGCATCCAAACATTAGAGATCCACTTGTTTTTATATATCTTCCTCTACCACTAACAAAGTGGTACTACTAGAGCTTGATAGAAACACTTTGAGAGTTGAAAGATGATTAGCAATAGCTTTAGCATATGTTTGGGACCCAAGTGGGTCACCGCCAACGCGCGTCCATTTGAAGCTTGAAAGAGTAGCTTCTTCCTCAATGTGACCTCGGAACGTGAGAAATGCTAGCTTTTCCGCAAATCAAAACACTACATAAGGTTGTTTCAATTCCTTGTCTTACCAAAAGGAATAATGATAATTGGTGTCGGTGCATGAAAGTCTAGCTAGGATCTCAAGATGTTTGGGGTATTGAAAGAAATGCTATACTCAACTTCAAAATGAGGCTACGTTACCACTTGAGAAGAAGACTTTGTTGTAATCTAAGAAAAATAAATAAGCATTTGTCTTCATTAATCAAGGTTTAGATGGAGCCATGTTTGAAATTGTTTCTAAAGTAACCAAATCCAAAAAAGCTAGGGAGATTTTGAAAACTTATATTGAAGAAGACGACAAGGTAAAGAAGGTGTGCCTACAAACTTTATGTAGGAGTTTGAATCATTGCACGTGAAGGAATTGAATCTATTTTGGATTTTGGTAATAAGGTGTTGGCTATTGTGAACCAAATCAAGTATTCTGGAGAGAATATGGTAAGTATTCATGTGGTTGAAAAAATCCTTTGTTCTTTGACTGCGAAATTTGATTATGTGGTTTGTGCTTTTGAAGAATCAAAGGATTTAGACTCGGTGTCTGTAGCAACTAATGGATTTGATTCAAATCAATGAAAAGAGATTCAGGAAATGAAGGAGAATGATGTCAAAGAATACATGGAAGAGCACAAGGTCGTGCTCATGGCCAAGGAAGAGAAGATTATGATAATTATAACAATAATGACGGGACAAACTCTTAACCCACTAGAGGTTGTGGAAGAGAGAGAGAGGTAGATGGAATTATGCTATATCATACGAAAAGATGTATGATAAATCTAATGTTGAATGTTATAACCATCACAAATATGGTATCTTTCCCCATCTTGGCTATAGATCAATCAATTGAATTTGCATGTGTGAATCTAAAGAGAAATTTGTGGAGTTTGATGAGAAGGTGAAATGAAATGTTTCTTGCGGAGATTCCTCCAAGGTACAAATTCAAGGATGATGCTCACAAATTAATAAAAAGAGGTTTACTATATTAAACAAAAAATAATATTTTGAGTTTGGGACAATTCGTGAAATTCACATGAAAAATTGTTGCTTATGGTTTCAAAATCAAAATTCTAATTGATTGTCAATATGTCTATGTTAAGGAATATAACGATCATCTAAACATCAAGACCAATGAAGCAAAACGTTTGAAGACTGGCATAAAAGATGAAGAAAATTGCTCCTCTCTTTCAGAATTTGTCATTCCCTTGAATCAGTTGGGAGTTAACTCACGATCGACATTTTTCAATAGTAATTAACTCACGCGGGCACTTTTAAGATTGGTTGATCCAGCTTAAAAAGTGATTGAATCGATCTTAAAAGTGATAGCAAGAGTTAACTACCGCTGAAAAATGCCGAACCTATGTTAACTCCCGTGGATCAAGGAAATGAGCAATTTTGAAAAGGAGAAAAGTAATTTTCAAAGATGAATCATAGTGTTGACATATAAGATGTGGACACTTGAACTTTGGAGCACTCAAGTTACTGAAAGAGAGGGAGAGTATAGTAACACCACCACTTTTAAATTGAACCTATTTGAGTGGGTGGCTTCCATAAATTAAAAGTTGAGTTAGAAAGTGGATATTAGCATTATTTGGACACATTCTTAATAAAAAGACATTATTTGGACACAGAAAATAAGAAATTAAAATCTGAATTATTGAGGAATTTTTTTTATCTTTCTGTTTTTGATTGGATAACAGATTGGAAAAAAGAAAATGAACTATTATGTTATGATCATTTTACTCTTATAAAATGAGAAATAGTGTGAACGACTTCCACATTAGATTTAGATATGGGATTATGCAGTTAGAAAACTGACTTTTTTGAAAAAGTTAATTTTGATTTTAATGTTTGATTCATTTTTAAATTGTTGATTACTGATTAATGATCAATAGTAATTCATCTAGTAATGCTTGCAACTTCTTGGATTTACAGGTACTATTTTATCGTTGGCATCTTTAACATGCAAACAGATTTGATAATATTATGAGATAGTCTTAAGTGTTACACTTTGTGGGGTGTTACACTTAAAACAAGGTAGGATAAAATTAAATTAAGTGTAGTATTGTTAATCTGATGAATTGATGATACTATGGGGACTAAACTTTTGATGCCACTTTGCAAACAGTGGGGTGTTACTCACTACACTTTTGATGCTATAGTGTTAACTTCATTAGAAAAGTCATTTTCACGATTTCACCATAGAATTTTCCTTTAGATATAACAATGGATAAATGGATAAATTTTTAATTAAAATTTTCACATTCGATTAATATTATTGCTATTAGAGGAGAGAAAATTTCAATAGCTATTAGACATTAGTTTCTTTTCCTTAGTTTCTTTTCCTCCTCTCTTTTTTGTAATAGACGAAATGACAAAGTTATTATAAACTCACACAGAAGTGGAGGTGCAGAGGTTCGAACTCCGATCATGGCTATCGACCTAACAATTTCAATATTTTTACTGGTTGAGTTAAGACTTGTAGACTATTTTACTCCTCTCCCGTCTAGTATTTATTTTTTTCTAAACCTGTTATACAAATTCTCATTTCCTCTATTTTCCTTTCCTTTCCTTTATTCCTCTATTAATGGAATCAAACAAAGCATTTTTCTAGAAGCTTGAGTGTTTTTGTTTACGTTCCATACTCCTTTAATTATTAGCAAGAAATTTTTAATTATTATTTTACTTTCCATTCATATTAAAAGTGGGAATACGTTGGTCCGAGCTAGTCTTTGCAAGACCTAAGCATGATATGTCAAAAATTTTGAGGTCTAAGCCTAACATAAGCTTATTTTTTCGGCATGAGTATAACCTATTGAAAGTTTGATATGGTTCGCTAGCCTGTTTAAAAATTTATTTCATATGAACATCTTTAAACAACAAGTAATGTGATCTAAGTTTCAATCAACTAGCGAACTAATAAATCAATGAGATTACACTCATTTTTAATATTTAACATGAATTTTTAAAGAATTTGATTATATATTATATTTCAGTGCTAGTTTTTAATAATACGTCTAAATATGCGAAAAATCAATGTAAACTAATAAGATTAAATTGCTAAAAAGGTTAACAAATTTATAATTTAATTTAAAGTGCAAAATATAATATAATAATATTAATAATAAACAATATTATTTATATTTACTTAAGTAGGCCGGCCTAATAGACTAAGAAGCTTTCTTATAGCTTGTTGTCTAACCGTTTTAGTTAAATAAACTTTTAAAAAAGCATAATCATTCTCTACATAAGAAAAAGTCCGACATAACCTGACATATCATAGGCTCGGCTGTAAACCAACCTGACGTATCCCATCGCTATTTCGTATACTTCTTTTTCTAGAAGCTTGAGTGTTTGTTTACGTCCCATGCTTCTTTAATTATTAGAAGAAACTTTTAAATATTATTTTACTTTTCTTTCGTATTACTTCTTTTTCTAGAAGCCTGGGTGTTTGTTTCCGTCTTATACTCCTTTAATTATTGAGAAATAATATTTATACAACTATTGTTTGACAATTTTTGTGATAATTTTCTCTTTTATGCTTGCATTATGTTTTTAATTTTTCTCTTTATTGTTTTGATTTCTGTGGCACCGCATAATTTTCTTTGTAAATTTATAATTGTCTAAAAAGTTGTCCCACAAATAATTTTTCAAAGGGTCATGCTAACCGGTGCCCCCGGGCCACTGGTTAAGCATACAAAAAAAGGAATTTATTACCATAAAAGGAAACTTTATTGACTTATTTATGAATTAATTACACAGTTTTCAATGTAATAATTATTATATAATTTCCCTTTTTAGTATCCTTAACCAGTGCCCCGGAGGCACCGGTTAGCATTTCCCTTTTTCAAATAACACACCTCTTAAATATTAGACGAGAAATTTTTAATTATTATTTTACTTTCCTTTTATACATTTCTTTTCTAGAAGCTTGAGTGTTTGTTTACGTCACATAACGCCTTAAACAACTAAAAAGCGGTGAATATGTCCCGACTCCTTATGGCATAGGGACCATTGTCCTCCCCTATTCTTTCTATTATGGTCAATACTACTTTTAGTTGAATTTAGGCTACTTTGGGTCACTCCTAACAGAGCGGCTAGCACTTGGGTGCCTTTGATTTCAGTGTATTTCAATATCTTTATCTCTATATCTTTCTTAACCATTCCATCATCACTCTCTTTTCTCTAAAATTCACCAAAGTCACACAACATAAAGTCACTGAAGTCCCACCCTAACCGAGCATACAGTAAAGCACAGTGAATATTGATAGATGTGTTTAAATAAAGAACCATTTTAGTATTTCATAATTTTCTCAGTGGTTTAATTTAATCCTTAACGAAAAATAATATCTAAGTAGCCCATATCATTTTTATACAAAGGATAAATTAATCTTTGACTTATTATTACTAATTTGTGCACCACCTTCCCGTTATATATACCATGAATAGGAATCCAAGATGGATTTACTTTTTACCCCCATAATTCATGATAATTGAATATTGCATGGTCACAATGCTCTAAATTATTCATATGCATGTCATCCAAATCGAGTGAGGACAACACATGACAATCAAAGCACACTTGTTTGGTTGTTTCATTCACATCACAACCTTCCATACTGCATACATAAAGATGAAGCTAAGTTTTGCAACCCCTCTTCGAATTAAATTAACTTTGATTAAAAGTCGATCATTCAATAATCTCCGAGTAAAATTATTTATTATTTTATAATAAATCATTGAAAAAAAAATATTTTATATATCTTGTTCGACCATGCTTCACGATCAGCATTTAAACCTTGACTACCTTGGACGGAGGTAGTAATTTTCACTACAAGAAACTTGCCATTTAGCAACAGCAGAAACCGTTGGTAAAGGTCTCAAAAGCCGTTGGTATAGGTCATAAAACCTATACCAACGCCCACCTGCTACCGTCTAG
>Ga0315914_1009640_pt1 | contig 12322 bp, 8 predicted proteins | sample MpolenodulesMG_FD_203920 | JGI IMG/M metagenome (GOLD analysis project Ga0315914, IMG submission 203920) | Medicago polymorpha root nodule microbial communities from Los Angeles, California, United States - elongated nodules | ecosystem: Host-associated > Plants > Roots > Nodule | place: USA... | reverse complement strand
TCGAAAGCTAGGGTCAGTAGTCATTCGTTCTCACTAAATCATGTTTATATTTGATCAGGATATAAAAAGCATTAAGAACAATTGAATTGAATAAAAACTAGATTGTCATTCATAATAAATAGAGTTTCACAGCAACATGGATCAATTAGGGTTACACAGATTCATCTCAGACCTAATCAATCATAGATTTAGCTACTCATAATCGAGTTTACAAATTGCATAATCAATGAAATAATTAAAACATACATGAACTGAGTAAAGGAGGATGAAATCGCCCTTCCAGCAGTCTTCAGGTCTCAAAATCACACTTTTGCTCTCCAAAATCGTAACGCTTATGTTTGGAACTGACTTCAGCTTAAATAGGCAAATCTGGATGCGCCCAAAATCGCGCCACGATTGCATCAAAACCCTAGCATCCTTCTAGAACTTTCTTAAAAATCGTGTTGCGCTGTTAGAAATTGTATCACAATTTCAACAGCTCAAAATCATGCCTCTCTGGTCATAAAATCGCGTCACGGTAATGAAAATCGTGACACGATTTGTTGCCTTCAGTTCCTCTAAATTTCTTGCCTTTAACACCCCTGAACACTTCATATTGCTTGAGAACTCTATCAATTTATCAAAATAAGTCCTAAAAATTATATAACGACAACATGTCATCAACATACCTCCTTGTGCTCACTCCCTGCAATAAAGTCGATCAAATCAGTCCCTAGATTTCTAAAATTTTCAATCAGACCAGTCCCCAAATTATTACAGTTACTATCAAATCGATCATTAAAAGAGGGGTAAAAGAGGAAAAACAGAAAAAATTGAAAGTGAAAAGTTAAAACTGAAAATATAACATTTCCATCAAATTGGTCCTTTTACACGTGGATGACAGGATGACATGTGGACATCATAGCACAACATGCAAGACGACACGTCAGCCTCACTAACGGAGGGATTGGACGGAGGGATGAATTTGATGGACGTCTGTTAAATTCAGGGACTAATATGATATTTTAGAAAATTGGGGGACGAATTTGGCTGGTCCTTGCAAATTCAAGGACAGATTTTGGTATTTACTCAATTTTTTAATATGGGACAGCTTGATAAAGGCTCTACCGTAAATATAGTAGTGTTAGCATCACTCTCTTTTTAACACTTATTTTTATTGGTTATGTGAGTTTCGCACTTTGGAAATAAGTTCCACTTAAAGTGGTGGGACATACATTAATCTCATCCAATAAGAGAGTGTATGTTAGAGAAAGTGTTAAAAAGATAGTGTCCCTGACATTCCTCCCCATGGATAATACTTAAACAATGATTAAAAGTCTAACTACCACGTAGTCGTCTCTTGATAGTAAATGCTGATAGTCCTTGTTATTTTGACGATTGAGATGGTGATTTAATAGATACCAATTTCATCGAAACAACGGAAAATGATTATGTAATTTGTATTGAACCAACATTAGTCAAATCATCGTTTTAGCAGTAAATGGGATAAATGTCATGAGTTTTTATCTTAGAATAATATTGTCAACAATCGTTAAAATTTCTAAACTTACGTAAATGATCTACCATGCATTAATACTTAAAAAATGTTTAAAAATCTAACGACAACAGACAAAGTTTCTTGATAGTAAATGTTAATTATCCTCATTATTTTTAAGATTGAAATAATGACTTAGCAGATACCGGTTTGATTGAAACAATAGAAAATGAATATGTAATTCGTATTGAATGAATATTAATCAAGTCACCATTTTAGCTTTAAATAATGAAAAATTTCATGAGTTTTTATTTTTGAATAATATCGTCAGCAATCATTAAAATTTCTAATCATTTTATATACTGATCCACAATGGACACTTATAAAATTTGTCCATGGAAGAATGTGCCTACTTCAAAATAGTATATTTTAATACAACAAACTAAATCGATCTTATTTGTAGAGTTTAGTCATCCAAGTTTCCTCTAGGTTGTTTCATTGCTAGAAAATATGGCACTTGTAATTTAAAAACAAAATATAAATTTAATTTTTAATCAGTACTTCATTATATCATATGTTGATTGTCAATTTGTATCTTGATCCTGTCGACCTAGAGATCTCTGGTTGGTGGTGTAGAGTGGCCTTTGAGTGTAAGACCTTCGTCGGTAACAACCTTCCTCTTAAGAGGGGGACGCACATCAATACATGCACACACTTTAATGGACAAGTCAGAAGGCGTTGTGGGTGATATATGTATCTAGGGTAAAAAAAAAAGAGTGTACCTAGACAAATGCCATGAGTTAGTATTTATATGATATGATAGGTTTAGGTTCAGGTCCTTAAATCATTACCTGGACAGTTGTCCTTGAGGGAGACCTGTGATTATATCGGAGGGAGCCAACATTGGAGCTGGTCCTAAACAGTCCAGGTCTCCTCATGAAGCCTTGATTCAGTTATATTTAGGTTGAGTTTTTATTATGATTTGCTTGCATATAAGCTTTGAAGGGTACTCAGATCTAATCAAGGAATCAGTCTTGGTCTAGTCCAAACCAGTTGCCCTTATCTGATGGAGTCAAATGAAAGTCTGATATGTTCAAGTTTGTTGAGGATTTTAATGGAATTGTTTTTGTTTGTTTGGCATGATTCTAAGAGGCTATGAATTATATATGTTATCCTATATGTTAGCCTTTGAGCTTAAACACTTGACTTTTTCTTGACGTGTGATTGTCTAATTATACGGTAGCCTTTTAGCTTAAACACCTAACTTTTTCTTGATGTGTGATTGTCTAATCATATGTTATTTCTTTCAAAACTTCCATTTATTTTTAATGATATTGCATGTGATTTTTTCATTACACATAGACAATTTGTTTGCTATCATGAGCCTTCCTAACCACATTATGCATAATCTATCCTTTGCTAGCCCTTTGAGCATGTTTCTTAGAAACATTATTTTTATGTTATTGACAGACAAGGTTGTTGTATTTTATTGATAGTCAAAGCATCAATACAAACCGTAACATTAAAATTGATGAGTTGTGGTAGTGTTTTATGAGTAAGAGCACGAGTCTAGGCAGAAATATATTTCTCCCAATTCAAGAGTGGTTGGTGGTGGATGTTCTATATTAGGTCTGATTATTGCCTTACCTCTTCGTTAGATACAATCCTTGTTTCTTCTTCAAAGGTGAGCTATAATGGTCTTCAATGGGAGAAAATAAGGTGGAGAATGAGGTTGTGATGGAGGTAAAGCTTAGGACACCAAAATTACGGATAAATGTAACTCCCTAGGCTTGGTATTGTCTATTTTATAAAGTATTTTTTTTGTCATTTTCTCTCTCCTTTTTGCGTCATACTTTGTCCTTTGGCTCATAAAACAGTATTGAGATAAAGCAAGGGTCACATGTGCTCTTAGAATAAGGTTGATACTGGAACATTCCATTTGGTTGTCCTTGGATGGTGATGTGTCTCATGTGTTCTTCGAATAAGGTTGTCATGTATCGGACCCACTATAAGTTGTTTTATAGGTTGCTGAAGCAATTCCCACAACATTATCTATTGCAATTTTTCTAGATTTTCAAATTGAATTTGACCTAAACAGATTCAACAAACCACAAATAATTCCTTCCAAAAACACTTAATTACTACTTTTACTTAAAAAAATAGGTTTAAATATGTAAATGGTCCTTGCAAATGTGGCCTATTTGAATTTTGGTCCCTCAACCTTTTTTTTAAACATAGCCTTGCAAAAAACTTTTTTTAAAAAAAAATCCTTCTAGGCCTATTTAAAGAGTTACGTGGAAGTTTAGCTCTTACGTGGTAGCTGCTGACTGTGCAACTTTTGCCACGTGGCACTAACATGACATTTCCCATAATTAAAAAAAAACCAAAAAAATAGAAAAAAAAATATTTTCGAAATTAAAAACAAATTTTGAAAAAAAATCAGATTTTTTTTCCAGTTTATTTTTAAAATTTATATTTATATTATATAATTTTTGGGAATTTATTTTCTTATTTCGAAAAACAATTTTTATAATTTTAAAATTGTTTTTTTTTTAAATTTAAAAATATCTCTTTAATTTTGAAAAAAAACTATTTTTTCCGTAATTTAAAAAAAAATTATTTCAATGACGATGTTACTGTTTGTTGATGAATTTATGGGTTTTCTAAGAAATTTGATGAAGACATGTTGAAAATGCTGAAGAAGGGGAAAGGAAGGAAGAAGATAAAGTTTTCTATGAATTTTTGAGTTTGGTCTCTCTCTGAATTATATTTTTATTTTATTTTGGTTCCTCAAACTTTGGGACTCAACATATGGAACGACACATCATCGTCATCTTCCACGTCACACGTCGTCACATCATCCTCTGTTTTCCATATATACGTTTTTGTAAGATGATGTCGGCATGGACCGAAACCAAAACATTTATAACTTACATGGTTTGTTTTAGAACAAAAAACGATGCATAGACGAAAACCAAAAACACGCCAACTTGCAGGGACGGTTTACATAGTGAAGCCTTTTTTAATTTAAAAAAACAATTTTCATAATTTTAAAAAAATTAATTAATAGAAATGACATGTCAATGCCACGTGACAAAAGTTTCATAGTCAACAACTACCACATAACCCTTTAAATGGGCCTAAGGACCTTTTTAAAAAAACAAAATTTTTCGCAAGAGTATTTTTTAATTTTTTTTAGAGGGAATAAAATCCATATAGGCGACCTTTCACACATTTAAGCAAAAATTATATATCGTAATTTACCAAAATAAACTTAAAAACATTGTAACCTCAAGGCTGATAGGGGCATTAATTCAAGCTTAAGTGTTATTATTGATGTTAATGTTAAAGCTACATGAAAATTTATGTGATCTTTCCAGGTATTTCGTTATGTATTCCTTCATTGATTCAAATTTTGAGACGAATAAGACAAATTTTCCAATTTTGATGAATCCTCTTTCAATTATGGCTCAATAATCTTGATTGAATTACCTCCTCCGTTGTTAATATCAGATTTGTGACTAAAAATGCCACAGGTGAACTTAGACATGCTTTTATTTGTGGTTGTAAATTAAGAACCAACATCTCCATCCATGATTGAATCTAAATTTGAAGCTTCATCCTCATCCTCATCCCTCAGGTATCACTTTCACACCAAGTGAAGAATCATAAGATGACAAAGTCATACGTCACACTCATAAGAGAGAAAGATAACATATAAATACTCGTGAGATAAAAATTCATAAGGTATCATATTGATTGATAATACAATAATTTGTGTAAACAATAATATTGTTTATATAGCTAATAACACATAAGACGCGTGACATTTTTCTCTCCTTGGTGAGAAGTGAGTGAGAATTCCATTGTTTACCAAAATAGAGAGTTTTCTTATACTGAGATCATTACAAGCACTTGATAACTTATCATTTTCGTATAAGTTTTCATCCAATTTAACCAAAAATCATGGAGAACCTACATTTGGAGGAGAAGGACATGAGATTGAAATATCGAAGGAAGAATTGGTATGGAGGAGGTTTCGATCCAACGTTGTGTCTGATTAGGAGATTCTTAACAAATAAACTAGTCATAACACATATGATGAAGGATAATATAAAGGGTATCTGGTCACTGGTGAAAGGCGTAGAGATAAGAGCGATTAAGATGGGGGTTTTCATCTTTCAATTATTCCATAAGCTAGATGTCTGGAAGGTGTTGAGTGGAGGGCTATGGTTTTCAATAAACATATGATGATCTTGGGAACAATGGAGGATAAGGTGAATCCAGAACAAGTTACATTAAACCTGGTTCCTTTTTTGGTTCAAATGCATAATTTATCGGTAGGCTATATGACGGAGACAGTGGGACGAAATGTGGGGAACTATGTGGGTGGATTTCTAGAGTATGATGAGAAAAACAATTCATATTTCTAGAGGTGTTGTATGAGAATAAGGGTTATGGTGGATGTCAGGAAGTCATTAGTTTGCACAAAGAGTATCAAGAAGAAAGGGGCGGCGCCTGTTACAGTTAATCTCAAATATGGACGCTTAGGCATTTTCTATTACTATTGTGGAATGCTACGGGATACAAAATATACATGTGAGAAATGGACGATGATGTGAGAAATTTCGGTTCAAACATCATAGTTGAAGTCAATCGAAGAATTTGAGACGGTGGAAGTGGATGAGTGGTGGAGAGGCGCAAATGAATGCTGCGATAAATGCAGGAATTCAAAATGTAACCACAACTAATAATATAGAGGTTATGGTAGCGTGACACAAAAGGAAAGATATACTTGCATAATTAATTAAGCAACAGGCAAAAATGAAAACAATGAAGAAGGAAAATATTTTCAATTATGAGTCAATAATTGCAGAGTAGTCAACTGGGGTGGCACAATCAAGTGTGGTAATAGTAGAGGAGGAGGATATTGTGGAACCTGACAAGAAACAGGTTCGTGATGACAGAAACAAAGAACTAGGTGGGGTACATGCAACTGGTGAACAAAATAAAAATCATAATCCAATTCAAATTGACGGCAACAAAGAGACGATTCAGAGATATGACTGATCTTCACTTGACAGAACACCCGTTCACATGGGTTAAAGGTAAAAGAGGATGAGATATGAAGGAATCAAGAATTCACAAAACCTTCACAACTCAGGCAAGGTATGATATTTTTCAGTAACCTCAACTTCATAATGTCGTATCACATAATTTTACCCGAGTTACATGAAAGTGGGACCAATTTTGCGGATGATTGCTTTCTATTTTGCATGGCCAACATTAGGGAAATTACAAAGATAAAGGAGATTTTGCAGGTGTATGAAGTTGTGTCGGGGACAAGCCATCGATTTCCAAAAATATGAATACTTTTAAGCAAAAATACATCATAAGCAAATAAGGAGGAAATAAAAAAATGTGTTTTAAGTGACATCTACTATGGGGAATGGAGAGTACCTAAGAATGCCATCAATGATTGGTCGAAACAAAAGGGCAATGTTTGGTTATTTGAGGAACATGGTATTAAGGAAGATACATCAATGGTCTGGAAAACATCTATCCAAAGCAGGGCACAAAGTTCTTATCAAGTCATTAGCGCAAGCGATTCCAACATATTGTATGAGCAAATTTCTACTACCAAACATGTTGGGGGGAATAAATTCAAAGGATGATTAATTCGTTTTGGTGGGGATCAAATAGGAGTAGTGATATTTGAACAACCATTTTTGACAACTATATCATGACAACTTCCTTCTCCTCTCTTTCTATTGGTCAAAAACAATGGAGAGAGAAAAAGGAAGAGTGAGAATAAAAACATAATGTGAGTATGAAAGAGAGGGTTGTCAAAAAGATGTCACAAAATGGTTGTACAAATATAATTTCTCTTTGGATAAATTAACAACGAGGAAGGAGTATGAAGGTATGGGTTTCAGACATTTTTTTGGCTTTGATTTGGTTGTGCTAAGGAAGCAAGGTTGGAAGCTCTAGACTAACCAAGGTGCTATTACTGCTCACATTTACAAAGTTAAATATTTGTCACAAACTAATTTTTCTGGGGGCTCGTCTAGGTCACAACCCAAATTATATTTGGCATGATATATTTGCTTCACATGTACTAGTTAGAGGACGTGAGAGGTGGATAATTGGTAATTGTAAAATCATTGCAGTTTGGACATATCCTTAGCTAAGGAAGGAAGGGGATTCATATGTTTCAAGTGAAAGAGTGGAAAAGATGAAAATTATCACGAAGGTTGCAGATTTGATGAATATAAATGGTATAAGCAAGAATTGGGGGTTGATTGCAGGAACTTTCAATGAGCAAGACATGGAGGCTATTTTGAAATTGGTGTTGCTGAATCGAGAAAGGGAAGACAAGCTCATTTGTAAGTTCAACCATAAAGGAAACTACACTGTAAAGTCCGCATATAGGTACGCAACAGAAACACTTGTTGATAATGAGGAATATCGAGTACTTCACACATGTATGCATCATCAAGATAAAGGTGTGTAGTGCACAGATAATTGACCTTTTTGCGAAAAAAATTATGAGAATGACTAACATGTTTTCATTGGGTGCGAAGAGGCGAAAAATGTTTGGCTAACAACTGAATCGTGGGATTTAATTAAAGAAATTGTTGTTGCTGCTGCGAGTTTTATAGACAATATTTTTTCTTTGTTATGTAGGCTAACAAATGAAGAGAACAATGATATGACTGTGATGCTTCGGAGTGTATGGTGTCGTCGTAATGACAAAGTATGAGATGGTGAATTAAATCTAATTAACATAGCGGTTTAGCTTGCACACACGAAGAAACAAACCATCTGTATCTATGCAGAATCATCAACAACAAACAACAACTTGGCATTTTGAATTCCAATGCCACAGGAAGGTGTTTTGGGATAGGTATGTGCATTCATAATTATCGTGGACATTTTATAAAGGCAACCACAACTTGGCATAAAGGAAGCCCTCCCCCAAAAGAAGCGGAAGTAGCAGGATTACATGATGCTATTTATTGGCTTGGTTCATGAGGACCACCAAAGGTGCATATAGAACTAGATTGCAAAGTAGTGGTTGATAGCATAGTTGATGGGAACAATAATCAAGCGGAGTTTGGTAATACCATATCCGAATATCAGTCGCTTTTACAACAATATCATAACTTTAAGATAAGTTTTGTTAGGAGACAAACTAATATTGTCGCTCATACTCTGCCAAGGTGTCAAGATTGTATCCTAGTCACCAAATTTTTGATTTGATTCCATCTTATATTAAAACTATTGTGAGAAATGAAATAATACGAGTTTTTGTCTGTGAAAAAAAACTAATAACACATAATAATTGAGTAACTAACCAAATATCCCTAAAAGACGAATATTTTATAACACTTTTCAATAGCAGAAAAGGAGAAGTTTTTTTTTTGTTGTTAATTAATCCTCTGGTTTTTAGGGAAAATAGATTCTGATAACCCAAAGTTCGATCATAAGGTATGTAAACTATGATAAAAAATTGTTTTATCAAAGAAAACATAGAATCTCTTAAACAATTCACCACTTCAGAGCAATGTCTTAATTGAAAAAGTTATATAATACTATATTATACTCCCTCCGATTCTAAATATTACTGAAGAATATTTTTTTATAAGTAAACTTTATGTTATTGTTTAAGGCAACCCACCAATGAATCAATTCTTTACTACACCATTATAATCCAACCAATCACAATAAAATTCAAATTCTATTAGCCCACCTCTTTTCTATTTTTGGACATACAAATAATAATTTTTTATTTATCTTCCCTATAGTAGTACTATATAAATATCGAATTGTCGAAACCAAAAACACTACACAAAACACAAGAAGAAAAAATTGAAAAAAGCTCAAGAAAATGAATCGCCATCGTCATAGTAGGGTTAGTTTAGTCTTATTAGAGAAAAATCGTTTCATTATACACCCCCCCCCCCCTCTCTCTCTCTCACATTACCCTTTCTCATTCTTCCACCCAAAATCAAATTTCCGCAAAATCAAAATCAAAATCAATCAAATCACATAAATCAAAATCAAATCTCACATTTCTCAATTCGTATCATCAAATCTCATCATTATTCCCAAAAAAACCCTAATTGTTTTTTTTTTCCGTTTATTTTTCCCTTTTTTAAACCGAAAAATTAAAGTTGAATCCTTTTCATTAAATTTTTCGCGATTAATTTGGGGGTTCTATTTTAGTTATCATATAAAATCATTCTATGGCGAAAGGAACCGATTCAGATGAGTTTATGGTTCTTTCTAGGGTTAGAACAGGTTTGAAACGAGAGTTTGCGTTTGCAATGAAGGCTCAATCTGAGATCGATGGTTCGTTGGGTCGAACCAGGGGTGGTAGTAAGAACCGGAATGAGGGTCCGGTTCAGGAAACGCCGGTTGGGAAAAGGGTAAAAAAAACCGGTTTAGATGATGTTATGAGTGAGGAAGAGGCTAAGAGTGATGTTGTTGATCTTGTTAGCGATGAAGAGGTTAAGAATGTTGAAAGGGAAAATGGGTTTTTGTCAAAATCTGATATTGATGTGAAGAGTGTTGAAACTGTGATTGATGAAGAAACCCTTTTGAAGGAAGAAGAAAAAGTTGTGATTGTGAATGAATTTGAAATGGAAACTGTTTGTGAAATCAAAGATGAAACCCTAGAAGATAAGGGTACCCTTTTGGAGGAAAAGGGTAATGTTGGTGGCAAAAGGAAAAAGAGGGTGTCGTTAGAAAAACCAGTTAGGAGGTTTACAAGATCAGCATTGAAGGAAAAGGATGAAGAGGTTAAGGATAATGCTGTTGTTGTTGGAGTTGATGTTGATAATGTTGGTGCTAATGTTGTTGAAAGCGAAAATGGGGTTTCTGGGGTTTCGCCGATTATGGTGACTCCGACACCAATGAAATTGGGCAAGTCTGGTAAGAGGTTTCCTGTCAAGCTGAAGGATCTTCTGGCTACTGGGATTCTGGAGGGATTGAAAGTGAGATATGTCAAGGGACAGAAGGTATATTGTTTTGAACTTTTTTGATTTTGGTCTTGTTTGTGAAATTGTGAATGATGTTAGGATTTTTTTCTTTCTTGTGGTGCATTAGTGTGATATGCGTTTATTCGTGAATGATGTGTAGGCGCGTAAACCGGGAGAAAAGGACTTGCAAGGTGTGATTAAAGATGCTGGGATTTTGTGCTTTTGTGGGAGTTGTAAGGGGAATCAGGTAAGTAAATGGAGGGCTGGTTATTGTTTTTTTGTTTGTGTAGGTTTAGCATCCTGTAGGTTAGTAATGTGGTTTTTTGCTATTTTTTGTTTTTTTATTGAGAGTAGGTTGTCTCGCCGTCCGTTTTTGAGTTGCATGCTGGTAGTGCTAATAAACGTCCTCCGGAGTATACAAACCTTGAAAATGGAAAACTCCTTCGGGATGTCATGAATGCCTGTTCGAGTCTTCCGTTGGACACATTGGATGAAGTGGTCCAAATGGTCCTTGGTGATTTCACTATGCAGAATTCTAATATCTGTTTCAATTGCAGAGGTTTGAAACGCACATATTTGCTTTCCTAGCTGTGACAGTATGTAATTTGCAATCCTGTTGATTAAACATGTTATTTGATGAACTGTTTGTAGGGTCAATTTCTGAATCTAATAAGGGTGAGTCAAAACTAGTATGCAATCCATGCATGGAGTTGAAAGAGACTCAAACTAGCCAACTTCAAACAGCAGCAACATGTAGTAAAAGTATTACCCCAGTAGTTCAACCCAGGTATGTTTTTTTTTTATGTTATCAATGTTGAATAGCCGCTATAGTGCAGCAGCATTTGCACAAACCACTATTATTCTGCAGTGCGCTATTTAGTACAAAATTTTGTAGTTGCGGATATAGCCGCTGTCACACTGTTGCATAGCGGGATTTGAACATACCACTATTTTCCGTGATCCACATTGACAGCGCCGTTTGTTATGTATAACATATTGGGTACATTGTGGTACATTCTAAGAATTTAAGATAAGAACGTGCTTCATGATTAAGGGGGGTGTATTGGATTGAGATTTCAATGGATTTTAAAAGACTTTCGTTTTAAAAAAGTTGTGGTATTCAATCAAGATTTTTAAGGAATGTAAAACATTCTTGTGGTATTCAATTAGGATTTTCAAGATTTTTTAATGAGTCCAATAAAATCTGGTGGTATTCAATTAAGATTTTGCACAACTTAAAATTTGTCTATTGGTATTCAAACTTCTACGGATTTTAATGGATTGTTGTGAGACTTTTTAGTGTAAAATGTACCTACTAACAATCTCACACCTAGCCTCAAGACTTTTTTGTCTCCCCCTTGAGATTGTTTTTAGAAGATACATATACACTTTTGAAAAGACATTTCCTTCATTGGCATGTTGGATACAAAATATTGTGGTGATTCGTGACGTAGAACCTCTGCCATGTAGGTTCTTTGCATTATCTTTTCCTACTCCGCTGGGATATCCCACACAATTACTAACAATCTCACACCCTTAAGATTTTGCCATTCTCTTCCAAACCCTTTTTTCCCGTCATCTGTTCAATGCCAATTTTTCTTCTTCTTTTTCTCTGTCAACTTCTTCAAAAATCTATAGATATTTGTCATGATTTTTTTAACCGATTGTTTTTTTCTAATTTGGAATGATTTCTTGTCATTTTGTATGCCATGTTTTTTTTTCTTTCGATTTCTTGTTTATTTTACTAATTTTTTTATTTTATGATTTGTTGCTTTTTTTTGGTCTGATTTGTCGTTATTTTTTAGTCCGATTCTTTCTATACCATGTTTTTTTATTCCAATTTCTCTTTTTTTTTCTTTCGTCT
>Ga0315914_1009637_pt1 | contig 12326 bp, 8 predicted proteins | sample MpolenodulesMG_FD_203920 | JGI IMG/M metagenome (GOLD analysis project Ga0315914, IMG submission 203920) | Medicago polymorpha root nodule microbial communities from Los Angeles, California, United States - elongated nodules | ecosystem: Host-associated > Plants > Roots > Nodule | place: USA... | reverse complement strand
AGCAAGCACGTATAGGTCAGACCCCTTTATGCATGCTTTAGGTTTTGGGAATGATTACCAAACCTTTAGAAGTTGACATATGATAACGATGTGTCTAGAACCTAAACGATTGGGTTATACAATGTAGAGATAAACTTAGTTAGAGTATCAGATATTCTTATGATCGTGAACATATCAGATATATGTTACAAAAATCATGTTCTGGTAATTATAATCATTTAAGTTGTGGCTTCAGATAAGCTTCAGACTATGTCTGGATAGGTCAGCCCGCAAGGGAACCTTCACGACCAGGGAGTCCGGTTCTAGCCCTCAGATAGGGAATTTAGCCGGTCAGCAGTGGAATGTGGCTGGGGTTACTCCACCCGGTGCATTCCGTAAAATGAACTCAGATAATTATGTTTGTTCAACGCTAACCTCTAACATAATGAATATGATTATAGTATACTGTTAGACATGTACAGGTTTATGCAGGTTCATGCACGTAGAGAAATCCATGAAGTTATGCCGATGACAATCTTAGAATCCCTCGATCGTCCGGTTTAGAATCGTGTCATGAGTATGTTATGATTAGGCCTCGATACGTTTAGTGTATCTTGGCATAGTGGTCTTAGGTTCCCTTTAACCGCCATGACACGTATAATATAAGTCAAGACCTATACGACAAGTTAAGTTGAACCCTAAGACAGACCCAGTATGCACGACCGTCTAGGTAAGCAAGCCCACACACATATAATCAACCGTCAGGTTGTATTGTAGACACGTGGTAACCCTAGGTTTCCCTGTGGTTACCTATAGCCTAGGATTAGGTAGAACTCACTAAGACATTATGTCTCATTCCAATCCTTATTTGTTGCAGATCAACATGTTGTTTTAGCAAGCTTGTAGCCGGATGGATATTTCAGCAAGAGCTCGTTCATACCCGCTGCAGGACGTCATGGACTTTAAGGATGTATTTATTTATACATTGGACGCGTAGTATTGTATTGTTGATTGTACGAACGTGTGTTGTTGTATAAAATATTCATTCGAAGTTTTTATGTTGTAAATTTTAATGTATCCAGTACTAAAGATAATGCACATGCTAAACTTTCTAGATACGTTTAGTATGGGTATTACAATAAATATACAAACTTTTTGTTTTAGTACTTCTAAAAAATTTCTTCGACTTTTAGTCCTTGTAAAATTTTTAATCACCACTTTTGGTCCCTATTTTTAAATCAATTCATGTGTAACATTTGTATTTTTTTTTAATGAAATTGTGTAGAATATTGTAAAACTCTCTCCCAAAAATAAAAATAAATTTTTTCGACAAAACATAAATTAAATATGAATTTGCAACTGTCAAAAATATAAAAATTCATATGTAATTCATGTATTGTTAAAAAAATTTAATTTTTTTTCTAGAGAGATTCTTTAAATATTATAAAATTTTCAGCATAACTTTATTAAAAAATATGAATTCTTTTTTTTTGAATAAGAAAAAAAAAGTGTTTTCTTAAAAAGATGGACAAAAAATGAAGATGGAAAACTTTTTTAGGACTAAATCAAAGAAATTTTTTAGAGGGACTAAAATGAAAAGATGGTATATTTATACAGACCAAAAACATATTTAACCCAATAAAAAATGTGTGTTTACAATAGTTTGTTGTTAGCATAATTATGTTTAAATATAGTAACATAAAAAAGTTTGGTTAGAAAAAGGTTAGACCACACTTGAGGTGATAGATCAGTAGTAAGAGTTGAACAGTTTTGTAACCTCAAGGTGCTATGTTTGGATATCCCCAGGAACAATTGTAGAATGATCTTTAGTGTTACTTCAATTAACAAAAAAATAGAAAAAGGTTCAACCAAATTTGGTTGCCAATGACAGTTAACTAATTTGATACAAGCAGCTACAAGAAAGATCTATATAAACAACATCACAATTCCTTAAAAGATACTTGATCCAGTTCATTTTTGGTATGTTTCTCTTCTCAATATACTCATTAATCTCAAAAGTGTATAAGAAGACATGAACTAGATGAGAATGTTGCTCAAATATGTTTACATTGCAGTATCATTAATTCGCATGTAGGAGAAAACATGGTAAGATTTTAGTGTTATCATCAAATACCCTTACCAAAATAGAATGAACAAATCACCTATGACATGATATTTTGTATACTACATCAACAATCATGTCTTATCCCATTAAGTAGGGACAGAGATAGGTAATGGTACTTCGAGAAATTTAGTATCTTCGGCTTAAAAATAGACTTGGTGTATCAAGATTTTTCTTCGTCTCGTACAATATGTTCTGACCCTTGACCGGATCCATAAGTTCTTGCCCCCCTGACAGATTTGAAACTTACTAACCGACCAAAGGCACTCTGTGATCTATTCATTGTTGGTGATGGTAATCCATGCTTCTCAACATGATCATCATATAGTGTCTTTACAAGTTCATCAAAACGGCGCTTGAAGGTTGGGAACCTTGACATGGATCTCATTATTCCTTGCAGCCTATGTAACAGAAATGAAATCAAAATTGGACAAAAACCTTAAAATGGCTCATCACTCATCACCACAAAAACTTATAAAAGTAAGAACAAACTCTGAGATTCATCTAGATTTGAAAAAAAATTGACTGCGAGGTTAAACATTGGACATATTTGTCTTCACAAACAATGCAACAATTATTTGTAGCCCTAATTCCCGAGGACCTTAAAAGTAGCGTTAAAGCATGATTTTAGTCCCTAAAATATCTATTTTTTCACGGTTTTTTTTAAGATGTTATCCATTCATTTTAGTCCTCGCATTTTACGATAACAAGGTGCTTCTAGCATAAGCACTTATCATATAAGTGCTTATGTATAAGTTATGTCTACAACAAAAGATAAAATAAAATCAAACCGTTCTCATATAAACTATATGCTGTTTTCATAAGCTATCTTGGGTAGTTTATGGAAATAAGCTGACAACTTATGGACATGTCATATGTTGTTTCTATATGTTTTCCTAAACATTCTCAAAAAGTGCTTATGACAGTAGATAAGTCGATCCAAACAGGCCCGTCAATGCGAAGGGACTAAAAGCACCTTTTTTTATTTTATTTTAATAAAAGATGGAGATAAAAATGGATAAAAGTAATTAACAAGCATTTGATTTAAAAAGTACCTTCTAGCTAGAGCATCAAGTTCGGCACGCTTGACCTCAGATTCTGGGCCCGGGCCAATACATGAATTTTTTATTCTCTCTGCATCACCCCTCAAAAGAACTAATTTGCAGAGGTAGTCTTCTTCTGAGGCAGATAGATTTTCAGCTTTAATTTGTTCTTTAATGATCAAAAGAGGATTGAGGAACCATTCAAAAAATTTCTCCCTTGGTCTGTTCGAGGGAGTTAGTTCAGTATCATCATCTACATTGAACAAGTAATAAAAAGGGTTCAAGATGGCTAAAAGAAAATAATGAGAAAAAGAGAAGAAAAAAGGACAAGGGAACGATATAGAAGAATATAAAATGGGAGATTAGTCACTTTAGTCCCTGAATAGGAAAGAAGTCGTCATTTTAGTCCCTGAATGCAGATATATTGCAAAATAGTCACTGAATGTAGACTATGTTAGTCAATTTAGTCCCTGAATGCAGACTCCATTAGTCAATTTATTCCCTGAATGTAGACTCTGTTATTCACTTTAGTCCCTGAAATTGACTAACAGAGTCTACATTCAAGGACTATTTTGCAATTTCTCTGCATTCAGGGACTAAAGTGACTAATTCCCCAATATAAAATAGTATAAAAGGGTCAAATATTTTGTGATCCTTACAGAATCAACAAAATTTGATTGTAGTCCCTCTAAAAAATTTCTGTTTTCATTTCTTACATTTAACGGAAAATAGTGTTTCTACTCCTTCATTAGTCTCTTGTCAGGGGCTAAAAGCATAAAGTTTTTGTGTTATTTAGAGACTAAAAACGAATAAAACTTGTGCAGGAATTAAAAAACAAACTTTGCCAATTTTATACGGACCAAAAATATATTTAACCCTTAAATGTTCAAGAGGGAGAGGGGAAAGGAAAGAAAACTAGAACTGCGCAAGGGGTCAAGAGATTCACTTACTAATCAATATGCCCTCGGAGTTTACTTTTGCAGAGCGCAACAGTCCCTGGAGTAGGCAATATGCAGGCAAACCGATAGTAATAACATTACTCCCTTTACTGGATTTTGCTTCTTCTATGTCTTTGCCTGTAATCAGACCTTCAGAAATCATTTTTTCTCCGACAATGCAGCATTCCTTGAATAATCCATCCAACAGCTACACAATATCATGAACAATATTCATTTAGTACGGATCCAACTCAAGGGAACAAAGGTGATATCTGAGTCATGCATCTCTAGACACAATAGTACAAAGAATACCTCAAGTGATTTCAACTCGACAATATTATTATTTCTAATTGAAGATGAGCGAGAAGGAGCCTTTCGAAAGGAGCTAGGTCTTGAAACAGAAGCTGATTCAGAAGTTCTTAGTGCTGAATCTACATTTCTTCGGTATTGAGGCCTATCAAATATCAAATGTGTAAAAACATTAAACAAAAGAATCACTGCAGGTTTTAGTGATAAATATAGGGAAGTAGAACCAAACCTAGGGAAGCAGGTTCCTTCTGGCATGTCAAGAATATCATTAATGTATTCATCGTAAATGGACAAAGCTGCAATAGCATAATTTATGCCAAAAGAGAAAGAAGATTCCTACATTTCAAAAAGAATCAGTTCAGTACTATACTACAAAGAGTCCCTTGCCTAAGGTGAATTTTTTTTTAATTATTTTCGACGCTAATAGCTCCTGCAAGGTTTGTTAACTTGAGAGCTTTATTATTTATTGAAATCATGAAATCTCCACCAACTAGACTCGCAGAGTCAAAATTGTTCATTTAATACAAAAATAATGTTTGAAATATCTACTGTACCATCTAAGCACAATTTAATGCTATGTGCATAGTAATTATTCAACACTAAAACTTGGTTCTAAAGCAAACCAAAATAACAGTTTAAATATTCAACAGGAAACCTTTTATATTTAACTGTGATGGGTTCATAGTCTAGTCCATGCTGAATATCCATGCCTAGTCACTATAGTTATGATTCTGTTATGCTTAGTTGGCTAGGTAGTTATCTTAGGTCGGTCTATCTGTACATAAACTTGCATCGTACACATGGTAGTCAAAACATTTAACCAAAATCAGATAACTCGTATGTAATTTGGGTCTGAGTCTGCGACAACAATTGAACAAGTGTACAGCATTAAAGTTATTTCTACCAGATGCCTAAAATGAAAAGTGTTCAATATTCTTTGAACAACCCAAAATGCAACAGGTAAATGTAGTAAAAAAATCATTCTGTGTACCCAACATGAACAAAACATCAACATCACAGTTCTAGCACACTAGATCCACTTTGCATGTTTAATGGCTTCATATTGCATAAAACATTGACATCACAGTTGTGGCATTCAACAACACAATGCATTTAACATCCCTACATGAATCAATCTGTAAAAGTCCATTTACAGTTTTGTGGCAGTTCTGTTTTTAGCAGAGATGGAAATTGGACCCAAGCCTGTTGGGCACCCGCAAAAATACCTACAATGGGTAGGGTAATACCCGCATTTATGGGTCTGAGCCTGGGCTCGGGTAAATTTGAATAGGTATGGGTGCAGGTACAGGGAGTCTAATGCCCAGCACGCCCATAGCCCACACATATATAATATTTTTTTTTGAACAAGCGTACATATATAATATTATATATAATTTAAATTTATATACCATTAAAGATGATTAATTGTAAACATTTTTATTATTATTTAAATATAAACCTAAACGATCTTTGTTGTTGCTTCTTTCTCTTATGCTTACCGATCGACGTCTCTTCTTTTGTGCATCCATTTTCTGTTGTTTTATTTTTATCGTTAGTCAACTATGGATACATGTGGTTTCAAATACAAATTGTTGAATCATCTCTAAATTATTTGTTAATTGTTACATTGTTTTTGTTGTTGTTTTTTTGTTGTCTTTTCATTGTTAAAGTGAGGGTAATGGGCACATGTGTGGGCACTTAGATGCCCACGAGGGTATGGGCTCGGGTAAAGACATTTTTACAAATGCGCGTATGGGGACGTCCATTATAGTACCCTACCAATTGGGGGTCCATTGCCATCCCTGTCATTTAACATCCCTACATGAATCAATCTGTAAAAGACCAATTACAGTTCTGTGGCAGTTATGTTTTTATATTGCAGTTACGCTTTTTATTAATGAATTATGTTTGTCGATTGTGTGCTTTTTATTAATGGATCTTGGAGTGTGGATATAAGTGGAGGGTGGCAATAGCGGGTGGCCCAATGGATCTTGGAGGAGGCTGTAATAGCCTTTTTATAAATCGTGGTTGGGCCCAACACAACCCCACAAAACCGACTTGTGAGGTGAGGATTGCCCCCACTTATAAACACATTGTTAGGCCATCTCTTATCCGACGTGGGACTCTTTAACATTATTAATTGGTGTCAGTTTGTATCAGATCCCCTCAATTTCGGTCATACTATTGATCCGCAAAGAAATCACTGCAATCTGGGACTTTTGATAACCAAGACTGTAGCGACCATTTACACCTGATATATATGACCGCTACTGGTGTCGCTATAACTGCTACTCAAAACCACAACACAATAACTGGATATAATGACAGCAGTACGAGTAGAAGGTGGAAATATATGAGAATTTACCTGATAAGCAACAACCCCTGCATAAGCACCGATAAAATAACCTGAAAACATGGACACCACAACTGCCCCAGCAACAGCCAATGGCCACAGAAGGATAGCAAGACCTGCAAAAGGTACACATATTGTCTCCAAGAAAGGTCCTTCACGACCAATGAGGTCATGAAACAATCGGTGCCACCCTTTGAAAAGCATGTAAGGGCATTTAAATAAAGCAACAGTTGACATTACTGGCACATCAATTATTATTCCAATAAGTGCTGCTAGCACAGCAATAGGAAGATACAGCAGCCTGCATAAAGAAAAATCATTATAATTACAAAAAAGATCATACAGTCTAAGTCATCTAAGTTCAGACGAAAAAATATTTATTTTTCATAGCAACATATTGGCATGGCCATTTAAGTTACTAATAACCACCGTCATAAATTATTTACTTTTCTTTCAAAGATGTACAGTTGAATAATCTCATGTTAAATCTATCATACACCAAAGATGCAATGAACACAAAAAGCATAACTAAGAAAAGCAGTTAAACAATTACTATCACGTGGTTTCCCCATGTTGGTTTAAAATAAGTAAATTTGGCAGAGACTAGATCATCATTTTCATGAGAGAGAATCAATGTGGTTATAAAAGTCTTCACACATAAATTTCTACATCAAAAGAAATGTGTCATTCTTAAAGATTCTATCCGGTACCGATGCCTTGTGTCAACATGTTCCATTAAAATCTGCTCAAGCATTGCTATTATTAAGTTTGGCAGGAAATAATACATGATTAAAATCCCCAGACCAACTCAGAAAAAGTATTAAACAGACAGTAAGGCCCTCTTTTGAATTTTAATGGTTAGATTTTGAAAGGATTATTTGCAACAAAAAAAAAATCAAACTGACCTATAGTTTGTGAAACCATTTATCCTTTTCTGACTTGAGCCAGAAATTATTCTTTTTATTGGTTTCAATTTAGAAGACACAATTTTCAATATCCCAATTAACAAACTAGTGAAGTTGATATCACCTTCTCTGTGAAAAATTTGAAAAACTAGAAGCTATAGAATCTGACATACGAACAATCTCCCTTCAAGAATGAAGAAAGGAAAAACAGTGGAGCTTTGAACCAAAAGAAAGTACTCAACTATAATCCTCAACTAGAAACAATTGACATGATTTCCCTTCAAGAATGAAGAAAGGAAAAACAGTGGAGCTTTGAACCAAAAGAAAGTACTCAACTATAATCCTCAACTAGAAACAATTGACATGATTTTATATGTTAAAGTAACCCTTTCAATCCAAAGCATCTTTACAAACACAAAACACAACTAGGTTAAGCGATCAATATTCATCACAGTCCAAAGTATGCGAAAAATACTACCAGCAATTGACCATGCAGGATAAAATTTTGGACGGAAACAAATACAAAAACTCCAAGTAATGTGTCATACCCATAACGCAGGTTATGGGTAGTTATGTATAACAGTTATAAATATGCGTGTTTCTGTTTTAAAATATAGAAAGGAAAGGAGAAAATGGTTATGGGATAGTTATTGAGTGGTTGTTAGAGGGAGACCAAGCTCTCAAACTCTTGGATAGGAATTGACTTATAACATTAGATTATCTCTTTTCTTTGTTTGTGTTATTTCCCTTGTTGTGTTGTAATAATCAGTCGTAACTTCCATTCCAGTTTTCCTTTCTTTCCTGAAAAATGACTTTGTTTTAATGTTTCGTTCACTACTCTATGCTTTCTCGCAGTGATCCTTGTAATCCATCAATGATTATTCAGTGATTTAATTAAATCTGTTATACCAGTTCTAACAGAATGTTTTAGAAACATGATAACATGAAGAGAGAGGCTTCCAAATGACAGCACCTGATTTCATAGTATTTACTATCCGGAGGTCCGTTGTTTCGCAGGTCATCCATAACAGAAAAGTAAGAAACGTAGCAAACATCTTTTAAGTCCTGAACAACCATGCAGCTCCTTTCTAGAGTGCTCCTTGTACCATCCTGAGAAGTAATATGCAATTTCTATAACGAATGACAACAAGATAAATAGAAATAAAAAGCATTTTAATGACATAAGGATACAACATACAGTAAGACAGTGACGAAGTTTGTTCTCTTTTCCTTCATCCACACCTTGAATAGTCGAAAATATTGGTTGAAGCAATCCATAAGTCCCTCCACCCACAATACTTCCAAAAAGACCGAGAATTGGCCACATAGTCAACAGCACTGGCAGTACAAAGATGCAGATAACACCCTTCAGAGAAGGTCCTAATTGTTTAGCTCTGTGTGTAAGAGGAATCACTATTAGTAATTATATGTTTGATAACCGTATCGATCGACAAAATAGCTTAAAAGAGTGGCAGTGAAGGAAAACACCTTAAAACACAGTAATAACTCCATATGGCATGTACTGGCCAAAGTCCAATTATGATACCAAAGTTCCCAATTGATATTATTAAGCATGCCAATGGGCAGATAATGACACCTGTCGTGATCAAAAGTTCAAGCAATGGTGAGTACTTAGTAAAGGGTCAAAATCTATGTAGCCCAGACACTTCAGATTAAAGGTGTGTTTGGTGTCTGACACCGACACATGTGATTACGTTCAATTACTTTCATTTTCTGAAATTATTACCCGTGTCAACGTGTCAATAATTCATTGGTCACAATCATAACTCAACCAAAATCCAAAACATAATTCTATTCAGGTATTGTAATCATGTCACATAGGAATCTGTCTATCGCATAATCTGTTGTGGAGAATGAAACAAGCATATACAAGTTGTTTAAATTCCATGGTTTTCCCTTAGAACATATCAACACTACATTTCTGTGATACAAATAAGTTCCTTTTTTTTTTTGCAGTTTCAAATTTCGTAGCATCTATAATCTTACATCCATAAACCAATCTCTAACATTTATGAAGCACCGACACAAACACCAGACACAACCTTGATATTTACACACCGACACCAAATAATAATTTGAGTAAATGAAATATTTGAATGTAACCTCATGTGTTAGTATCTGACACAGAGACACATGTCAAATACCCGACACGCCTTCAATATACAGAGACACATGTCAAATACCAGACACGCCTTCAATGTAAAGTGTCAGTGATACATACTTAAAGATTAATCATAAACAAAACATGAAAATGAATCATAACTGAAAATCTATTTAAGCAAGTCAAACAAAATTCAAAGCAAAATCAATGATGTCAAAAAGTTCCATTAGAATTGCAAGAAGTTCAACTTGTACAAGTTCCTAGTAAAGCAAACAAAGAAAATCAAAGAATTAACACTAACCTTTGATGATTCCAAGAAGAAGAAGACCAATGAAGAAAGGAAGAAAAAGGATAAAGCTCCACAATGAAGCCAAAATTCCAGAAGGAGGTTCCATTCTTTCAGATCTAAGCAACAAAAAAAAACACTACAAACTCACCAACACGCTTTTATTCAAACTTGAAAAAATGGTTTAAAACCAAAAAAAATAAGCAGAAACTGAAAAAACAGTTTCTTCTAACCACTTTAAGATAAACTTGCAAGAAATAAAAACACAAAACTTTAATTTTATTTTTTTATTTTGTTTCTGCAAAATAGTTGATTTTAAAAATTGATTTTTTAGAGGAAAGTGGGTGGATTTTTCTGAGACAGTTGAGACAAATTATTGAGACTGAAAAATAAGAAGAATGTGAAGGGTTGGGGTTTATTATTTTATTTGTTTTATTATTATTATTATTATTATTATTATTATTATAGAAAAAGAATCAGAATCAGAATCACTTAATTCATAGCGAAACTACAGCCTCATATTTTGAATTCATTCATTTCTACCTTTTCTTTCACATGTTGTTTGTTTGCAGATTTTTTTATTCTTGTATTTATGCTTATACCGAAAGGTAAAGCAATATAAAATAAATAGTTTAATCATATATGTTTGCAACTTCATTTTCCACCAACATCCAATAAGCTTCGAGCTATTAATACAAACAATTAGAATTCTGATATTCTCCCAGCGGAAGCAAACCTTGCAGAAAATACATTTGCTTTAATTAAGTAATACAAACGGGAGAAGATTCAGTGCCTTTGGCTTCGGTGTCTTTCGGTGCCTTTGATAACTTTTGTTCCTATCTCTCTCTAAACCATTAATTCTCTCTCATCTAATTAATTTATTTTAATCATTCATCCAACCTTCTCTCTCATCTAAAATGAACTAAAGGCACCGAAGCCAAAGACATTGAATCCTCTCCCTTAACAAACGTTGCGTTAGTTAAGTCACGCTACATGTTATTTATTTAATTTATTTAAACTCACCATTTTTTAATTTATTTACTATATTCAAATTATTTTATTTACGTTATTCTAATTTATTTATTTACTTTATTCTAATTTAAATTATTTTATTTATTTACTATATTTAATTTATTTACTATATTCAAATTATTTTATTTACGTTATTCTAATTTATTTATTCACTTTATTCTAATTTATTTATTTTATTATTTAATTTTTCACTTTATTCTAATTTATTTATTTTCTAAATTATTTGTTCACTTTATTTCAATTTATTTACTTTATTAAAATTAATTTATTAACATTATTCTAAATTTTTTATTTACTTTATTCTAATTTATTTATGCACTTAAAATAAATATTGATTCGAATTTATTCATTAAATAAATACAAATATAGATAAAAGGAAATGAACTAAATTAATATTTATTTGGATTTATTCATTAAATACAAAATTAGAAAATAAAAGCAAATATAAATAAAAATATATGAACAAAATTAATACATATAACTACATCTCATTTTATTAATAGAATTCATATAATAATTGATACATTTAGTCGAATTCACTAAATAATCTACTTATTTTCCTTTTACCCTCTTGGGGTAAAAAGTGACCAGCCTTTTTGGGGCAAAATAGTGAGCAGCTTTCTTGGAAAAAATACATCATCAACCCTTGGGCTAAATTTAAATCTGGTTCTTTTTATACCCCAAGAAGATTCTTTTTATCCACGGTAAAAAGTTTTTGGGGTAAAAAGAAGCAAATTTAATTTTCTCCCAAGGGTTGATCACTTCCCCAAGTCGGCTACTCACTATTTTGCCCTGAAGAAGTCTGATCACTTTTGCCCCTAAAAGACTATTGAATGAAAAAAAGAAAGAAGAGAAATAGAGGGAGAGAGTGAGGAGGGAGAGAAAGTGATATGTTGTGAGGAAATAGGGAAGTATGGAGGGGTATTTATAGGTGGGAATGGTAGTGTAGGTTATAACCACCATAAATGTGGTCAAAAAAACGTGTAAATGTTGTAAAAAAATGTGTAGATTGAATGTTGAAAACCTGACCACCGTCTAAAAAATGTGTGTTCTTGAGTTCAGACCACCGGCCAACCTGCGTGAGTTAACTCGCGCACAGGCCAGTGGTGCGTGTAACACCCCATTTTATATTTTAATTTATTAAAATATGTTAGTAGGTGAAATTAATAAATATTATTATTGGTGCTATTTTTTAAAAATAATGAGTAGTTGTTGAGTGGAAAGTAGTTTGAGAAAT
>Ga0315914_1009636_pt1 | contig 12327 bp, 6 predicted proteins | sample MpolenodulesMG_FD_203920 | JGI IMG/M metagenome (GOLD analysis project Ga0315914, IMG submission 203920) | Medicago polymorpha root nodule microbial communities from Los Angeles, California, United States - elongated nodules | ecosystem: Host-associated > Plants > Roots > Nodule | place: USA... | reverse complement strand
TTATGATAGGAGATTTCTGTTTCATGGTAGCTTTATTATAGGAGATTTACATTACCATATTAGCTATTACTGAGATGTATATATCCCCATATTGTATTCTTGTAAAGACGAGAAAATAGAAGTACGGTCTATTTTTGAATATGGTAATGTAAATCTCCTATAATAAAGCTACCATGAAACATAAATCTCCTATCATAAAGCCATAGTAAAGCTGAAATCTCCTATAATTAATCTATCATCAAAAGGTATCCCTATAATTTCTCTTAACATAAATCTCTCAATTTTCTTACATTTAAATTTAAAATAAAAATGTTCATTGGAATTTACACCGAAGGGTTTGAACTTTGTATCTTGCATATATTATATATTGTTTGTCTATACCAATTTAGCTAAGTTTACGAAGACAAAATTATAAATTGATTTGAATATTTTTTTTTTGTTAGCTTGGATTATGGTTATGTAACGTCCCGAATTCAATCCTAGACATTATGTCTATTTCTCTCTTTTAGAAAAATAATACTTTTACAATGGTTAAGCATAATAAATTCTCCACTAGAACTTAACAAAAATAGTTAAACTAATTTAATTACATACTTAACTTTTCAAGTCGAATTAACTACGAAACTAATAAACTTCAAAACTATTTTAAATTACAATTTAGAAAAATCCAAATTTGTTTCCCTGCGTACACGCTTCAAGCAAAACATCAAACACAAGACTCAATGTTAATGCAATGTTAATGCAAATGCATGAAATGATTTTAAACGCCCCATTTGGCACATGAATATGAATCGCCCCATTTGGCACATGAATATGAATCGCCCCATTTGACACATGAATATGAATCGCCCCATTTGGCACTATTATATGCCATGCAATCTTTCTTTACATTCTTGTAGTTTTATATTCTCAAGACATAGCTTATCAATTCCCCAAAATCATCACACCTCGAAATTAATAAAATATTTCAAAACCTCTGGAGACAAAATCGACAGAGAGTCACATTTCAACTTCACACACCAACAATCATATATATAAATCAACAAATCATCAATTATACATATAATTACCAAATTTCACATATTCTTCAAAATCAATAGCAAAAATTACTAAATAACAATAATTATTATATTTATAAATAAAAATTCATCTCTCCACTCATCCATTGAATTAAGAAGTATATCAAATTTAATATCACAATCTATTATTTTCATTCAAATCATGAGCCCTTATATTTTCTAAAGAGGCTTTTAGTTCCACGCATCCTAGCGAGACTTCTAGTTCCACACAAAGGGCTTGCAAGGAAAAAACGGCTCAAAACATGTAGCAGATGAGGTTATAAGGACTTGATTAAAAAGAGTAGAGCTAAAAGGGGAGATGTGCATTTTTCTATTTCCTTTGTCTGGTAACGTGGTGTGTTGTTTGGTGATTGGCCTATGTGATGGTTTATTTAATAATAGATTGGCGTGGCTTGATTTTTAGGAACAAACTAGCTACCTCATTGACTCCACAATTTTAAGCCAACAAAGTGTCATATAGGGAGAAAGAAATATGCAAGAACCACTTCCAAGTATCTTTTAAGCTGCTCAAGCTTGCACTAGCTAGGATCAGATGAGGAGCATGAGAGGCTATTGATGAAGAAGTGGTGTGTCGTGTTTATTAATCACCACCAACTTAATTTTGGGACAGATTTGGTTAAGGTTAAGTGTTCATGTGGGAGAGGTATGTGTTTTACTGAGGAGATCGTGTGAGCATAAGGGTGAGAATTGACTTGACCTCCAACCACTATTGTGATGAAGAAATTAAATAAGTGGTTCCATTTGTTAAGGATTAACCGAGTATAATGGGAACGAGGGAAAAGAAGATTTAGTCATGAAGAACAAGTCATGCACACACTTGTGGTTTGATTTATTCTACTAGGTACTAACATGTGTTTTATTATGGTAAATAAATAACCACCTAATCTAACACGTAGCACATACATGATTAATCTTTTTCTTTTACAAAAGACACTAATATCTGGCCCTATAAATTAGTATGGTATCCCTTTAGGTGTTTCCTTAATTCTCTAACAAACTCTAACGTTCCACCTATTGTTGCCTTAAAATTGGATTAGTAGCCATGCATTCATACTTATCTAAAAGGTCTAAAACTAGTATTTTTATTTTATTTTAAATGAAACCAAACTAACTATATATAATAGAGGACAATTATTGGGCCGAACCCAATAGCACACGTTACTAGATTAATTTTTACCCCTTTATTTTATCCACTCATAAATCAAATATATGGTACATTTTTTTTTCCTTAATAATTTAATGCATACGACAATGTAATAGAAATTATTAACGAAAACATACACGTAAAACTACTTACAAGAATAGCTAATGATTTATAAGTCGAACACACACACACATATAAATATACATGGATATATGAAAATATATTCTATGAAAATTGGGGATGTTACATTATTACCCCCTTAAAATAGTTTCGTCCTCGAAACTAAAATTTTTTAAAAAGGTAAAGTTCACTGTTTATAAAATAGACTTAAACATAGATAGAATAATCATGTATGTATACGTTTAAAGAAAATCTAGGATCTTACAGGTTGTATGTTATAACCAATGACTTTGTTCAATTTTTTGGAAGAAAAAGTTTGAAATAATTCAAAATATTTGTTTCAGATTTGTAATTTTTTTCTTACCAAATTTGAAACAAATTCATAGAGAACAAATTGGTTTGGTAAGTTGATTCGGATTGAGATTTGTCAAAGTGTTGATCGAGCATTATTTTTGAGGTTGCTTCTATAGTTGACCTATACTAAATTTTAGTTTGTTCAATGTCATATCATGCTCCCTCCAATGCAAGTTTTTATAGTTGTCATCATTTATAAGAAATTTGGGCATAGTGCATCATGCACTAAAGTTGCTCAGAGCAAAGTCATTTATTTATATAAAATAATAGTAGAAAAATATTAAATAAAGGAAAAAAAAATGTATATGGTAAGAACCAAAACTGTTTTTTTATAATTTTTAACTGAGTTTTTTCTTATACAAAATGTAAGTCAATTTTTATCAAGTAATTTAGTGGTTATAAATTCATCTTTTAAATTGAATTAGTGGAGAATTTGAGTCGAACTTTGATCTTTGCATATATAATGCAATGTGCTTAGCGAGTTAAATTTATTAGAAAATAAACGTGAGTCTTTTTTCATTAAAAAATAAATTAGTATCTATATATGGATAACATAATAAGGACCGAATCTTAAAAAAAAAAAAAAAAAAACTACTCCCTCTGTTTTCTGAAACTTCAAATGAAATATTAAATTTGCAAAACTACTCTAAATAAAAATGGCAGATGATAAGAATGGTAGAAAATATTTAATCAAAAAGTATTTTATCTTTCTATTTGAAATGGTAGTGACTAAACTAGTGAGACTTATTTTATTTAATTTTTTATGGAGTGAGACTTATTTTATGTTTAGTGAGATAATCGATTTTTTCAGAGGTTCTGAAAATGTGAGACTCGCAGTTTGATTTTTTCAATTTATTTTTTTCCTTCTTGCAATGAAAGTTTGATTATCAACTTGCACTCATGAGACCAGTCCAACATTTCATGATTTCCCTCCTTGCATCTTCAAATGTTCCAAAATAAGATGCTTGCTAACAATTTTTGTTTCGATCCTTCTCTTTTTATAGAAAGGTTATAATAGACCTGGCATTAACTTTTCTCCTGAAGCTTTCATATAGAGTAAACAGAATGTAGTGTTGAATTCTGGAAGTGTTAGACCAATTTTTATCCAAGATTTCATTCATATAAATATCCATATAAATTAATCCACTAATATCTACATAATGACGGTGTGAATCCGGTGAATTAAGTCAATAAGAGCATATCGCAAATGACTATTAAGACAACTGTCCTTAACCAATTGAATTGCAAGTTAGAGTTGCAGTAAAATCGAATCTTTTTGTAGCATTCGTTCCAAGCTTTATTGAGACCATGCTAAGTCCTTCGTCGATCTCCTTCCAAAACTAAGCAAGATCCAGCTTAGTAGCGTAATGAATGTCCTACATCATCTTAGTATAAGACCTCCACAAGCTTAGTTCAAAACTGCAGTGGCAAGCCCCAAAAGAGACAATAACAACAAAGGTATCAATTACTAAATAAAACAAATCAATTAAGAGAAATAACGTAGTACCTCAATCTTTGGCCTTTTGATAATGGATGTTGCAATTGGCTCCAAATCAGAAGCCTCTATAGCATTTAACTGCTTGATAGTATCATTCACACAACCAGCGGATGATACAACATCAAAGGGTGTAGCATTGATGCAGCGTTTCATCTTCCTGGTTCCATTCACACCATCTTGGGGTAGGAAATTTTTATCCTGAAGGTGACAATTAGTCATGGCAACCAAATCTTCACCAACAGAAACTCTGGATCCATTGCTTGGAGCTGACGCTGCTATCCTATCGATCATGCTGATAACTGAACTAGTATCGCTGACAGCTGCACTTAAAGCTGCAGGGGTCAATGAACTCACCTGGAATCATGATTAGACATAAATTAGTCATCTACGACTTCAAAATTACAAAGAAACTTATGTCATATTTGTACAAACTATGGTCACAAATACGGATCGGACAAGGTTTAGATAAACTAGACTAACCGCTTTAACTAGGCGGTCCATAAGCTCCTCAGTAACAGTTGACTTTCCTGACGAGGGCGCTAATGCATTACCAATATGTTGCTCAAAAACCCCTGGCTTAACACCAATTACTTGCCTCATCTTCATGTCATTTACATCATTCATTTGGTGAAGTTGTTGCCTTTGAGTAACTTGGGGCTGTGTTTGTGACATGGAGTGCGTGTGAGGTGGGGGAAGCTGCCCTGGCTGCAGTGATGACATTTCCCTAGGTCTATTTGTATTTATGAAATTTATAATCTGCTTCTCATATGAACCCAGTTTCTCCTTCAAACTAGGTGAGATGTTGCTCTTGGAAACCTGGAGGAATGTTATAAGACGCTCCAACATCAGTTTAAATACCTTAAGCTTTTCAAGCTGATCCGACTTTGGCTGGTGGGGAAGAGAATCATGCTGATAGAAAAAAGAAGATACAACATTAAACACAATAAAAATAAGTTAGAAACAAATGAAAAAACATTTAAAGCTTCCTTTCAAGAAGGGTGATCTCTTGTCAGTGTTCGGCACACACTGCAACCTTCAGAGTTTTCCGGGATAATTATGATAGAAAAGGATTACAAAGTTGCCTAACAAAATGTACCTGCTGAAGTTTTGTTGCTATTTTCTGATACATCTCATTGAGCTCCGGCAAGTAGCTCTCTTTCATAGCTTTGATCTATTGTTAAAATCATCAGAATGAAATAAAGAATGTGTTAGAAACCATGAAATATCTCACACAAGAATATTCATTTGGATTATATTTGTATTAAATGGCACAGTAAGTAAAATAGATTTTTCCATTTGTAAAGCGTCATAAATTGCAAGTTTCGTTTGTGTGCTGAAATTGGGAAGATGCGACTACGCATTTGGTTACCCATGAGCCCATGACTTTGATAATTGAATTGAATTGAAAACTTCAAAACTCATCAAATCAATACCATCTATATCAGCAAAGAGTCAATTAAATAATCACAACAAGTCTGAAGTCTTTATTAATGCTATAGGATAAAAAGTGTAGTACAGAAAACCAAAATGAAAAAATTCATTATAGATGCAGCCCAAATCTTTTCATATATTAGTTGAAGGATAAGAATCATCCCCCACGAAAGGCAAAAAGTTTGGATTCGTCTCCATTTTTTTTAATTAACTAGTGAGAATTCCATGTTCCTACTATTAAGATATTTCTCGGCATAAAAAGCCATTTATTTGACAATTTTCAGTTGATAAACCCAATTTGCCCAAGAAATAAAGATAAGAAAGTAGCATAATACTTTTTGATATACTTCTTCTTGCCAATCACCCCCACTTGGCTGTCCAGCCTTTGCAGTTGAATCCAGAGAAGACATTTTGTTAGGTCTATATGTATTTATGCAATTTATAATCTGCTTCTCACATGAACCCAGTTTCTCCTTTAAACTAGGTGAGATGTTGCTCTTGGAAACCTGGAGGAATGTTATCAGACGTTCCAACACCATTTTAAATTCTTTAAGCATTTCAAGCTCATCCGACTTTGGCTGCTGGGGAAGAGAATCATGCTGATAGAAAAAAGAGGATACACCATTAAAAACAATTAAAATAAGTTATAAGCAAATGAAAAAAAAAATAAAAGCTTCCTTTCAAGAAGGGTGATGGCTTGTCAGTGTTAAGCACACACTGCAACCTTCAAAGTTTTCCGGGATAACTATAATAGAAAAGGATTCTATATCGATAAAAAGCTATTAAAAATTTGCCTAACAAAAGGTACCTGCTGAAGTTTCGTTGCAATTTTCTGAATCATCTCACTAAGCTTTGGCAAGTAGCTCTCTTTCATAGCTTTGATCTATTGTTCAAATCATCATAATCAAATAAAGAACGTGGTAGAGACCATGAAATAATCTCATGCAAGAATATCTGTATTACTGTTGTATTAAGTGACACCGTAAGTAAAATAATTTTTTCCATTTGTAAAGCATCATAAATTGCAAGTTTCATTTTCGGGCTGAAATTGGGAAGATGCAACTACGCATTTGGCTACACATGAGACTATGATTTTAAATATTGAATTGAAAACTTTAAAACCAATCAAAGCAATACCATCTATATCAGCAAAGAGTCAATTTAATAATTACAACAAGTCTTTATTGATGGTAGCAATTACTATAGGATAAACAAAGTAGTACAAAATTCACTGCAGAAAACCAAAGTGAAAATATTCATTTTAGATGCAGCCCGCATCTTTTCATATATTATGTGAAGGATAAGAAATAGGAATCAGACACATAAAAGCCAGAGAATGTGGATTCATGTCCATTTTTTTTCCTAAACTAGCAAGAACTCCATGTTCCTACTATTAAGATATTTCTTGGCACAAAAGCCATTTGTTTGTCAATTTTCTATTAATAAACCCAATTTACCCAATAAATAAAGATGAGAAAGTAGCATAATACATTTTGATATACTTCTTCTTGCCAATCACCACCATTTGGTTGTCCGGTCTGTGCTGCTGAATCCAGAGAATCAACAAAGATATATTATGATACACACATTAGCATACAAGGCTAATAAAATGTGGAAATCTGCTACTTTTTTTTCAGTTTGACTTTTTAATAGATATAGAACAGATGGGATAATCACAAATTAACTTGCATGACTTTACTCTGCCAATTAGAAAAATGCATTCAAGAAATATTGTGGTTTCCTATGTTTTACTTTTCCTTTTCTTTGCAAGTGTTTGTTAAGAATTGTTGAAAGCATAAGAGTGTTATTCGAGACTGTCAAAATCAAAATCCTACATATAAAACCCTATTGATTCTACATATTAGAAAGGCAGGAGGCGCCCCAATACCAGAAGGAAATTCATTATGCTAAGATTGCATGGAACGCATCCCAGCACATAGAATCATTGGGATTGTGCAATCCAACCAATCCCGAAAATCTTGGAATTGGCATCTCATATTCCAAAACAAACTTTTCAAAACCTCCATTTCTAGTCAATGTGGGACTAACCACTCACACTTGAATTAAGTGTGAGTCACTCACATCACTAGCCTTGATCCACACTAGGATTCCACTCACACTTGTTTAATTGATGCCACTATTTTGACTTGCAGGCTTTTGATTCAGTTTTGCAGAGGACACTCTTCTAGTTCTACCTTTGACCTTGAGATTGTGGTTCCACGACTTGATTTGTTCTATCAAAGATCGCTGCACAACCCTAGACCTATTTTGGTATATTACATCTGCTGTCCAGCCCATTACAGTTAACTAAAATGTCAATCTTTAAGTGTTTTAAGATTCTGATATGTAACATCAACTTTTGACCTTAATTCTTTAATTAGCGGCCGTAGACCATCTTTTTCTCTGTTTCCTTTTTTCCCCAGGACAGACAGAACATCGACCTTAAACACTTTACGCTCTCACAATCTACACATCTAACCCTAAATGATCTGGTGACACTGTGCAGAGTGCTGGATCGTCTGCATGCCTGAATTTCCGGTGACACTGTATATGTTTATCTTTATCTTTATCTCTCTTACTTTTTATTTTCTGCAACTTACACGTTTATAAAAAATATACACAAAAACCAAAAGACACTGTAATGATTGACCAAGTAGGAGATGCAAAAAAAGACAATGTTGTAATGTCAGAATCCAATTGATGAATGATTCATTAACAACACAAGAATAATATTAATATAAAAAAATAAAAAGCAATAGAGGTTGAAGATATAGTACAAGGATCATGTAGGACAAGCAAAACTTAAAGTTTTAATGATATTTCAAAGCAAAATGTCAGCGTATAGTCCCAATAGCTGATGCTGAAAGACATGAAACAACTGAGAGCCAGATACTCTCGTAATAGTATCAACGTGCCAGGGCTCTTAAATGCAAACCTGGATAAGGAGGTTGATTGCTAGGGCCAACTTGATTCGGCGGTATATTGTTGGCAATAGTGCCCTGGGATTTAGTCTCCATCGTAAGCATCTTCAAAGATATTTTCCGTAGATAATCAGACTGAAATTAGAAAATGCCAGAATAAATGGTCAATCTTCTATAATGGTATGTGTTTGTTGTATAGGTAACTATAATTCGATAATCAAGTGGCTTCTAATTAGCGATATACCTGGCTTGTTGCAGCAGTATAAATCTTCTCTTCAAACCTTTGGGCAATCTTCCGAAGTTCATGCAATCCTTCTTGACCAGAAATGGGAAGATGCCTTTTTAATGTGTCCATACTCCAAAATTGAAAAACAATGGTTCAATTATTAAATAATATGAATTATTGATATGTTATATTCATTAGACAATCCTCAAATGATGGAATATGAATCACATGTAAGAAAACCTAATTGAAATCATCTAGACATGTTCTCATAAAAAAATAAAAATAAAACAGATAGTAGAATGGATGTCAGACATGGATTACAGAAGCTATAAATTTTCTTGGTAACATTTTAGATAATCTTCTCCTTAAAAAAAATCTTTGTAACATGAGGAAAATTCAATCCTAATAAAAGCACTATAGTTTTCCGCTAAACATCCATTTGCCATAAAACTGCAAACAATATGAGAAGAACGTCACACGAGAGCCAAATACACAACTCTGAAACAGTACGCAGAAAACCCCATGTTCTTGTTCAAATCAACAAGGTAGCATTCTCCACCCAAACACACCACATGTTTACAAAGATAGCAGATCAATCAACAATTTATATTTAATCGTTCTTTTGATATGAATTAATAGTCAAAAACTCATCAAGTCAGTGATACAGTACTAAAACTAGAGCTTACATTTTGTTGACAATTCTTTGACGTGATTCAGGCTGCAATTGACCTCTCCAATCACTAGTATCCATATTCGGTTCAGCACCTTGATTAGGTCTCCAATTATTGATAACCATTGAATATAAATTAACTGAAACCACAAAAAAATAATATTAATATTCTTTCCAAATCAGACTCTGGAAGGAAAGTATAAAGCATGAGAATTACCACACATCTCATACCTTATACATGCTTGCTGTGGTTTATTACCACCAATATTACGCTTCACATATCCTCACTTTTTTTACATTTAACTCTATCTCTTTTACTTTTTTTACCTTAAAAAACTTGCACGATTTTCAAAAACACGCACAAAAAACAAGACACCGAGTTGCATTAAGACTCTGGTAAAAACATAACCGATAGCTAATAAGCTAGCTTATAGAGGATGAGTTTATAGCAGATGACTTATAAGTTAGCTTATAGCTGATAGCGGATAAGCTAGCAGATTCAATTTGTAGTATTTTGTAAAATTAGCAGTTAAAGTACCTTATAAATATGAAATGACATAAAAAAATGTACATTTAATTACCAAACTGGTCTTTGTTAATCATACAAGCTTGTAAGCTATAAGCCATAAGCTCAACTTTATGTCTTACCAAACAGACCCTAAATGAACATATACAAACAGTTGATTTAATAAGTTATAAAAAAAATACACACAACCAAAAGACAGGGTTGAACACTTTGTTACACTTCTGATTAAAGAAGTGTCCGTGTGCGACACTGACACTTGTGATCACATTGAATTATATCATTTTTTTCAAAATTTTGTCAGGTGGACGTGTGTGTGAGTGTCGTGTTTCATTCAAAATTGTGATGTGAAAATATGATTACTCGTAATGTAATAAATTGTTCAACCAACACGCTCTAACCTTGTACGAAAATAACAATTATCTTAATCGATTATTATTAATATGATTATCCAAAATTGAATTCAATGAAAGCCAAAAGTGACGGAATGAACGAGGAGAATAACAGAATGAAAAGGCAAAAGTATGGTGAATCAAACAAATGCACGAATCATATCATATCATATCCAGCGTTTAAATAATCGACGATCATCATTATCCAAATTTGAATTCAATGAAAGGAAATCAAATTACAAATAGTAGTAAAATCTCAACGAGAAGATTAATTCATCTCAAAAATGAAAGAACACGCGTAGAAGAGATAGAAATGAAACCTGGTGGTGGTGGTAGACGGTGGAGATGAATACTCCGGTGGTGGCGTGAACAGGCTTCGGTTGCGTGTATGAATGTGTGTTAAACTTTGACATGGATTAATATATCATTTTAACAAAACTATAATTGGAAAATCCTAGTACTGCTACTTCAATTTATTTCCGTAAAGTTAGCGTCGTAAAAGACTTAGTTAATCCGAGCTGAAAACCACATTTGATTGGACCGCATTTGATTGGGATGAATTTGGGTCATTTTTGTATTAAACTGTATATTTTAGTTTAGTTTGCAGTTTTCATCTCATCAACCAAATCACAATAGAGCGAGTCTTGCATAAGCACAAATCTAAATAAAAATAATTTGGGCACACATGATTGATAAAAATTAAAAGAAAAATGAAATTAAGTGATGTGATTAGTTTTTTTTTATTTTTAAAATTTTATAATTTATGTAAATGTGTCTAAATATTTTTGACTTGGGGTTGTATCCAAACAAGTATTTCTCTTCTAATTGTATTGGTTTGATTTGATTTAGATGACTTTTTAAAAGTCAATTGAACCAAACCAAACTGATTGTTTTTTTATCTCGCGGTTAGAATGACTTTTATGCACAAAATCGAACCAAACCGCACCACGAACGCTCTTCATCATATCATATCTATGAAGTCTGGATAGTCAAATAGTCCAAATATGAAAACGTACCGGTATCGGATACCGATACTCCGCAGATACGTATCCATGGAGTATCGAAATTAATTATTTTAATTTAAAATTAATATTTTTCAAATACTCGTAGGATACTCTACATACACACACAAATACTTACATACTTCACATATACATACCCCGAATAAAAATGAATGGTGAAAAGTTAAAAATGAATGGTAAAAAGTTGAGCTTGTGTTGTGAAAATTCAATGAAGATGTATATGATTCAATTATGAAACAATATAATTGTTTTTCGATTAACCAATTAAAAATTATGTTTTTGGTGGATGAAGATAACGAGAGAGGAGATTGAATCAATCAACATTAAACAAACTTTGTTTTGAGTTCTTTTATTGATGCAATTGTTAATATCTTAATATATAAGTGAAAATATAATATGATTTATACTTATATATTGATGAAGAGTAATCAATATTTTTTTCTCAAATATTTTACATGTATAAAAATTTTAATATAAAACTTTGAGAAGTTATGGTTGGTGATATTTGTGACGTTGCCCAACCACAATGTCAAAAGTGTACAAAATGACAATTCATTAATACTTGTAAGAATTTAAAACAATTCATTAATACTTGACAAAAAAAAAAATACTTGTAGGAATTTTTGTAAAGTTAGGCGCCAATAATACCAAGGGTGCGTTTGGCCCTACATTTTTTAGGTCTAAAAGTCACTTTTAGAATAAAGTTGAAAATTAAAACTTTGAAGTTGAAGTTAAAGTTGTTTGGTATTTGTTGTCCTTTTCAACTTAATTAGTACTTTTAAGTTAAAATCTGTTTGGCAAAATATTTTTAAAAGAGCTTTGCGATTTTACTACAAATTATCATAAATAAAATAAAAGACATTTTTTTTTATAAAAAATTAAATTTCCTAAAGACCTGATTTTTTTTAGACCAAATGAAAATTTATAAATTATTATATAAAACATTA
>Ga0315914_1009635_pt1 | contig 12329 bp, 5 predicted proteins | sample MpolenodulesMG_FD_203920 | JGI IMG/M metagenome (GOLD analysis project Ga0315914, IMG submission 203920) | Medicago polymorpha root nodule microbial communities from Los Angeles, California, United States - elongated nodules | ecosystem: Host-associated > Plants > Roots > Nodule | place: USA... | reverse complement strand
AAGGTTTGGTCTATCACAAAAGTTGAGGTCATGTGTTTTCATAATCTCTTTGGCCATTGGTGGTGAACTAACTATTATGTATGATACTTCTCCAAGTTTTAGGTGCATTAAGGGTCCATATTTTTCAGCCAAATTTTTGAAGCACTGATGAGGCAATGAGTTGCTAATAATTTGATGTATGTTTCCTATGATGGGTAGTGTCCATGGTCCTGGTGGTAAATTGATAGTGGAATTATTACAACTCCATATTTTAACTATTTTGAGTAGGACTAAGAGAAAGAGAAAGAGAAAGGAGGCAATAAAAGTGCTATTAAAAAAAGAGTTGTGAAACTCCATGATGGTGGATTGATTCTGGATGATTGAAAGATGGGAGTGTATGTCAGTTTTACATTTGGTTTAGTTTTATATATTTTTTATGGTCCCCCTACCTAAGATGGTAGGGTGTGTATTTCTCAAGTCTTTAATTCGTCGGCGTGTAAGACCGTGTTTGGTCGAAGATCCATCTTGCTGGTTGTTTACCATGGGAAAAATCACTTTTTAAAAAAGAAAATGATTTTTTTTTGGTCAAAAAGAAAATGATTTTTAACCTATTTAGAAACAATTATATAAAAGTAATATTCTCATCTCAAAATTACAATGAAGGACACTCAAAATAAGGGAACACAGATAATATTGGAATGTTGGTTTTTTTTTTTTAAGATATCTTTATATAAAAATATTTCAATATTATTTTATCTCTCCTCTAAAAAATTATATTTTTTGATAAACTTACTTATAACACTTTCTCATTTGAAGTGTTTTTTTTTAAAGAAAAGATGGTTATAGCATTTCATTAGTAATATATAATATCATTAATACAATGAGGGATATGAAAATAAATATTGGGACTAACTGATAACACGGCTTCTCCGGCCAAAGCATGAGCTACCGCATTTGTTTGTCGCATGTTGAACTCCACCCGAGAGTTTCTGAACTGTTAATGAATGAGTCTCTAGCACCCAAATATGATATAACCAACTTCTAAAACATAAGGTCGATTAAAATGAAAAGTATCATTGGTTGTTTCAGAATCCACACGATGTCGACATTGTCCATCTGCATGTCACTTAACCATTCTATAGCATTAAACAAACCCAAAGCTTCACTCACCTGAACAGAACATAAAGGAGAGAAACTCAAGGTTTTTGCTAAAACAAAATCTCCATCATCGTCGTGCACGCATATACCATTGCCTACACGATTCATAGACTGCGAAAAAGAAGCATCAATGTTGTACTTGAAACGACCAGGCACCGACCTTTGCTAGTGTACATCACGACCTAGAATTGAATAGAAGCTCGACAAAAATCAAAGTGGGAAGCCTCGTGTGTAAAGTTGAAGTGGTTTGTTGATCATCACTCGCACTATGACTAATATTAGCGTCCTGCCAGTCTTCAATGTGGTGACGCGCTCTATCAAATATGTTGGCACTAAGTTCACTCTCATTCTTCCAAAGTTTAAGGTTACAATTCATTCTCATTCTCATTTGAAGTTGTTTTCTGATGTTTTTAGATTCTTATTTAACAAAAAAAACTATAACAAACGGATATAATACTTTTAAAAGTAATTATTTTTTCAATAAAAAATTATTTTTCCCCAAAAAAAGTTATAATATACAGCCCTTCTAAGTAGGACTTTTGTGTGTTTGTGTGGCGGGGAGGTGTTAATATTAGAAATTATATATTCAAGAGTCAAGACATTGAAAATATTAAAAAAATTAATTATTACATAAAATTTATCGATTATATTTTCTTTTTTGGATCATTAACAATTACCATAAGGGTACTTATTAGCTTGGTAGATTAGATTTTGATGGATTACATGATGATTAAGTTGTACGATAAAAAAACTGCACATTTGCAAATTTGGATGATCATTTTGGTAATAAAGCATAGTGGACCAATATTATTATATTAGACAAATTAAGAAGACAACAGACGCAATATGGTTAGATTGTGTACTCACTTTAAAAAAATTAGGAAGTGACATCTATATCTATACTATACATACATACATACATACACATACATACATACATACATACATATATATAAAGAGAACTATCCCTTTCAGCACACTTTTGGGTTGGACTTTTCTTTCCAAAAATACCCTTAATTTTAAATACAAATAGTCAACTATAAAATAACACGGGGATTAGTAATTCATGTCACTAACCGTCCTCGTTAACCATCTTTTACCTCCGTTAACCAAAGATCAAACTCACAAAAAATTAGCCCAAAACAAAAACTCATGTTACTTTTTTATCAATCACTTTTATGGTGTACATCTGTGTTGTTCCCCTCAATACAACCGACAAAGATTGTTAAGTATTTTCGTATCCCTTTCACAAAAAACAGTATTTCATATTATTTTATTATTTTATCAATATAAGTTACTCTTCATTACCCTTTGATCAATTGTAACAAACGTGAGCAAAAAATAATGGTAAAGATTGGACTTTAAATCCTCTAAAAAAAAGATTAGTAACAAACGTGAGAAAAAAATAATGTTAAATATTTGACTTTAAATCCTCTAAAAGAAATATTAGTAACAAACGTGAGCAAAAAATATTGTTAAAGATTGGACTTTAAATCCTCTAAAAAAAAGATTAGTAACAAATGCGAGCAAAAAATAATGTTAAAGATTGGACTTTAAATCCTCTAAAAAAAATATTAATAACAAACGTGAGCAAAAAATAATGTTAAAGATTGGACTTTTAATACTCTAAAAAAAAGATTAGTAACAAACATGAGCAAAAAATAATGTTAAAGATTGAACTTTAAATCCTCTAGAAAAAAAAAATTAGTAACAAACGTGAGCAAAATATAATGTTAAACATTGGACTTTGAATCCTCTAAAAAAAGATTAGTAACAAATGTGAGCAAAAATTAATGTTAAAGGACAAACCATTCCCAATATCGAAATCTATCTTCCACGATATGTTTTCAGCCATGGTCAATTATATGTAGCTTTATCGAGAAGAGTTTATCAAAATTCAACAAAATTAAACATTAAAAAAGGGAAAATAGAAGGAGAAGGTGGAGACTTTACGAAAAATGTAGTTTTTAAAGATATTATTTTATCACAATCATAGTTTCTATTGTCATTTATACATTTATGTTAGGCTAAACTACAGTTTTGACCCCCTAACTTTGTCAATGTTGCGATTTTGGCCCTCTAATAAAAAAATGAACATTTTGCCCCTTAAGTTTTAGCCCCTTTGCAAAAGTGACATTTTGACCAATTTTGACCAGGTCAACGCCTAAGTGGCATGCCACGTGTGTAATTTGTTTGTCACCTGCAGGTTAACCTCTAGGGTGTGACATAGGCTGTGTGCGTGTGGCTTGGTTGGGAGGGGGTGTTACCAGGTTCTTTGATAGACTTGTTTATGGTGTTTGTTGCTTTTGGTTGGAAATAGCGCAAGATGGGCTTTTTACTTGCTTGGCATGCGATTATGGTCTTTTTGGAAAGCCCGTAATGATTTATTGTTTTCTGGTATACTCTTTTAGGTTGATCAACTGGTGGACACGATCATTCTCCATTTCTGGAAGTGGTTCTTTGATAAATTCCCCAGGCATCGATGCTCCCTTTATGAGTGGGAGATGGAGCCAATCCATTGTTGGCGCTAGAAGTGTGTGATGTTTTTTGGCAGAGATGGATTTGATCTGCGTCTTTGGAAATTTGAGTTGTTCCAAAACTTCGGAGGTTCCTCCTTATAGGTGGTTTGCTTTTGGCTTTGCTTCTTGTACTCGCGTTTGTTTCCTGTTTTAGCTGTTTTTCCATCTTTTGTTGATTCTCGGACCCATTTGTGGTCCTTAGCCTTTGGTGTTGTTTTTCGGGTTTTTGTGTGTAGGTTAGGTTTCGTGATTCGTAGTGACCTATGTTGTCTATATTTAACTTTTGTTTCTTATATATATATGAGTTTGCTAACTTAGACCAACAAAAAACATGAAGGTCCAAGTTAGCAAGTGTGCACCTTTTCATTTGAACAAAAATATCATTCATCTTAATTATTTAAAACTAATAAATTGAGGGTTAATTTAGTAATTTTCATTATAAAATACTTGTTAACTTGCACCAATTTGCTAACTTAGACCCGTTTTTGTTATGAACATATTTATGTCACAATTACAAACATTAAACAACCTAAAAAAAGACAAAATGGTTTTGACAACCTTAAAAAAAATGATTTCGACATAAAAAAACATTTACAGTTTTTTTAAATTGCTTAATTACCCTTTGTTTAATTATGGTTTATAATAGTAGTATGTGGATATTTTTGTCCAACTGAAAAGGTGCACACATACTAACTTGGACAAGTTAGTATATATGTACACGCATGTAGACATATAGCAGTTTGCCATTGAGAAAAACGCTCCAACAATACTCTTTATTACGTCATTTCCAAAAAACTTGAAAATATTGAACATCGAAATATTATAATTTGTATATTATAATTGTTCTCATTTTTATTTTGAAGATATTAAAAAATAATAATGTATTCCTTAGTTACAAACGTTTATCATGTGTATGACTTTTATAATAAATTATATACATTTTTGTGAAAAAATGCAAAAAATTTATTAACTAAAACAAAAGATTACTTTAATTGGAGTGACCAAACCAAAAGCCTAGTAGTTACAAGTAAATCTAAAATTAGGCATACTTTTTTTTTTGAAGAGGCTAAAATGAAATACATTACTACATAAAAGCTTATTCCCAGCACAAGGGGTGCTATTGAAAAACGACAAGGTCTGAACAAAATTTACAAAGGGAGCCAAAAACAGAAAAATAAGAACAAAATTAGGCACAATAAACCACCATTGAGCATTAACAAGATGATTTGTAGTCTTGCTAAAGCTTTAACTGCATAATTACCTTCTCTGAAGGTATGAGTACATATGCTACCTAATCTCTTATCCAAATGGATGAAATTACTCAATTTTTTCCTTATCATCTAAGGAACCGTCATATTTTCATAGTCAAAGGCTAACACCACGACTTGCGAGTCATTTTCAAGCCATAAGTTCTTCCAACCCATATCATCGGCTTTTTCAATTGCATACATCAAAACATGAAATTATGCTAAAAAGAGCATTGAAATGACCTATATTTTGAGAAAAAAAAACTCCAAAGAAGCTAAACTATAATTATATATTCATTTTAAGAGTTGTAGGAAAGAAACCTAGTTATTAACCACGCATTGTAGTGAGTGGAATCAAGCATGACATAATCACTTTTTCTCTTTATTTGCAAACCGAAAATAACCTATTTTACAAGCGGGAAAGCATTATTAACCATTTTTTTATAGTAGTTAATAACAATTATTTATGAGCTTTTGCCCTCTTTTGTATCAAAAATAAAAATTAAAAAAAACAATTATTTTGATATTTTTATCATTAACATCATTTTTTTCATTTATTGTTTTTTATTTCTAAATACAAATATCATTATAAATTAATTTACTTTGACGCATAACTCGTGTTACGAAGCTCGGAGTGTTCCATGCTCTGTACTACGGCTTTGTTGTTGGTAGACATGATAACAAAATCCGTCCGCCCAGACCTGGCCTCCCCTGCCCCGAATTTAACGGGAAAAAGCATATTTATCTGGGTGCGAGTGTGAGAGAAATTTGGGTTTTTAGTATGGGTGCGGGGAATGTTTATACCCGCCCCACACCCACATCCGCCCCGCACCCGCTTTTTGAAATTTACTTTATTATTACTCTATAATATATTATTACTCTTTAGAAACATGTTTATTATAATTATTTTGCTCTTTTGAAAAAAGTTTATTAGATCTTTAATTATTAATATAATTATTGTTTTTGTTGCTATAAAAAAAGGAAAAAAAAATACATTTTTTAAATATTTTATAAAAAATAGAGTTTTTATGGGTGGAGGTGGGACGGAGCCGGGAGACCCGTCCCAATTGAAGGTGGGGTTGGATGTTCAATTTTTACCCCTAATATAATTTGGGAACGGGGACGGGAGCAGGTGTATGGAAGTGATAGTGGGAAGGAGATGCTTAAACCCGCCCCATTGCCATGACTAGTTGTTGGTTGAATGGTAAAACGGTGAAACCTATAAGTCAAACAACTTAGCAAGTTTGGCGTGACTACGGACCTGCCATAGAGCAGCCGTCTTATCAATAATATCTTATTAATATGCTTTATTGCTAAAATTGGTAAATTTGGGCGGTCAATTATTAAGCATCTACTTTCCTAATCTGGAACATAATGTTTATGAAACATTTTTTAAGACTTTAAATGGGATGTTATTAAAAAAAAAAAAAAAAACTTTTGTTCAATGTATTATAAATAGATGTATTTGACTTTATATGTATTAAAAAAGAATAGTACTTTCATTTTGAAAAATAAAAAAGGTCTTGCTAACAAGTGTTTTTAGGACACTCTTTACCAACCTTTATGTAGTAAATTATTATAGATATTGATGTATCCAATATATTGGAAATTGAACAATTTAACTTTTCATACAAACATTACTTAATTAAGAATTCTTAAAGAGTATTTTTAGGGCACTCGTTAGTTGGACACTTATTTTTATATACTCCCTCTATTTCAAAATACATGTCACAATTTTACAATGTGCACTATTTATATAGGTTACTTTGACCATATTTTTTAACTACTCCCTCCGTCCCGCAATATATGACATATTTGTAAAAAAAAAGTTGTGCCAAAATATTTCACCACCTCAAAATTTCAAACAAAATTTTCCAAATTTAGCCCTCTTAAATACTTCCTCTTTGAATATCATGATCTACATCTCTCCTCCGCCACAATTATTAGACCTCCTTACAGCTGACTCTACTATAACTTTTTTTGTAGATTTTGCTTATCTTTTTATGTGTATGTATTTCTTGGCCTTGTAAGAAATATATGTATATTGGATTAATTATATTTTTAGTTCCTATAAAATTATTGATGCACACTTTCGTGTTTATTCGATTAGCGTAGTCGCGCAATGGCAAGTGCACCAGTCGTTCACATCAAGTAATAAAGTAGTAAGTAAAGTATTGTACTCACATGGATTGACCTTTCGTCTGAACAATTCTAGTTGCTTATTATTTTAAGTTTATAGTATAAAAGTAGTTGCAATTTTTATCTGTTTGCAACATAGCGAATTTACTTTTTTGGGTTGCAGAAAAGTAAGCATCGGCTAGGATTCTTCGAATCATCTCTGTATATTCTTTGTTGGATAATAAATGATATAAATGTCGTGTTTATTTATCTTAGGTAGACTATACAAGTGATGAGGCCGTTGGGAGTTTCCTAAATAGGTAGGGCACCACCTGACCCAATGGGCATTATCCATTGGGTACCTAACTAGGTTTTTTCCTCCGATGGTTAACTACACCTGCTGATTGCACAGCGATCCTTACGTGCGGGTCTTGCTAATTCAAAGGTAATTGAAACATAAACTTTATATTGGCTTTCCAGTGTTTCCAAAGGCAATTATGGTCAAACTGAGGTTATACACGCGCTACGGTATAGGGCTATTAATCCTATAGGATTCCACCACCTTCGGAAGGATTATTAGTGTGGGTCTTGTCCAAGGTTCCCCTAGGTCTGCCCATCTATGAGACTTAGGACACTCATAGCACACTCTCTCTACGTTTACTTAGTAGTTCTACAAACGGGAAACCCTAATCTACGTCTACCTTACTAAGGGTTTCAAGAGAATGGTCTTACTAGCTAGGTTATAGCCTTAAGTCGGACAGCTAGGTGCTTGTTTCCCTAATTACAAACCAGTTCATTCCTAACTTCGGTAATGCACCACACGACCCAATGGGTATCATCCACTGGGTATCTACGTCAAGGGTTGACAATTCCTATGGTATCTTTGGTAATTAAAAATCACTTACATCCTAGACAGATAGTAATCAGTAAAAAGTTATAAATATCAAGATATAAGCATATAGTTAGTGATAGCAATATTAGGCCCTGTCACAACCTAAGTACCTATTCTATGGTTGCACCTCTCACAGAAATAAAACTATAATATAATAAAACTTAATAGCGAACAAAAGAATAAATAAATTAATAAACGACATATTATATTAAATAAATATCCAACAAAAATATACAGAGGTTCATCTTAGAACTCTAACCTAAAAAGATTTAGTTACACATGGTAACTGAAAGCAAATTACTAAAGATAAAAACATACCTTAGAAAATCCAGGAGAAGATAGAAACTCAAGGTTGCCTTCCTCTTGAACTGCTCTAGTTCTGAACGAGAAATTCTGATTGAGGAAGGCTGGTATTTATAGTGAGAGTTTCTACCTGGGTTTGGGCTAAAAGTGTAGACTTTACCCATTTCGGAAGTAGGAAAGGACAGTTGTGCCTCGACTTTTTGCGTGCAATGTCCGGGGCGCATAGTTCATTTTTTATGCATGCATGGGGAGCATAAGAAATGCCCTAGACGCATTCTATCTCTCTTCCGGACCCAATTTCCGATTTTATGTGGTTTTTAGGTCTTCGTCTTTAAATAACTTGCCTTAGTACTTTGGGAACAGAATTCGTCTCACTTGTAAGTCTTTTGAATCTTCACATTTTTCGGTTGTTCTTAATTTTCCGATTTGCATGATTTCCTCGTGAATTACTTCAAAAAACCCCTGAAATTGCTATGTTTCGGGATAACTAGAATTACAGACTCAAATATAGAAAACATTACAAAAGTCCTGAAATCATATATACTTCTCCTTTTTGCTACTATTTTCTACTAAAATTAAATGACAAACATGCTAAGAATAACGTAAGATGACCTGTCATCACAACCCCAAACTTAAACTGTTGCTTGTCCTCAAGTAACGAAAGAAAAAAATAATTTATTCTTTGCATTTTTTCAGGAAAAACATACCTCTCCGGGAGTTGTGCTTATGAATCATTCATCACATTTATAGCAGAGCAGCAGCTAAACTTACCATTATACATTCAAGCGGGTCTGGTTTGGTGAAAGTAACCTATATTGTTAGCCTTACTCTTTTCTATGATACATGTATGTATCTCCTAAAGCCGTTAGGGCTGGTCACGACATTTGCCCACTCCAGCCGTCACATGAATGTACCTTGCTATAAATTTGAAACAATTCTAAACAGATAGTAAATTTAAAGTTATTCACACACTAGGAGGACTTTGAGGGTTATAACTTGGCTTAGGTTAAGGGAGGATATATTTTTGGAAAGTAGGCTAATAAAAGAACTTGGAGTTAGTTTACTAACCTAGGGATTCCTAATAAAACATTAATGCACTGTCATTTTTCCTTCCTTGAATCAAACAAGATGGGTAAAACAGTAGAACTATTTGTCTTTTTAGTTTAACAGAAATATACTTTTTTTAAGAGACCATTTTTGGCTCTTGATTTTTTTTTGTGTGTAGATCTATGGTCACCTACATTTTTTTCCTTTTTTTAACAAATGTGTTTTACTGTTACCCCACCCCAAACTTAAGATGTTGCTAATTGCAAAGAGCAACCCCAAAATTAGTTTCAAGGCATGTGCAGTCATAAAAAATGTTTACCTATCTAACTCCAAGTAAAATCAAATAGGGTTCATGTATATGCAGGATTGTGACATGATTTGTCACTATTAAAGAAAAGAAAATTCCGTCTGGAGGCTCAAAGTGGTTTCACAAAGGATAATAAGAATATAATAGGGTGGCTTGAAAGGATCTAGGTACCAATAAAAATTGCCTCGTGTTATACTAACCTAACCGATCATCCGTAAAGAACGGCCGCAAATTCAAGTGAAAATAACATTCATATGGAACACTCATAATATGTATTGGAAATATTTAAGTATCTAACAACCTAGAATGGATATGGAAATATTTGGCTCTGAATCTCACCGGTTATGCTATTCGGAAAAGAGTAGGTGATTCTATAAGTACCTTCACTAGCAAGCCCTAGAATTTTACCTCCTTGGAACAGACGAAGCAAACTATTCTCTTTGAATGTATGGATAAACTAGCCTCTACCGTAAATGCTTTGAATGAATACCTTTAAAACAAATTTAAGCATAATAGGAAAGGTTGTAAATGTAATGCAAAAGAAATAAATTTTTATTAGATAATACTTGAAAGAAAAGAAAAAGAAAAATAAAATAAATTGATTAGTCAAGTCATCTCAGCTTAGCAAAAATAAAAATGTGAAAAATAAAAATAATGGCTTGCCTCCCATTCAGCGCTTGTTTAAGGTCTGAGTCTCTACAGTTCCCATGGGTTGCCTCCCATGCAGCGCTTCATTTAATATCTATTAGCTCGATGCCTCACTTGCTAAAATGAAGCGCTTCACTTACTTCCTAGACAAATAGTTATTAGTAAAAAGTTATAAATATCAAGATATAAGCATCTAGTTAGTGATAGCATTATTAGGCCCTCTCACAACCTAAGTACCTATTCTAGGGTTGCACCTCTCACAGAATTATAAAACTATAATCTAATAAAACTTAATAGCGAATAAAAGAATAAATAAATTAAATAAACGAAATATTATATTAAATAAATATCCAACAAAAATATACAGAGGTTCATCTTAGACCTCTAACCTAAAAAGATTTAGTTACACATAGTAACTAAAAGCAAATTACTAAAGATTTAGTTACACATAGTAACCTATAAAATCAAGGAGAATATAGAAACTCTCACAAAGCTCCAAGGTTGCCTTCCTCTTGAACGGCTCCAGTTCTGAACGAGAAATTCTGAATGAGGAAGGCTGGTATTTATAGTGAGAGTTTCTACCTCGGTTTGGGCTAAAAGTGCGGGCTTTACCCATTTCGGAAGCAGGAAAAGACAATTGTGCCCTGAATTTTTGCGTGCACGGTGCGCATAATGCATTTTTTATTCTTGCACGGGGCACATAAGGAATTCCCTAGGCGCATTTCAAATGCCCTAGGCGCATTTTGTCTCTCTTTCGGGCCCAATCTCCAATTTTCTGTCGTTTTTAGGTCTTCTGTAGCGCCCTATTTATTATCTAATTATTTTTGGTTGAGTTTAGAGTCTTTTATATGACTTATGTGATGTATGTTGATTTATGACGTGTTGTTGTGTATTAATATTTTATTAAGTGGCTTTATATTATTATTTAGTAGAATATGTTGGAAATTAGAATAAATAGACTTGGAGGGGCTGGTTAGGAATTAATTTGAAATAGGTGGAGTTAATCAGAAAATCTGTTGAGTATATAAAGAAAAATAAGAGCCAGACAAACTAGGTTTTACAGAAGTCTTTGGGAAAAAGAGGAGAAGAGGAGAACCAAGAGAAGAGAGAACCTGTAGAGTCTTGCAATCACCAATCTAAGGTAAGGGTGTGACTACTATTCTCTAATCTTAGGTGGTATAATTCTGAAATTGAATTTAGCATGTAGTTTTGTTGTTCATGTGAATTTCAGAATTAGGTATAAGAATCGGATTTGATGATAGAACATGTAGAATTGGATGTTAAGAGTGTAGAAAGTCCGTAGAATTCATAGATAAATGATGTTCAGGTTGTAGGATGATTACAGGGTGAGTTCCCTATCAAATTTGGAATTGGGGTTGATGAAAATCGGGTTTTTGGGGTTAAAAATCGCACTTCCCGACAGAAGACTGTCATAACTCGCCACGGCGAGCTACAACGTGATAGAGAGCAGTGTTTGCTCGCCACCCAACTCGCCACGGCGAACGATGTGTAACAGAGAGCAGTGTTTGCTCGCCTTTAGCTCGCCACTGCGAGTAACCTAGCTCGCCACTGCGAGTAAGCCAACCCGCGAGGCGTGTAGTGTAGTAGCAATCCCCTTTTTCATGATTCTTGTTTCGTTTTACACATTTCTGTTTTGAATTAACCTTTGGTGTAGACATGGAAGTCTTAGGTAATACTGTAAGTTTTTTAAAATGACTTTGTTTCGTCATGAATAACTTGATTGATGAAATATTTATGTGAATGCATATGTTGATGAATTATTACATGAACGTTTATATTGATGAACTATGATAGGAAATGTATATGTTGAAGTGATATGATGATTATATGATGTTGCAATAAAATGGTGAATATTTATGAGATTATAATGTTGATGTTGTCATTGTTGTTGATGTTGTCAAGTCGTTGATGTCATACGGTGTTGTTGATTAAGTTGTTGAGTCCATGCATACTCATATAAAGTTGGGGGCTCATTGAAGGAAAATCGAATCGTTTTCAGAATAAAGCAGCGGATAAAATTTCGATTTTCTTTCCTTGGATCATTACGAATTAATACATGAATCAGTGATTCGATTGTTACCTCGAAGTGT
>Ga0315914_1009630_pt1 | contig 12334 bp, 4 predicted proteins | sample MpolenodulesMG_FD_203920 | JGI IMG/M metagenome (GOLD analysis project Ga0315914, IMG submission 203920) | Medicago polymorpha root nodule microbial communities from Los Angeles, California, United States - elongated nodules | ecosystem: Host-associated > Plants > Roots > Nodule | place: USA... | reverse complement strand
AAAACAAAATCAATAAAGAAATGCCTTATTATTTATATATTCACAATATATATTTATATCAATATCATGATACAAAGCCAAACCCAATCAATATAGATTGGCTATTAGGGCTTACTCCAACAGAAACGCCAATGTACTAAAATTTTCATATTTCTTTTACCGAATTATTGATAGGATTACCGAATTTTCTTTTATAATATTTTTCAGATTTTATACATTTTATGAAGTGTTTTATTTTGTCTACTATGAATTATCACATGTTCTTTTTTTCACTGTTACTAATTATATATTGCATTTTATTATTCGTATTTCAATCCCTTAACAATAAACTCATGCGACGCACGGGTCAACAATCTAGTGAGTATATATTGTCATCATGTTGAATAATTGCGTACGCGTATTTCAATTTTGTTGTATTGAATATACCATGTTTGGAATATGTTATTTTTTAAATCCGTCAAACTTACTTAGAAGAATTGGATTAATATAAAGTATAGCAGTATAGCTTTAAAAATATGTGATTGACGATTTCAGCTTCCAATAATGAGTTGATGGCTATGAACAATTCACACGCAGGAATCGTGAGACCAAATTCACCACGTAGAGTTGAACAACAAAAGCTGAAACGGAAACTTTATAGTATTTCTTTTATTAATTATGGTATCTTTCATAGGAGGCAAAGACAATCATGTTTAAGAAAGATAGAACACCAAAGGAGAAATGTTTAGTAATAACTTTTTTTTTTTTTTTAAATAAATAGTGATAATTTTTTTAAAAAAGTTAAATTAATTTATCTAAAATAAATTGTCACCGGAGAGAATTAAAATTGAGATCTTGATAAGAATACATTTTAAGTCTCAAACCAACACCATCAATCATACTAACTCAATTGGATAAATAAAAAATAAAAGATTAAACTGCACTTTTTACCTCCTAAGTTTCAAAATGTTGCGGCTTTAGCACCCTGTTAAAAAAATGATAAAAGTGATCCCTATATTTTAGGAAATTTGATCTTTTGACTTCTTAACATAAGGAAATAATGTCTTTTGACCTCTTATCTTTATAAAAAAGTTGTGATTATAATCCCTTTTAAGATTTTAATACTTAGGGAGCGAAAAATACACATTAGCCAAAATAAAATTATGTTGAGTATTTTAAAAAGAAAAAATACTTTTGTTGAGTACTGTGATATCTTGGTTTTACTTTAAATAATTTTAGTCAAGCTTTCATGTCATAAATTATAGCCATGAGAGTTGAGACCCTCGTCAAAAACATATGTAACAAAAAAATATTTATTGAAATTCCTAATTCACTTTAACTAATTCCTATTTTTTACTTTAAATAAATGATTATTACTTTTTCCACCCTATTTATTTCTCGCGCGCTTATTTTTTTCTTTCGAAAATGTCCTTGAGATTTTTTGATTTTAGAATACGAACTGAGGTTTTCCTTTGTTATCGGGTGAAAAAAAGAGTTTTTCACTAATTTGGATTTTATAAATCGAAAACCTCAAAAAATAGGGCGCGTTCCTTATTTTTTCGGATTATAGAATCCAAACACCCCATAAACACCCTTTTCCAAGGGAAAAAAACAGTTAGGATTATATAATCCAAACTCAGTTAGGATTATATAATCCGAACTGTATCAACACAAATTTTGAACATGTTTGTAACATGGATAGTCATTTTAAGGATTATATGTTGCAACATGTTTGATCATGGACTAACAAGTTGGCCCAACTCTGAACATTAACTTGCCTATGATGGACTTGTGAACTTTGAAGTTTGTTCTTCAACACTCTCTAATTGCCCAAAAAACTAATCATCGTTGGCTGTGCGACGGTTAACAACAGTTAATTGTCGACTGTCGTTCGCCTATAAAACTATAGTTAAGTGTTGTTTGACACTTTTTAGATCGGTCGAATAACTTTTTAAATTAGTTTAAATGATTTGAAAATTCTCAAAACGGTAATTAACATATGTTATGATTATTTTTGTCACTTTAGGGTGCCAGAGTGCAAACAACAAGCCTAAAGAGCAAATTCCGCGAACTTCGGACTTATGTGGAGTTAAACCAAAATCTATTGGAAGCTTCTTTCTCACCACCCTGAAAAAGAACATACGAAGAGAGAAAAAAGATCACAAACATACTTATGGCATGTTTGTTTGTGCGGTGGAACAAGTGATGAACCCAGGACACACATATCATCAGTACTAAAAAAACAAAAATTAGTGAGGGATATTTAGTGAGGGAAAACGTGAAATCCCTCTCTAATTCCGTCACTAAATTTTACGACCAAAGAATTTGTGAGGAATTTCATTTTTTCCGTCGCTAATTTCCCTCACTAATTTTGCTTTTTCTAGTAGTGCATCTAGGAACAACAACTACCGCCGGACCATAGAAAGATACATGAAACATTAATGACATATATGATATATAATCAATAGTTTAGGGTCTAGTATATGAAAAAAGAAATTGGATAATATTCTAGCATGGCTATAGCCACACAAAGCCATCGGTGGATCTGCCCCTAATCATAACACTTATTCTCTAATCTCAGAGTAAGTAAAGAAATTTCTTCATTTTCTAAAATTTAGTGTTCGTTGATCTGCCTTAACCTAACCAATATTTTGGTGAAATAGATTAGGGAATTGATAGATACAGCGACAAAAACGGAAATTTTCCAATAGTATAATTGCTCAACACATTTCCTTAATTACACCCCATTCCCTTCTTTGATTTCCGGCCAGTACCAAATTTAATTGGCTGAAACCTTTTCTTAATCAATTCTTGATAAAAACTCTCTAGATAAATAATAATGTTCAATAGATTATAATACTACATCACCTTACACATCATAACAATGTTTGTTGATTAAGCTTAATTTTCATACTTTTTCCTAATGATGACAACCCTCACATAATAAGTATCAATATTACCCCTTATCAAAATTAATTAACATTAGTTCGTCTATTGTAGCTGATGCTTTATGTATGTTGAGTAAATTATCATCCTTGATGATGGGAATAACTTAGTCAATATCGATGAAAGCATGGAGCTATAGTTTATGAATATATCATTAATTGATTAACTAAGCCATTGAGTACGCGTATTTAAGAAAAAAAATGTATTGTATATATCACGATTGGCATATGTTATGTTTTTTAATCCGTTAAGCATACTTTACTTAGAAGAATTAGTATAATATGAAAAATGTGGAATTGAGACGATTTCAGCTTCCAATTCACACGCAGAGTTGAACCAAACGAGAACATAGTTTATGTTGATGAAATGCTTTTTCCAAAGTTTAGAACTTAATGAAAATTATTTAAGATTTATTACTAAACTATTCTTTTTTTATACCCCCTACAAGAGAACACCAAACGAGAACACATTTTATGTTCACGTTGGCGGTCTTTACTTTGCTTTTTATTTATGAATTTTACTATGAAAATTTGTTATTAACATGAACAATACATGGGCAGCTAAATTCATAGCTAAAGCTATGATGGATTTTTTTTAGAATTATAAGTTTTTCTTTGTTATAGAAAAATACATCTTCTTCCAATTATTGCTCAATTTAGAAAGTCATATCTAATTTTTATATATCACAGCATAGTCTAGAGATTAATTTGATGCACCACAGGTGTAAAAGCTTTTACATTATTAATCAATTACAAACCATTTTTTTAGTATGAATTTTAAGATAAATATGATTAAAGATATTTTTTTATTAATTCAACTGTTATAATTGATTGATAATCAATTAAACGTTTTAATACTCAATTGAAAAATCACATTTTAATATGTTTTACTTTTCCAATTGTATTGTGATATTTTGATTTTAATTTTAGTCAAACTTTTATGAATGAGGAAGCCAATTAGTTGTAGAACTTCTTTATATGAATAATGCCAAAAAGGAGAATTTATTCATTTCATATACTAATTTATTATAATAATAATAACATTACAAAAGCATCTACATCAACTACATTTGAAGTTAGGGAATCATCCCTATGCTCTTAACTTTTTTTGTTCATTTTTTTTGTCTTATGATTGAATTTTGAATTTATTAATGAACAATATTAAAGGGAGAATTTTCTTCATAATCTCTCAAGCAGTGACTGATGTTAATTTCCCAGGGTATGCCACTTCTGATTTTATGTCATTTTCCCATAATTCAGGCACAGCTTCCCTAAGATTGTGAATGCTTTCCAATGCATAATCTGCACCTTTAACTCTTTGTGATGTACCAACCTATATGTATCAATCAATAAATAGGATCATATGAGTTGTGACACATTAAAAAGGTATCTAATAATAGTTGCTAGAATGAAGTTAGTTTTGTACTATAAAACAAAAATATTTGTAATGACTTACCAATACTGTGTCAAGTCCCACACGTTTTCCAGCTTGTATATTGCGGACACTGTCCTCAAAAAACAACTGAAAATTACATATATAACCATAGAAAAAGTTAGCAAACAAATAATATAAAATAAAAATGTAACAAAATTAGATCACATTAAAGAATGGGTTTTTTGAGCTAGTTTTTCTATAATCGTACTATCATGCATTCGCTGGAGTCGGTCAGAACCATTATACGAGGATCTGACGATTCATATTTTAATATCAGTAAATTGAATTTTAGAAACTATTTTGTGACTTTTGGAGCAAAATTTAATCACACTAAAGAATGGACTTTTGGAGCTAGATTGACCGACTATAGTCGTAATATCATGCATATTCACTAAGTCAGAACCCTTATATGAGGATCAAACGATTCATATTTTAACATCAGTAAATTAGATTTTAGAAACTATTTTGCATATGTGTTATACAATTTTCATGTAAGAGTTTAACTGCGAGTATTTTTACGCGATTTTACTTACTGTTCTTTGTGGGTTAATGTTGGCAATCTTGAGAGCCAATTCAATGGCAAATTCTGATGGCTTGCAAATAATTGGTGTTTTTGGCAAGACTACTAGACTTGGATTAGGTTGAGCAAAATGGTTTATGATGTCAAAGATTTGAGTGTTGCTTGCACTATTACTAGTGCTTGTTGAACCTACAAATTCAATGTCATCTTCATCATCAGAGACACTATTCTTGTGGATTGGATTAAGTGTCTCAAAGCATATAATTCCTTCAAAGCAATCTTCTAATCCAAGTCTACTTAGTGCCTTAACAGCATGAACTTTGTCTGCATTTGTGAAGATCTACACAACAAAACAAGAGAAACAATTAATAACAGTTTAAAATTTTTTAAAAAAGTAAACTATTTTGTGTTTATATGGTTACATTTATAAGCGAAAAACGACTTTTTAAGTTCATTGAATAACTAATGTATTTGCTCTATATAAAGGTCAAGTACATCAGTTATTTAATCAACCTGAAAACTTGTTTTTTTCTTATAAATGTGTTCGGAGTGAGTATAATGTAAATCACTTTTTAAAAAAAAAAATCATTTATCAAAAATATTTTTCAATAAAAGTTACTAAAAACAGCTTTTAAAAGTGATTTTTTAAAAAGCTTATTCTACTGCTTCTATTTTGGTTATAAAAGCTTACAAGTTTCCTATAGGGAAGGCTCAGCAAGAGATTCCTCAGAATAGGGTCTGGTTTCAAGTTCTCATAAGGTAATCTTCCATGAACAAAACTGCAAACAGCAATTCAAAAATAAAATAAAATAAATTTAACCATTTTATAATTAAAAAAAATATAACAGTTTGAAAGTGAAGGGTAATAGTAAAATGAAAATGTACCTGTGATATTCATCATAGTCAAAGTCATAACCAATTGCCTGAATTGAAAATGAAATAAAAACCATTATATTTACAATCAATACTTTTCACAATTTAACAATGGAAACATATTTTACAGGAAATGATTAGGAAAATAAGGTAATCAAATCATACCCTTAGACCAGACATAGTTGTTCCATAGTTCTTGTAAAGGAGGTTTGACAAGTCATCAATTTTGCTTGAGTCTATTCCAAGCTTCTCAACCATATAATCTAAGATCAATAATACAATCACTTATGTTAATATTCTACACCTCAAGAAACAACAGTAATACCGACACCTCAGATTGAATGTCTATCTGGTGTCTGACACACTGACACATGTTAATATTCTCTTAAATTATTATTGATATCTGCATGTCAGTATTGTGTCTGGTGTCTTCGTCGGTTTTATATAATACTTTATTAATTATAAAACTATGGAGCAAGTATATATGTTGCATTAGCTTACCTTTAATATTTTGAAGAACAGATTTTGCAAGGCCAGCTCTAAGGGGATACAAAGTATCATCTAAATCTGCATAACATTAACTTTCATAGTTATAACTTGTAACGAAAAATATGAAAATTTATTTATACTTGGTACTTGAAATTTGTTCTGTTTAAAAGCCTTACCAAAAAGAAGGCAATCATATTTTGATCTTTGAGCTTGTTGTCCGAATCGATCCTCGTACGCCATTTCGATCAAAAATCCTTAAAAATTCAACACAGAACAATGTTTAGATTTTAGAACAGCTTGAACATTTCAACATTTATATTAGAATTCATTTTTGATTTAGAATCTACACATCAACATGGCTTTTTGTTTTAGAAAATTGCTATATATGACTCAGATTAGCATCAAAAGTTGCAAAATGATCCTTCAAGGGAGACAATAAAGGGACTAATCCAAGTCATTTAGGATAAGGCTTTGTGAAGTTTGTGAGTGGACATAACATAACATAAATATACTTGTGTAAGATTATAAAAATTACATGCCACAAGAAAAGGTACAAACTAATTTAATATTTGAAACAGAGTTCATGTGACACATCAAACCACTTCCAAAAGTAAACCAACTTTTGAAAGCTGAATTGATCGTTTGATAAACTTTGGAGATTAAAATCAAAGTTAAATATAATGGGATTATATTATATACAAAAATTTAAACACCGTACATCAGTGCATATTTTTGAGCAAAAAGGTCTCGAGGGACAGAGTTCAAATCCATCGGACATCATTGTAAAATAGTTATTAATGCCACTTTAATTAATAATATTTTTTTAAAATGTATAGAGTAACCAAACAAATAATGATTTTTAATTCCAAACATTTGTTCCATGTTAGTGAAATTTGAGAAGTAAAAAGCAAAATCTCAAAACCATATTCATGGTACTAATCATAGGTTAATGTTGGTTATGTTTTTTCAATGATTTTGAAGCCATGGTTGATTGAAAATTAAAAGGTGAAGGTTTGAGGGTATAATGACTAAAATTTTAAATAGAGAAAAAAATATCAAATGCTTTTCATGAAAGAACGAGTGAAGCCATTAGCTTACCAAAAAGGGAAAAATGAGTGATTGTTAAGTGAAAATGAGAAAAGGGTATGAAGAAACAAAGCTTCAAGAGCAATGCAAAGGTTATGCTAAGATATTGAAGGAAGCAAGAGGAAGAAGAGGGGGAGGAAATATGTGAGGCAAATATGTGTTTATATAGACAAAGGGTTGCTTGTGTGGTAGGGTCTTTGAATATAATATTGCATTAATTAATTTGATTAGTTACGTTTTGAGTTTGAAATGCAATGACCATATGAACTGGTACAATGATTATAATAATTTTTAGTACTCCAAGAAAATGACAACTAATATATGATTGGTTAAAGAAAATGGATTCCCTTGCGTTAAAAGTGACCGCAGAAGTAGTCTCATCCTTTAAAAATATCAGAAGATAATTTAGGATTTCTTCACCATAGAGAATTCAAATCCTTGATTAACCTCTGCATTTTTTACCCATAAATTTATATAATTTAGATCAGAGGAAGCTACCACATCTCATGTAAGATGAGAGAGGGCTATAAAATTTTATTGAAAATTTATGCATAATCAATCAATTGAGAAAGTTCGAACTTGAATTCAAGTCATAATAGATGTAAGCGAAATATTATGTTGAAATTTGGATCAAATTCATCCTTACAAAACCGACTTATAAGGTCATCTTGTTTATAAACTCTTATCAAAAGTCTTATTCACAAGGACCTGAGATCTTTCTAATACACAGTTAAGCTCTTTTATTTTGTGACTTTGAATTCATGAATCATATCAAAATATTTAAATTCTATATATGAGGAAATAAAAGTACAAAGAAGAATATGCCAGCTGCATCAAGCACCAAAATAGAGTTGGAGGCTTTTGCCAGTTGCCACCGTACACTAAAAACAACACTCTTGTTTCCCATTTTTTGGGTTAGAAAATCAGATATTAGATTCCCTTCTTCCTAACCATGTGCACATTTTAAACATGATTAAACTTACTAAACAACATATCAAAATCTTTAATATCTTCTCCATGTGTACGTGTCTCATTTTAATCTAAGCTGCACAACACTCTTTTTATCGATAAGATTTTAGATTAAAGAAGGTACACTTTCATACTACAAGATAAGAGAGAATAATTAATCTTAAAATAGTTTTTTTTATTGAATTTATGTATATAACTTATTGATAAAAAACTTTGGAATCAAATCCAAATCATAGTTAGCACGAATAAAATGTCCAATCAAATGAGGATATTTTTTTAGGGGTGAAAATTTTGAGTTGTATTTATGGGATTTTAGGTTTGGAGAAAAAAAATATCAACCCTTGTCGACAAGGTGCACAAGAAGACACTATAATAAAATTAATTACAAAATTTACATTGACAATTAATGTTTTTGTTAATAAAAATATCTATGATATTTGAGAAGACTCATCAAGTTGCACATTCTGTATAAATCAATTTTAAGCCACTATGATAGAGCTAGTGACAACGGGTTCAAATAATTTAGATGGCATAGCTATTTAATTTTAACTGTCATTGTTGTAGACAAAATAATATTGGTCAATTTATAAGTCCTTAATTTAGTATCAAAACATAACAACCTCAAGTAGTTCATAGAGAAAATAGACTTTTAGTTATATTTTTGAGAAATGGATCGCCTATCTTTGAGACGATAAAATTATCACGATTTTGGTGTATTTTATGAGATAAAAATATAAAAGAGAAATAATAAATAAGATGATCGATGATGTCAATCACGTCTTAAAGATAAATGGTCTAGATTTATATTTTCCCTAATTCATGACTTTACTTCTTTCATTTTTAAGTGTTAAAATATAAGACTTTTTCAATTTTTTCATAAACAAATTTTTTTGAGTAATAAACAAAATATTATTTATAAGGGTACTATTGCAGAAAACATAAGCCTCAATTTAGTGAGAGAAAAAAGTGTGAAGTTTTAAAATTGAGTAGTCAATATTTTTGGACTTAGAAATGAGGACAATAAATTAGAAATTAGAGAAAATAGGCACCAAAAGTGCATTGCACCTAATTTTTGTTAGAAAGTTCAAATGACCCTTCTTATTGCTTGCTTAAACCGTCCAAAACCCACCTAACCTAGCTTATTGAGTTGCTCCTTTTAGTCTTGTATCTCTTTTACTTGTTTCATTGTAGCTTAAGCCCAAATAATTAAAATATAACCTTAACCTGCAAAATCTCAAAAAAATTTACATTTCTATTCCTAACTAAACATGTAAATCTTCAAAAATACAAAAAAATAAAAATAATAATCCTCTCCTAAATTTAAATTTTTACTATTTTTCGTAAAGACTTTATAAGTGCCGTAAGAGTGAAAATGAGTAGTTAATGGTAAGACAAAATGGCTACGACTCCCTCATGCTTCCATTTACCAACACATAAATTTGTTTGGAATCCATTAAGATGTACACCTAGCTTTTGATCTTGGATTATCCTCAAGAAATATGCCACCTTATCATTGTTCATGCATGATGAATCTATTGCGCTTTCAATTTTCCATTTCTATTTATTTACTTAGAAATTTAAGCTTCCTACTCACCCTTGGCAACTTAACCTTTATTGAGAATCAATATTTTGTATGATTAATATTGGACTTAAATGCACTTTCATTCTCTTATTTTCACTAATTTACAATTTTAACCACCCAAAATTTAAATCTACAAAATATAGTTCTATAATATTTAAAATTTTAGATATTATCACGTCCACTAATTTGAGATTTGTTTTTGCTAATATATCAAGTTTGAATAATGGGTTGGTAAGTTACATGGTAATGTTAAATCGCGTAGCGAATTTAAATCTTACTTGACTGTTTTTCTAAAAGAAATCTTACTTACTGTTTTTTTTAGATGCTAAATTAGCTCACCTAAATTGAAAATCTTACTTACCGTTAAAATTAATATTTGCTCATAAATATAAAAATCATTTAAAGTAACAAAACCTTCTTCAATTTCTCTTATTAATATTATCGATATGTCTTAGAATATTTAAAATTAACAAATAATATTAATTACACTATAATTTAGTGACAATCATATACAAATTATTATATACATTAATTACACTACAAGATCTTTTAAATGTATGAAAATGTTCAAAATATCGTATAAATAGAGATAGTATTATCTTATTTTCCATGCAATTAAAATATTATTTTTAATAATAAAACTCAAAATAAAAAATGAAAAAAAAAATCTTTAAAAAATAACATTTCCCAAAAGAAATATATATGACCACGTCACTCAGAGACAACGTTCTTTTTGTTGAGAAAAATATGTTTATAGCATTTCATTTACGGTCAATGGTACAAAACATGTCGACACCTCAATGTAAATGTTAAAGTTAGCTAAAAATGTAGTTATCCATACACGATCTTATTGGTTTGTTTCTGAATAATTAAACTCAACAGAGAGTTTTCAAAATAAGAAACAAACATCGTTTACGATATGACAACACAGTGTCAAATTCAGATATATCGTCCCTTTTTTTATAAGTCAAAAGATAGATGAGGTATCAGGGAGAGTCCGAAACATCCCTCTCTTGTTGAAGCAGTTAACAAACTTTTGTGACTTGTCACCTCCTTATTTTATTTGATCAAATACAATAACAAAAATAAGAAAAAAAAACCAGTAAAGCAAAAAAGTTCTCTATATCGTTCCAATTTTATCGGATGTCCCCGAAAAGACAAGCAAAAGAGTTCTAAAATTTTTACAATTAAAAGATTATATTTTAGAATTTAATTTTTAAGGGGGGAATGTAAAAATGTCAGTGACCAAAATTGTGAATGAGTAAACACATGAAAATAAATGAATTTAAGCCTTCAATTATTTTATTGTTCTAAGTCGGAGTTATCCTTGTCATCATACCTAAATGTTATACCTAAGAGGTTTCAGAAAATATATTGTTTATATAGAATCTTTATAGATTGATTAGTTTTACTTTTCCTGTTTTCCACGTTTTGTTCATCATTTAAAAGTAACCAAAAGTTAATAGAGGCGAGTAAAACCAGAAAAACGATTTGCAACAAAAATAAAAACTAGAAAAAAGTTACTGTGCAGGGGACATTGCATTATATATATTTTTAACAAACGTTGCGTTATATATATGCAGGGTTGTAATCCAAACTTTGAATTTTTCACTTATTTATTTAAAGAGGTAAATTTTCAATCTCTAGATTATATGACAAAAAAAAAAAATAGAAAAGTGATTGGACCCCTTCAAAAAATTTACTTGGACAACCGATCAATATATTTTTTTTACTTGAACACATAATGTTTATTTTGAAGTTATCTATACATATTTATAGGAATAAATCCTATGATTGTAATAATATTTGTGTCAAAAAAAAAAAGATTGTAATAATATTGAAAATCTTATTTATAAGTATTTCTACAAAATAGTTTGTTTAGGGGAAGTCTAGAAAATAGAGTTAATTTGTTTCTTAATGGAACAATTATTGATCAGACTTTACTTACCATTCAGTCGAACTTCGAATTAATAAGGTTTCTTTCTTCTAGCAACCGAAATGTTAGTACTTGGGTTATCTCCTTCCACGCATTCTCTCCTTCTCCCTCCTTCTTCACTTTGTGTCTATCTCTCTCTTGATCTTCCTTATCTCTCTTGATCTTATTTTTCTCTCTCTTGACCTTCTCTCTAAATTGAAGGAGGGAGAAAGAAAGGATCCAAATTCAAAATGTTAACATCAAAAAAGAAAATAGTGTGTTTTACCATTAAAATAAGGATTGTGAAAGTACTTTGAGATTTTTTTTTTTGAAGAAATCAAAATGGAATATATTAACAAAGGCGATGAAATCTCATCAGTACAAGACGTACCTCCGAGAACACCCCTACCAGTTAAGAGTTATACAAGATATATACAAAACTATGGTCAGTCGAGGCCCAAACACCGAATAGGGTCCGACCACCAACTCTGAGAGCCATACACAAACGTAATGTTTTTCGCTTTTAGCCACCACAAAGAAT
>Ga0315914_1009628_pt1 | contig 12340 bp, 6 predicted proteins | sample MpolenodulesMG_FD_203920 | JGI IMG/M metagenome (GOLD analysis project Ga0315914, IMG submission 203920) | Medicago polymorpha root nodule microbial communities from Los Angeles, California, United States - elongated nodules | ecosystem: Host-associated > Plants > Roots > Nodule | place: USA... | reverse complement strand
CTTTAAAGATGGTAATCGAAATCAAAAGTAATGTATTTTGATTTCAGCCTCCAATAACACTGAAGCTTAATCATTTTCCATGTTTGCAAATTTTTCTCCAATAATGAAGGATGATTTCTGATCAAAGTTTGACCCTATATCACCCCTCTTTAATGGACGAAGGAGAAGAAAATAGGATTTTCACTTTGTTGTCCGTCGTCTCATTGTTTGTATTTTGCTTTGACATGCTTATCTATATTCTTTATCTCTGACATTCTTTTTCTCTTACATAATTCGACAATCATGGGTAGTATTTATCCCTAGAATTGTGAACAATACATGCAATCTTTATTTTTTAAATGGAGTCAGCACCGGCAACGCATATTGTGGTGGCTAACAGCAACGAAATATGTCCCGTGCTCCAAAAAGATTTAAATTTGGTGCAACATGTTCCGGCACAACAGCCTGATCATGAGAATGTGCCTTTTATCCAATATTTGACGAAGAAGCAAAAGAAGGCTCTTAGCAGGTATAATACCCGTTCAAAGGGTGCTCCTCCTCTATGAAGATTTCCTTCTAAGATGTTAGGTGGCATTTCTATGTAGGGTGGTTCTTTCTTTGCCTATTTACCGCGAGGGCAACTGATGTGCAGACAAACTTGCAAATCATGGACATGGATCTGCAAATGTATTTTGGTGGAACTCTTTACCCACTTTTATTAGAGAAGACTTTTTTAGAGACATTTTTGGGATTCTGATTTACCGGCTCCCTTAGGTTTCTTGCTTTGTATTTTTGTTTTGGCTTTCTTTTGAGGATTTTGGTTTGGTACCCCCTCTTGTACAGTTTTCCCTTTTTTAATAAATTTTTCTGAGCGAGGTGGTTGAGGTTGGGGTGCCAAGGTGTATGGTGTACCACAGTCAAATTGATCCATCTTATACATTCAGGGTTAAAGACTAACGGAATGGGTCAATTTGACTGACGGAGCATATTTAAGGGACCGAATGGGAAAAAATTAGCGAGGGAAATTAATGACGGAAAAAATGAAATTCCTCACAAATTCCTTGGTCGCAAAATTTAGTGACGGAATTATAGAGGGATTTCACGTTTTCCCTCACTAAATATCCCTCACTAATTTTTGTTTTTTTCGTAGTGTAAATTGAAGGAGTGCTTGCCTCTCACTTTGTATGCACTTACCAACTTCTTTTGAACAAACAAGCTGGTCTGCTTGTAACACCAAACACATGAGAAATATGTTTTGAATCAATTTCAAACAAAATGGATTCATAACTGATTGATTGATTGTATCTAGATATGTATGTAATTTGATTATTTTTTTTTTTTTTGACAAAATAATTTGATTGATTGTTGGGTGTACTTAATTGCATTGCCCATAGCTGAATTTATAATAATTACATTGTGGTCATGATTTATTGTTGCCAAGAACCAGAGGGGAGATAACGACTTTAGAGTCTTTCATAAAAAACAAAACAAAAAAATATATAATCTCCCATATTTACGATTTTTCGTTTGTAATTTTTGGTTTTGATTTATGTTATACGATATACAATAGTTTGATTTTTAACAAGTCAAAATGAAATTCATATACCATAAAAATGGTACCCCTGGCACAAGAAGTACAAGTGTTGAATAAGAGGTATACCGTTTACCTCAGGCCACCATTAACAATTGTGTCATCAGTTATAAAAATCAAAAGTTAAACAAAGATATTTACCTTTCAACCACCAGAACGATAATAATTTAACTATTTATAACAGTTGAGCAAAATACTCCTTTTGCTTAAAACAACAATTGTTCATTTTTTTGTCAAATTACCCACATACTAGCAAGCCACATAACATTCATTCTTGTCTGTAAGGTTTAGAAAATCTTGCCAGAACACTAAAATGAAGACTCTGTTCAACAAACAAAAGTGGCTCACGGGAAAAAAATTATCAAATCATTGCCCCCACTGATACACAGTAACTTATATGTAAATTGGGTAAATAGATTATATAGAACACACAAACATTATTAATATTTTTATAAATATTTCTATTGGTTTTACATAAAACGTATTTGGAACGGTATCCTATATCTATACCAATATATAAAAGTAATACATAAAAAATTTGGGCTAGACTTTTCTTTCATTTTTACCCTTATTTTAAATTATGTTATTATTTTAACGGGATTCTTCAATTGGCAAAAGACAAACCTTCTTTTTTGTTGTTTCTTTATACTTATGCGGACGATATTGAAAATTCCAGGGTTCACGAACAATGCCTTTACTAGCTTAGAAATGGATCTTTTGGCTATCTTTATCTATTCTCATGTTGATGTTGATGTATTTGGAAGAAAAAAAACGATAAGAGTAAAGATAACGTAGAAGACTTTAGAGTCTTTCATAAAAACAAAACATGGAGACTTGGAAAATTATCACGTATTTTTTATGGTCCTAATAATGAATAAGAAATTATAATTTTTCTGATTCTAATAATTTTTTTTGAAGGATTCTGGTCCTAATAATTATCACACAAATTATCACGTATATATTTTTGTTCCTAATTACTTTAATATCAATGTATATTGTACAAAAAAAAATATCAATGTATTGTTTGTGGTCCTAATTACTTGGAAAGTTATGTATCAATAGCTGAAGAAATCCTTTTTAATGGTCCTAATAATTATTTAAAAATAATAATTTTTCTGTTAACAGATGTTCTTACGTATTTTTTGTCAAAAAATATATTCTTACGAATTTCTCAACAAAAAAGTTTGCGTCATTGTAAAAGTAAATATTTTCGTGTCAAAAAATATAAAATGATATTTTTGTCAGTACAAATATAATATGATTATATAAAGTGTGAAAATATTACTAGTAATTTTGATTTTAACAAGCTAAAATAAAATAGATATACCATAAAAATGGTTCTCCTTAGCACAAAAATAACAGGAACAAACAAAAGAAACAATGCTACTAAAAGGTTAAACCTGCCACAATTAACGTATTAAGCCACCAGTTGTGAAAATCAAAAGCTAAACAAGGATACTTAGCTTTCAACTACCAGAACGATAATAATTTAACTCTTTCCCGCAGTTGAGCAATATATTTTCCTTTTGCTTAAAACATCTTGGTCCATCATGGTTTATAAAATCTTGCTAGAGAGCGCTAAAAATGTATTACATTACTAACAGAGTGCGAAAAATGTGAAGTTGCAAATTCTCTCCATCAACCATAATCTCGAAATGAAAAGATCTTACTCACGTGTTTTATGTTGTTTAGTTGAACTTTCTATTATTTTTCTTATGGTTATTTTATTTTACATATTTGTAACTGCACTTCTTTCATTAGTACAGAATAGATGAGATAATCAGTACAAGAGTACTGATTCAAATGTAGAATTGCATTCACTTGTTGAGCAAGTAAACATAGGACTATATGTAGGACAATCTGTTCCAACAACTGCCACTGCTAAAGAAGGTTGAAATCGATCCAATGAGATCGGTTTGATTATAAGTTAATGGAAGAGACAATTATTTACATTTTGAATTCGAATCAATTTCTGATCCATTAACTGTATAGGGACCGTCGGTAACTTTAATCTTGTCTAGAATCTCAAAAAAACTTGCTGGTGGCAGAGGTTTTGTTAAAATCTCAGCTAGTTCATGCTCGGTAGAGAAATAAGAGCAGAAGCTTTCCAACTTGAACATGATCCTGATAACAAATCGATATATTCTTCATTGAGAGATTTAGATATTGGAGAGTTCCAATAATTCTCTGGAATTTTGTGACATTGGTAGATGTTGATCCAACATGGTATTGAAATCTAGCAGTGGAGGATGGTTTCGCCCCCTTCATATCAAATTTCTTCAACATATTTGTAACCTCTTTGTAACCTCCTTGAGATAAGAAAATTAAATTTTCTTTCTTCTTTTTACTATTTGAAAATATTTAATCAATTATTTATCAATTTACTATGATTTCTCATCCTCAGTCTGTATTTTCATCAATATACTGGTATCCCTCTGTTTGAAACAATTTAACCTGCCTTGTATAACATATGGCATGAATTAATAATGTTTCTAATGATGTCCCATTATGGTGAATCAACATACTGAGAGAGATCAACTAGTATTATTAGAAGAAATATAGAAAATCCCAAAATTGTAGTAGAACTCTGGAGTATCCGCTCTAAACCATTTTTCATAAACAATTTCACATTTTGATATTCAATTTCCAAACACATTTGAATATAAATCATTTTCATGAAAACGTGCTCAGCAGTAAATCGAAAGGAGTGTCTTTTTTCATTCAATTTTTTAATTTATCTTTTCAATATCATTTATTCAGGAAAAGTTTGTAAGACAATTCTTAATATCTCTTTTTCATTAAGAAATTAATTACATTTCTTAATATTTATGAAATAGTTAAAATAAGTTATAATTAATTACATGTCTACACCGTATACTCAATGACATTTTTTCCATTGACGATCCAATTTAATTAATTTTATGGTGGAAAAGTCATGGTGACTTTGTATCTCGCTCTTATAACACTCTCTTATCTTTCATTCTCTTTTTAAAATGGCCTATGATTAGAAACTCAAAGGCTAGTCCTGACCAGAATCCAATATCTATGAGGAGTTTGAAACCAATTTGACTCCATTCAAGACATTCCTCATGTTCTGTCATTCCTAAGGTAAGTCTAAGCCACTTAACCATTTTCAAAAGCACAGACAAGTTCCTAGTCATAAACAATTTCAAATTTATTACTGTTGATGCATGACTAACTGCCAGCTAACTTGATTCGACGGTTAATATCCCACGCTGCTGCGTTAATTGTTAGGAGGGTGTTTTCGTGATTTTTTTGCCTTCTCGGTAAGGTAATTGAAAAACATGAAGAACTTGTGACTTGACTTTTCATCTTTTCTTAATTTAGTATCCCTGGTTTCTACCAAAATGTAATAAATTAACAAATGAAGGTGTAATTATGAAAATTCAAATTATTAGTTTTAATTGTTTTCTGCAGAGGAAAAAACTTGTCAGTAGACTGCATGAGAAAACGACATGTATTTTATACTTGTAGAATACTTCACCAATGTTTATTGCATAAATAAATTACAGAGAATACAAAAGGTATTGCAAGTTACAACTCAATTCAACAAGAGACTAATGCGTAAGAGATAAATAACATGATCATATAATATATTACAAAGAGACAGCCCACCATTCTATTTCCAAGAGGAAACTTTCTCCTCTAACCTCACCATCTTTCAAAACACTCAATTTTTACGGATTACATAATCCAGACGTGTAAAACAGGGTTTCTTTTCCACGTCTGGATTGAATAATCGAGACAAATCGAGTTTTTTGAGATATGTTGGGGAAGAGGATTAGCCATCTTCCTAGAACTACAATGCAAATAATTCACAAACCATTGACAAAAGCGGAGAAACCATTCATCTTCCAAGAATAGGACTTTCATTTCACACCTCAATTTGATCCATCACCAACGCACTATACCGTTTATTGAAGATCCACAATAGTTTTCCACCCTATATTATAGTTTATGTGTTAACCACTTTAGGTATAAAGTCTAAAATATAAATTTTTTATAATTTTCAAACTTGAAATACAATATCATGAAAAATAACTTTTGAACATATATACAACTTACACTATCATGAAAGATAGATAGAAACAGGTCTATATAAATACATATCCTTATTTTCAAGGAAATAAAGAAGAATAAAAATCCTTTATACTCTTCCAAATATACTTTTAGAAGAGTATATATGCTTCCAATATATATGAGAATTCTAAAGTTAAAGTATTATTACCGGTTAGTCTTTAAGATACCATCTGCATTTCACGTATATATTATCCGCTAAATTGTTCATGAACTTGAAATAAGCATGTCTCCAAGAACACTTGATTAGGATTGAGCCAAATACTCCCCAGAAGCCTATAATAAATCCGAATGTCAGACAGATGTAAAATCCACGATTGAGAAGCAAATCTTCATCATCTTGAATTTCTACTTTTGGTTCATGTGGTGGCTTCCCCTGAGCACACAATTTTACAAGTGGTGGACCACAAAGATCAAGATTATATTCGTAACTTGATGGATTGAAACTTTGTAATTGTGTACTCTTTGGAATCTCTCCAGATAACTGATTATGTGACAAATCTAACACACCAAGCCGATCAATGTGAGTGAGACTGGGAGGGATTGAACCAAGCAAGTTATTTCGTGACAAATCAAGAAAGTCAAGTGATGCTAGCTTTCCAATATTTGAAGGAATTTTGCCCATCAAGTTGTTTCTTGATAAATTCAATGAGACCAATTGAATCAAATTTGTTATTTCAGGTGGAATCTCTTCTGAAAAGTGATTGCTTGAGAGATCTATGCTTTTTAAAAGAAACAATTCATTGTTGTTGAACACTTGCTCAACACCTTTCCATGTCAAGAATGCACTCAATTCATAATAAATACTTGCTGCCTTGACATAAAACCAATGATTGGAAAAATCTTGTGATGAAGCTTTATGAGTCATCAAAGTGAAATTTTTAATGCATTTGGGAATCCGTCCAGATAGATTGTTCAATGAGAGATCAAAGACTTGAATGTTTTGTAGATCGCAAAGTTTGAGTGGTAAACTTCCAAAGAAGTTATTCATTTGTAAACTTAAAACTTGCAACTCTTCTAATTTGCTTCCAATCCAGTAAGGGATGAGTCCTTGTAATCTATTGTTTCCCAAATCTAGCATTACTAACTTTGTGCAGTTCATTAAGGAGAAAGGGATCTCCCCTGTTAAGCTATTGTTCCTCAATATTAATGCTTGCAGTTCTACAAGTGATCCCATTGAGTTAGGAATCTTCCCTGAAAAATTGTTGTGGCTCAAATCAACATAAGCTAATGACATGAAATTGCTCCAACAGTCTGGAATTCGTCCAGATAATTGATTATTTGAAAGGTCAACTTGGACTAACATTGCATCTATACCATTTGCACATAGGAATGGACGAGAATCAGAGAATTTGTTTTTGGACAAATCAATAAGTGCAGAACCTTGTAGAAATGGTGGAATAGGCCCTTCAAATTCATTTGATGAAAGAGATAAAATAGAACAGTAATTTTTTAATTGAAGATTTGGAATTAATCCTTTGAGAGTATTGTTTGAAATGTTGATGCTGGTGCACTCTTGTGATGATAGTTTAGCCCAAAACCACTCTGGAACATTATCTGAAATTCCAGCATTAGAAATATCAAGATCATCCAAGTATTTTTGTGTCTGAAACCATTTAGGAAATGTAAGACCAAGTTTGCATGATCTCAATCCTATAATGTGAAGTTGAAATGGCGGGACCCAATTTTCAGTAAATGTCAATGCTAGTGAATTGTCAGACAAGTCTAATTCCTTTAACATTGACATACCAGAAAAATGAAATTCAGATATCACTCCACTCATAGAGTTCGAACCCAACTTTAGTTTCCTTAGTTTGGTTGGAAATCGAATATCTTTAGTTACTTTCCCGTTTAGCTTATTTTCAGAAATATCAAATATTTCCAAAAATGAGAATATTGAGAGATCAGGTAGTGTGCCATTGATTTGATTACTTCTTAGATATAATTCTTGGAGTGAGTATCTAGCACATTTAGATAAGTGATGGATTAATACTTGAAGCTCACCACTGAAACTGTTACTGGACAAGAGCAAGGATTTCAACTTACATGCATTCATCCAAAATGATTTTGGAATTACCCCTTCTAAAGTGTTTAATGCAATGTATAAATTTTCCAATTGAAATGGCAAGCTACCACCTTCAGGAATCTTTCCACTCAGTTTATTACCAGAAAGATCCAATGTTTTCAATGATGTGAATGGAGAAAGGTCGGGTAGTGTTCCAGTGATTCCATTCCAACAGAGGTCTAACACTTGAAGTGAGTTTATAACACAACCTCTGGACAAATTATGAAGAATTGTTTGAAGGTCTTCTGTGAAATTGTTTTGACTCAAACCTAAAGAACGTATGGTACATACATTCATGAAGGATTTAAAGACCCCAATCTTCAATATGTTATATGATAGGTCAAGTACCTCAAGAGACTTCATCACTATGCCATAGCCATTTGATGTTGGATACACCATTTGATTACCACTAAGGTCAAGCTCAACAAGATTGGAACTTATGTTTGACACCCATTGGAATATCAAGGATGACGCAAAGTTGTTCCATGAGAGATCAAGGATAGAAAGAGAAGTGGAAAAGTTGAACTTAGAATGACTCAGGGAATGGATAAAATGATCAGAAAGGTCACAATTTCTTAAACTTAGTTCTCTCAGTTTTGGTAACTTACCAACCATTTGCAACCAACTATTGGATTTATTAAGATTAGATATTGACAACATGTGAAGATGGGTTAAAGAAGTAAGATTAGACAACCACTGACCTCCATTGTGATCCCTGTTGTCAATAGTCAAAGCACTATCACCATATTCTCCTTCAAGATAAAGCTCTTGTAGGTTCGTAAGCTTTCCAAGTTGAGATGGTATTTTTCCTTTAAAAGTATTTCCAATGAGATCCAGATATTGCAAGTTGGAGAGACGTCCAAGTTGAGATGGAATGCTATCCTCCAAATAATTGTTGCTAAGATCAAGAAATTGCAAGTTGGAGAGATTTCCAAGTCGATGAGGAATAGAACCATACAGTTGATTCCAAGAAAGATTCAAGTATTTCAAATGCGAAAGAGACTCAAATTGAATATGAATTTCTCCGTCAAAATTACAATTTGAGAGATCAAGGTATCTTAGGTTTATGAGAGATCCAAAGAAACCTGGTATATAATTGTGTTGAAGATTATTCCCATTGAGGTTCAAATATTTTAGTTGCCGCAACTCCATCAGTGACTTGTGGATATCACCGCTGATATAAAATGTATTGCCATGATTATGATTAACATCATCCATAAACAAATCATTATGATGAGTACGATCACCATGAAGGTGGAGTCTAAGCACATGACCAGTGAGGTTGCTGCAACCAATTCCATACCATTGGCAGCAATCTTCTGTTGTCCAAGACGACAACATGCCAAATTCATCAATAAGGCCAGACTTGAATTGCAGAAGTGCCTGCCTCTCACTTTGTATGCACCTAACAACCTCTTTTGAACAAACAAGGTCTGCTTGCAACACCAAACACATGAGAAATATTGTTTGAATCAATTTCAAACAAAATGGATTCATCATTGGCATTGTGGTCATCATAAGTTATGTTATGTATGAAGATATGTATGTAATTTGATTGAATGTTGTGTGTACTTAATTGCATTGCCAATAGCTGAATTTATAATAATTACATTCTGGTCATGATTGATAGTTGCCAAGAACCATAAGGAGAAAAAAGGACAAGAGTAGTAGAAGACTTCAGAGTCTTTCAATAAAAACAAAAACAAAAGAAATATAATCACCCATAATTAATAATTATATGCTTCTTCGATTTACCAGAAGTTACTAAAAGGTTTACCGTTTATTACATCAAATATTTGGGCTAGACTTTTCTTTAATTTTTACCCTTCTTTTAAATTATGTCATTATTTTTTGTTAACTTTTAACGGGATTCTTCAATTGGCAAAAGACAAACCTTTTTTTTTTTTTTGTTTCTTTATACTTATGCGGACGATATTGAAATGCCTTTACTGGCTTAGAAATGGATCTTTTGGCTGTCTTTATCGATTTTCATGTTGATGTTGATGTATTTGGAAAAGAAAAAAACAATAGGAGTAAAGATAACGTATAAGACTTTAGGGTCTTTCCTAAAAAACAAAACATAGAGACTTGGAAAATTATCACGTATTTTTTATGGTCCTAATAATTAATTAGAAATTCCTTTCAAAAAATTTTTTAATTAGAAATTATAATTTTCTGGTTCTAATATATCTTTTTTAAAGGATTCTGGTCCTAATAATTATCACACAAATTATCATGTATATATTTTTGTTCCTAATTACTTAAATATCAATGTATATTGTACCCAAAAAAAATGCTAAACTATACTTTTGGCCCCCTAAGTTTCACAATGTTGCGATTTTGGCCTCCTATTAAAATTTTTTTTTGACACTTTTGACTGAGTTAACACTTGTGTGGCACTTTCTTAAAGAACTTCGCGCACCACATGTGTATATCTTAATATATATATATATATATATATATATATATAAATGTTAAACAGTTATACTCCTAGTAGGAATCGAACCAAGTACCATATGCTTTCACTTTACAACTATAACCACTATGCCACTTTTACTTTTGTTGAAATATTGTTGCTTCCAAAAATGAAATGCATGACTAAAACATTTTTTTTAAATCCCCAACCGTCCAAGCGGTTTTCTCTCTCATAGTAGTTTTTTTTATTATTAGGGGTACCTTTATTGATAGTATTTCTTTTTTCATTTTTTTTGGTGTACGCTTACTATGTTTTACGATATTAAAGTTGCATCTTTAAAATTGTAGATAATTTGACTGATCCAGATGATAATTTTATCATTAGAAACTTCACTTTTTCCTGTAATTTTGCCGGCCTCTTTGTTTCTCCTATATTATATTACTTGAAGTTGTTTATTCTGACTTTTTATCTGCAAAAATCGCAACAGTAGACTATAACATTACTTTGTTTTGGAAAAGTAATGACTTTGATTCCATATTCATTTTTGTTGATTTCCATATTCATTTTTGATGATGCAATCTAAATGTTGTTAATTTGCTTCTTTTATGCAACTATACAAGTAATAATATAGCCAATTTGATATTTTATATATTAAACTCTACAAAACTCGTGTATCGCACGGGTTAGAGTCTAGTTGTTATTTAAAAATAAATACAAAAAGCCACGTTTGTAAATTTAAGAATTAAAAAAATAAAAAATAAAATAACAAAGGGATTGGCACGTGACTTCCAACAGTAAAGGGGAGAAAATTGAAAACAACTCAAGAACATTCATCTTCAACACCAACAAAATTCATTCAAACCCAAAATAATCTTCAATTCTCAAATACTACAATCAGAATCTCTTCACACCTAATCAACTAAATTACTAAAACACCCACCTCTTCAATTAAACACCCCTTCCATGATTCTGTCTTGTTTTTGGAATGCTTGATACACAAAGATGATTTGATTTTGTTTTGTTTTCTGACATGGAAAACTCACGAATGATGATGATGGCAAATGAACTTAGAGTTCAGCATAGAAACGAATGAAGGATTGAATATTATATGTGTGGGAATCGATTATGAGTTTAGAGGATTCTGAGGAACCACAAATCTGAGTTACAGTAATCAATTGTGAATTTTTCTTGCTGTTCTATATTTTTTATTTATGAACATTGTTATTGTTGTTGTGTCTGAGATTTGTTGTATGAATTTTGTTTGGATTGTTGTTATGAATTTTTTATTTTTTGGGTTGGGTTTTATATTTTCTAGATAAAGATGATGAATGTGTGATAAAGTTGAAGACGAGTATGAACTTTCTGGTTTTTTCATTTTTTTAATTTATTTTTCATTTATTTAATTTCCTAAATAATTATTTGGTTATTTTTATTTATTTTTAATTTGGTAATTACACGCGTGGCAAGTCAGGTTCTTTAATAAAGTGCCACACAAGCGTTGACTCACTTAAAATTGCTTAAAGGACTAATATTGTAAAAGGACAAATTCAAAAGGGGCTAAAATTTTCATTTTTTTAATAGAGGGTCAAAATCGCAACATTGTAAAACTTAAGGGTCCAAAAGTACAATTTAACCAAAAAAATATCAATGTATTGTTTGTGGTCCTAATTACTTGGAAAGCTAAAGCAATCCTTTTTTATGGTCCTAATAATTACTTAAAAATGAATTTTTTTTTTTTGTTTACAGATATTCTTACGTATTTTTTGTTAAAAAATATACTCTTGAGTATTTCTCAACAAAAAAATTTGCGTCATTGTAAAAGTAGATATTTTTGTGTTAAAAAATATAAAATGATATTTTTGTTAGTACAAATATAATATGATTATATAAAGTGTGAAAATATTACTAGTAATTTTTATTTTAAAAAGCTAAAATAAAATTTATATACTATAAAAATGGTTCTCCTTAGCACAAGAAGTACATGGATTAACTACTACAAAAATGGGCTTATATAGCGCTTTTTTTTTGCTTTAGCTAGCGCTTTGAGAGCGCTGCTGTAAATGACGCTGGTAAAGGTAATATAGCGCTTTTTTTCTATACAAAGCGCTATCTAAAGCAGGGTTAATATAGCGCTTTTTGTCAGAAAGCGCTAGCAAAGATTCTACTTAGATAGCGCTTTAAATAATAAACG
>Ga0315914_1009626_pt1 | contig 12342 bp, 5 predicted proteins | sample MpolenodulesMG_FD_203920 | JGI IMG/M metagenome (GOLD analysis project Ga0315914, IMG submission 203920) | Medicago polymorpha root nodule microbial communities from Los Angeles, California, United States - elongated nodules | ecosystem: Host-associated > Plants > Roots > Nodule | place: USA... | reverse complement strand
TAGACAAATATAAAAAATAATGAAAATATTGATCCTTAATAAACATAAAAAAATAGGACACAAATTTGTCTTTGCAACATATGAAAACACAAACAATTTTTTAAAAAAATGGGATAAATGATTTTCTTTGATAAATCAAAATAAAATAAAAAAAATTAGAGATTGAAAAATAGTAGCCTATCACCCGTGCAATGCACGGGTTAACACACTAGTAACATATAAGTGATCAGACTCATGCATGTGAAGTCTCTTAAGATTTTGGATAAAAATATAATGCTCAGACCACTTTTCTGATATACTTTGAGTTAGAAGGCCAGGTATATCATATTTGGCAAAATGGATTAAATTATAATTAATAAGTATATCATTGATTTTAAATTAAAAAAAACCGTTTTTGATTATTAGATAAATCACACAATTGATATTCTCTTATTCTCACGAATTAAAACATTACACATTGAATCGTGAATATCTATCACACACAACACCATCAACTAGATGCATGAACTATGAATAAATCATACGAAGAATGCAATTCTCCCTCATTTTTCATGCATTAAATATTAGTATTTTTGTCATGCATTTAAATCACAAAAACAACATCAACTACATACATGAACGACTAGTATCTCATGCAAAGAATACATATCTATTTTATTCTTTGTGTATTAAAAATAACTTTTTGAATCATGCATGTCATATAAGAATAAATATCATATATGTTAAAAATATTAAGTGATTGTGAATTTTTACCCCTAATACCTTTATGTATTATGTATTTACTATCTATCAAATAAGTGATTGTTTTTCTTAGAAAATATCATAAATTTTATGGAAAATGATGAATTATATTATTCGCCACTTTGAAATTAGACTAGAAACATAAAAAATATTAATTATTTATCTGGTCTCTTAATTGTTTCCATCCATTCTTTTGTATTTTCTTTCTTCTTTTTTTTGTTGAGATGTGTATAATAATGAAAGACATTTTTGCGATCACAAATTACTAAAATTTGTCACCCCTCTAACAATTAAGAGCCTGGTTTTTACGTATTAAAAAAAAGTAATTTTAATATTTATTGATTTAGAGATTTTATAAAAAAGCAGAAACTATTTTGCACTTGTTTACCATATAAAACACTTTTGATATTTATCTTGGTTAAATACAACCATATAAAATAAATTGTTGAAAATATACTCGTCTATACCTATATATATATAAAGGGGATAAATAATTTTGAATAGGAATGATAAAATGGGTCAATCCACCCTACACCTGTCAATAATTTGTCTAAAGAGGGACAAAGCGGGACAAGTCAACTAGGGGAGTAGGGTTGAAAATCTCACCCACCCCACTTTATGGCGGACCGGTAGGTTAACACCGTCCATGTTATGTTTTTTAAATTATTAATAAAAAACGTCATAAACACAATATATAAATATATAAATCTAAAGGCAATTTAAAGAAATATAAAAATATGAAAATTATCATTCAAACATATAAGTTAGATTATATAAAAATCTATAATAAATAAGACAACCAAATTAAAATCTTCATGAGTTACCAATTGGCCAACTATTAAAAACACGAGGCTATCAAGAAACACAAGTATAATCAATGTGTTACCTAATACCAGTTTATGATCAGCCGCCACCATACATTCATAATAATTGGTGTTGTTGAATCCAGATGGTGCTATGATAATCAGTGTTGTTGAACCCAGACAATGTTTTTACCCTCTATCCATGCCCACTAAAGTAACAAAATATAATATCTCTTTTCGTTGCATTATCCACCAATTTAAACATTTCTTTGACCATTATACTCGCTATATCATTATCATCGTCTAATATTATACGAATATTATCACTAACAAACCCATAGTAACTGATAAACATTTGTTTGACTTTTCCATAGTCTACTGCTACCTGACTAATAGATCCCAAACAACCGTGCGCTCAACTAGACACCAAAAATAATTGAACGTGTACATACTGACTTATTTAATTGAGATTTCTTGTTTTTCTTTTAAAATTTTACTATATCTCTTGTCTCTTCCTCTCTCTTAACCCTTTTTTCCTCCTCTCCCCCTCTCCATCTCTCTCTTCCTCTCACTATTTCTCTATCTCTATCTCGTTCGTAAATAAATAAAAATAAAATAAAAGAGTTTGTATTGAGAATATTGTCAAAGAGAGCGTGTTATAATTAATTTTTAACGAGTCATTCAAATTCATAAAACCGTTTGAAATCTTATAAAATTCATACAATCATTTTAAATCCTTTAAAATCTTATGTTGTAAATCTGTTGAAATCCATATTGTATTTCTTGATAGTCTTTTAAAATCATGAAAGTCATTAAAATCATGCAAAATCTTTTAAAATCCCCAAGACTTTTTTAAACAAAAATTGTCTTTAAAATCCTAATCCAATACACCCTCCTAAATTAGACCAGAGGTCTTTTAAGTAATTTAATTATAACAAATTGATCATTTAAGTTTTTTGTGTACACTTAGATCCTTTATGTTAATTAATTGTAACAAATTTGTTATTTTCGTACTACATAGGTTCTTTAAGTTATTTAATTGTAACTTTTAGGTACCAAATAACTTACATTTATTAAGATCTGAAATTCCTAAATTGTTACGGTTAAGTTAAATAACTTAAAAGATCTAATTGGTATGGAAAAAAACACAAAGAAGAATTTGTTACAATTAGTTAATTTAAAGGACCTAAGTGGTACAAAAAAAAACTTAAAAGGACTAATTTATTACAATTAAATAACTTAAATGACATTGGTATAATTTAACCAAGAAAATTTATCAATAAGCACAATGCATCAATGTATACAAGAAAAATGGTCACACTTGCTAAAAAAAAATGGTCACATAAATTTTATCAATTTGCTGATATATACCCATTGGCAGCCATATTTCGCAAGTGACGGGTATTCAATACAATAATAAACAATAACAAATTTACATTAACTTCCAAATCAAGATTGAGAAAGGGGTAGGTAAACAAGTTGTGCTTAGCAATAATGTACAAGGACTCCTACAAGAGTAAGTCCAAGGCAGACAGAGTACGCCTACAACTTACGACACCATCGAATCGAATGTTACATTTCCTTGAGCCAATTTGGATAGGAAGGTCACAAAGAAAACCAAACCAATAAATAAAAGTATCAACACGTGGCTGTACTTAATGGATACATTATACATGTATTAATATGGTTGTACTTCAGTCAATGTATAAATATATTTCCTCAACCCAATTTATGTCCAACGATCTCTTGTTTTGTATGCCACTTGTGTGTGTGTCTTGAGAAATATAAGGTCTAGAAGTTACATTGATCTCACTATCTACATCTGGTAATTCTATGTGACCATTTTGCTTGTCCTTAGCAAGGTTGTTGTCCTGTCTGGTTCTTTTTCTCATTGCCTTGAGGGACAGAAGGTGAGAAACCTCATGAAGTCCACCCCGCTCAGGAGCGGACCTACTGTATGGTTGAGTCTGGCTATAACCACAACAAATTATTATCCAATTTTTTTCTTCATATAGTAGACTTCAATAATGAATTACATACAATATATGTTGTATGTTATTGATGGATTCTTCTTCGGCCTAGATGTAGAAAGTGCTTTAACAATCACGCATCCTAGGCCATTTTTGCTGTTGTGTTCGATGTGTCACAAGTTCGCTTTGCTAATATATATAGTTTCTTTGATATTTTAGTCATATCAATATCGAAAATCTGGGTCCGTCCTTGTTTGTAAACAACATATTTCATTTATTTCTATCACTGTGACGGTTTTGGGTCAAAATGAAAAAAGTTTACGATTTTCTATTATAAAGTTAGTGAATTTAGTTTTTTAATTTTTTACAAAATGCTAGTGATTTTAGTTATCAAATAACAATTATCTTTACTATGTATGTAAAGTCAGTGATTTTATTTTATTAATTCTAAATAGCTTAACACAGTGAAAATGATATAAGAAGTTCAATATCTAGGAAAATTAAAATAAAAAAATGTGATCCATAAATTGGAATAATTAAATTACATCTTTCGCGTATAAGGAGTGACTTTCGTAATGCAGCGAATCATTATTCAAATTTAGATGATATCCATTAAACTTGTGTCAAACGAAATAAACGAACTATAAATCTTGACACACAATTTTTGGACAACATTAGTTACCTCTAGATCAAACATCAAATTATTAAGACACTTTCTCTCGAGCAAAGTTAAAAAATAAAATAAAAAAAAATGACTTGCGTAAGAAAAAGATATTCATTTCATAGAAATTATTTGATCTCAAAATAGTGCTACTACTATTTATTTATTTGTGACAATACAAAATTTTATACTAGTGAATTGTGATTTTGATTGAGTTCTCCAAATCAATAAAACGACAAAATCGAGTAATCCTCATCATCTAACATAGAAGCTAGCAACAATTTATGCTCATGTTAGACAATTGACTAGACAATCCAGATTCACCACCTAAATCTCTTTTATTTGGCTTCATTATAGAAACTACCTTGTTACTGTTACCATTAATAATATTATCTCCAATTCCAAAACCATCACCAACAGGATTAGGCTCTTTAGGACATCCAGAGAGCCATTTTGATTGCATGTATGTAGTGGTTCTCCATGGTGGTACATGTAAACCTTTTTCTCTTAGGGACTGTTTGGCAGCTGAACATAGCAAACAAATTATCTTGCATAATTTGTTTTCTCTTCCAACAAAGATTAATGGTAACGAGTCTATTAATTCTTTATAGTATTGTGTTGGCCTTGCAAGTTCGAATTGGGACTTGAAGTCTATATCTATTATAAGCCTCATGGGAGCATCATCAAGATTGTTCTCATCTTCAATTATGACTTCAATGTACTCGTATTCACCTGCCATATAAACAACAAGTTTAATGGTTGATTTACCACATTGATTTTAAAATCAGACAAATAAAAAGAAAATAATCCATCCATATAGCAAGTGAACTTGGCCTGGATTCTCTCGGAAAAATAGGACCTAGATGGCTAAGTGTGTCATCAAAGATCGCTCCCATCAACCCACTTGGGTTGGTTTGATTGTGTTTGCTTGAGACTCAAAGCATGCTCTACTCAACGTCTTAGATTCGATCTTTTCAGTAGAAATTTAGGTGAATTAGTTTGACTTATTAAAAAAATCTCATGTCCATGTTTTACCGTTCCGGTTGAAAAAAGATCATTTTATCCAGAGTTATCCATCAAGAAAAATAAACATTTTTTTTCCGTCCCAACGAAGAGGAGAGTGAATTTTAAGAAATCATTGGGAGGTAAAAGTAACTTTCTACAATTAAATTGAGGAATCTACTTGCTACCCTAATAAAAAAAATTGAGAACGTGAATTTAACCACATCCATCGATATTATATGTTGATGTCAAATATCCAAAGTTCAACGTATGTCCAAGATCATACATAATTACACACGTTCAATATATAGTATAGTTACTGTGATTTAAGATTTTGATATAGAGTATAGTAAGACTGACCAGCAGGACATCCTAAGGAGGTAGACCAAGATGTTTGATACAGAGAAGCATTGAGACCATCCGTTCTCATTCTCTTAACAAGCCATCTACTAAGAATTGTGGTTTTCTCAGAACCATGCTTTCCTCTAAGATGCTTCAACACATACTTCGTAACCTTAGCTTCTGTTGATGTTGTATCACTCCTCATAATATCCTGAAAACATAAAACATGTCATGCACCAGATACAAAATTGAACAAGAAAAAAACTCTTTCAAGGATTTTGAATTCAAAAGGTACCTGCAAAATAAAATATTGGGATCGATTGTGTAAAGGGTGATGATTAGAGGAAGTGATGAAACTTGTAGCTGAATTAGGTGAATGATCAGACTCTATAAAGTCGTGTACCATTTGTACCAACTCATCTTCCTCTAAACTTCCCATTTCTATTTCTATTTCTTCCTATAGTCAAAGAAAAAAACAGAGAGTATTTGTTGAAATTCTTGAGAAGTTTAGGTTTGTTATATATACGCACAATAACTATGGCGGTGGAAGTAACAAGTGTTTGGTGACAAATTACACATGCTCTGCCTCTGCTTTGATAAAGGTAATGTAAAATGGATGGGTGACTATTGTGTCACTACAGTCATACTTTTAATATTGATTGATTGGATATAGAATATAGGGTTAATTAAGTTTTTAGTCCCCGTAAATATTGACAGTTTTGTTTTTAGTCCCACAAAATAAAATCACATATTTTAATCTCTATAAAAATTTTCATCAGCATTTTTAGTCCCTATAAATTTTTCCATCAGCACTTTTAGTCCCTGTCAAAAATTTCCATCAAAAGTTTTGGTCCTTAAAATGCTTAAGGAAAATGTCACAGTAGGGACTAAAAACAAAACTGTGAATATTTATATGGACTAAAAATTTAATTAACCCTAGAATATATAAATTATTAAATTGTTAAATTTTAGACTTTAATTTGTACTACTCCATCCTAAAATGTAAGTAAAAATAAGTCAACATAAGTTGATGTATTTAGTATAAATTTTGAACCAAATACATTAATTTTTGTTAACCAATTTTTGTTTATATTTTGGAACGCAGGGTGTATGTAACTTCAACTTATTCTCAATTTTTTCTTTGGATGAATGTACAGATCATTGATCAAATCTCACTATTTATACAATATATAGTTTTTTTTTCTTTCAAATATTGACACAATCATTTAAATATTCAAACATGAACCAACAAAAGTTTTTATTTCTTTAAAAAGTAGTCTTCTACAACATGACGAATTAAATCTTGAATTTTAAGTAAACTAGATGTTTATATTTATTTGATTGTGTCTCAAACATAATAGCTATTGAAGAAGGACCTTTTGAGAAGAACAAAAAATGAAGAGTATAATATATTCAATGATTATATTTTTTTTTGGAGGGATATTCAATGATTATATTATAAGTGTATAATATGTCAATAGGGATGTATACAAATTTCGCGTGTCAAGTGTAATTAAAAACTATAATATTCTGATTTATACATTCATATTCTCTCTCTTATATAACATCACTTATCCAATTTCTATCTCTCTCATGGTGTTAAATCGATAATAGATGTACAAAAATAATTTCTCTTTAATATTTGATTTAAATTTATATAATTTATTTTACATAATAAACTTAATTCATTTCATTCATCAAAGTAGTTTTAATATATGATCAAATATAGGTTTTCCTTAAAAAAAAAAGAAGATCAAGTATAGGTAAATTGTTGGCAATTAGCAAGAGATGTGACTAGAGCTTATACTAACATGCGAACCAGGAAAGCGCGTCATCTTGAAAACGACTCAATATCTCGGGGTGGATTCTCATAATATGTCCGATCATTTATTGCAGTTTACTAATATGACAAGTGATGGCAAAGCTAGACGGTCTTTCATGCAATTAATATGGCTTTTTTGTGCCTGAGTTGTGTGGAATGAACGTAATATCGTCTGTTTAATGATATTGCAATTCATCCCCGGTTGTTGGATAAAGTTAAATTAATGTCTATAGGGTGGTTGAAAGCTAAAAATATCACTTTTGTTTTTGGTACTCAGACTTGGTGGTCGAGCCCGTTAATTTGTTTGAGCATAGACTAATGAATTTTGTTTTATCGTGACACTGCTACACTTTGTATTTTTTAGTGATCCCTTAGGCACGCCTTATGCTTTTGGAATTTCTATATTTATGGTTATATAATTCAATTTTGACTTGTTAAAAAAAAATGTGATGTGATGTATGCATGTATACTACAAAAACCTATTATAAAATTTTTTAAAAAGTAAGCTACAAAGTACAAACGTTTCTCAGAAGGGCCTAGCAGATAAGTAATGCAAGTTATTAGTTCATTAAAGGAAAATGAAATGAGAAAAAAGGGCAAAAGGCAGTTTTACTTCTTTTTTCTATTGTAGGTTTTATTTTTCTTGTTTTGAGTCTTTTTTAAAATTAGGTCGACGACAGTTACAAATAAAAAAATTATGATTAGGGATAAGGTATAGTACAGAATATTCTTATCTTCGTTGATTTGATAGCCATTAGAATGACACAACAAAGTATTTCAAATATACATTCAGAGCATCTTAAAGATTTTTTTTTTAAAGAAATTAGAAGATTTATATATATATATATATATATATATATATATAAACCATTATTTACACTTGAATAGAAAGCAAGCGCACAACAAGATGTGTCTTTAGACCTTTTTGGATGGCAAAACCAATCCTCGTGAACACAACATTCAGGGACCTAGGAGACATGACATTGTTATGCATGACCTTTTGAACTCTATGTAAAGGTCAACAGCCTTTGGTGCTAGGAAACCGAAAGTGCAAAAGCAAATGGTATAAGAACATGTTGATTGTCAGAACACGCTTTCTCATGTTTGGTCACTTTGCTTGACACAACTGTTTGTCCTATGGTAAAAGGTTTGACACCTAATCTCACATGTGGTGAAACCCCACTCAAGTCTACACAAGCATGTTTTCCACCTACCCATCCGTACACCATAACGCCCGCATGCATGAGTGTTGATATTCTATCTAGTGGGCCAGTCAGGAAGGTCACAGACACCTCCTTCTTCACTGATATTCCCGCCGTTTGAATATATCAAAAAATACATCCCTAACAAAGTCATGACTGTACTTAAAGCCGGGAAGCTCCTTACGATGAACGACATGCTCCCCAAAAATATCCAGGCACACCTTACAACAAACAAGGCACATCTCATCATTTAAAAATAGTGGAATCATAAGGCGGTATTTAAGGACAGTACGATACTCCACTGGTGACATATACCGACCTAACTCATCGATCAAATCTAAAGAAAATTAAATTTATCAAAACAACATATTATACTCTTTTTTTGTTGTTGTCGAAAACAAAATATCATAGTACTCAAGATGTTCGTTAAAAAAATTACAATGGGCCTTGTTTCAATGACGGATGAGGCAATATCAACACTATATATCAATATAAGGGTTAACCGTTTTTTCCCTTCTCTTAACTTTTCTCTCTTTTAACATTCTCATCGTAAGGGAGAGGGAGTGATTTTTAGTTAATTTTGGGTGTGAAACCTTTTAAAACCGTCTGTTTCTCTTTTTTATTTATTTAAATAAGTGGTTATCCACATATATTTGCGACTTTTTTTTTGTTTTCTAAGTTTTCGTCGTCTTAATGCGACATTGTACTTGTCGATCATCTTATGCAATAATTGTTGGATTTTTCATCTTACTACGGTGTTTGTTGGTTCATATTGACGTATTTGTTAAACATGAATATTCAAGTTACTTTTATTTTGTCGTATTTGCAGGCACTTTCATGTTGTTGTTGTATGTGTTAATCTACGTGTTGTAAGATTGTTGGCACATTCACCTTTTTTTAGGTTTTAGCAATCTTGAATTTATAATGATATATGTATTTGTCTGATTTGATTGAAGGGATAACTTTTTTAGTAAAAAAACATGACGGACGAGGTCCAAAACTTGATATTCAATAAAAAAATTACACTCTTCACTCGCATTGAAGTTTTTTCATGAGAAAATAAATATTATTAAGCACTGAAATGAATATATGTTTGTGTGTACTCGCACACGTATAGTATCGATTATAAGCAAAGACTAATTGAAAAGATAAACAATATCAGCAATTTGTAAAGAAATGAGGACAGTACGTCTGAGTTGAGCTAAGAAGTGTGCTCACTAATTTTCTTTGGAGTTGTAATATGGACTCATTGGAAACCCAGGAACAATTGGATTGACATGGGAGCAGCTCTTTAAAATTTTGTGATCAACCAAGTCCACGCTATTGAAAATGAATTTTTCAAACCAAAGCTGTCTAGAGATTTAACCGCAAATACCCTTCGTACAGTTTGGCAAAAACTTTCTCAAAATGAATGTGGTGGATCTCATTCTAAGAGTGGCAGCTCCTCTTGTGGAGGATTTTAAGGGATTACAATGGTCATTTCCTCTTATCCCTATTCTAAATTGGAGATAAATTAGACAATAACTTACTGTAGCAGAGAGACTAGTTTGTCCTCAACAATAAATTATCAGAGATTAGTTTGAGTATTATTTTGTCAAAAGCTAAATTGAGTTGTGAGAAAATTAGGAGTGACCAAAATCAGTTGACTTTTTTTAATGATATTTAAAAAGTTAATTGCATATAATTTTTTTACGAAACTTAGTGTCTAACCCAAACACAATTACATAATATTAAACTACATTTTTTTATCTCCGTGATCTTATCTCAATTGGGCATAATATATAGAAGGTTTGGGGTTCGAATCTCAAACACAAAAAAAACACTACATTTTTTTTATAACATAATAATATTAAATTACATAAAACTAGTTAATTTTATTTTTAATAACTAAATATAGTGAAAAATAGGAATATAGACATGCTATTTAATTTGTTTTTATTGTTGTGAGCTAGCAAATTTTGTGTCTGGTGTGCTGTCTAGCTAGCAATGGTTCAGTCGTCAGTGGTGCTTGCTCCAGTCTGTTCCATGTTACATCTACTATTTTTCATTGTATTATTATTTGTAAGATTTTATCAACCACACACAAGTAGAGAAAAAGAAAGGGAACAATTATGATAAGGTAAATGTTAACGAGTATTTCAGAATTACTCTTTATAAATTTTAAGTAGTTATTTATTTAAAAAAATTACATAATCAATGCATTAAAAATTATAATAATATTTGATTTTTTTAAGAATAATTTCTTATTTTATAATCTTTAAAGAATGCTACGAGAAACCCATTAACAAACCCATTAACAAGACCTTACGATAATTCGTTGATTACGTTTTCTATGATTGACAAACAATTCACAACCATATACACAATACCAATAAATACAATGCAAAATGATATAGGAAGGGACCAAGACGTGTACCAATAAATTAATGGGAAGTAGGAACAATCTGATTAATTAGATTAGATTAGATGTCCCCTCTTCTACGTATCAAAACAAAACCAGAGGCAATGGGAAAAACATGTGGCACCAAAACCATGGGAATTACACGACAAATTAACAAGATATAGGTCTCTTTCTCTCATTTCATCCAATCCAATTATTCTACACTTCTTACAACATTTCCATGCTGTCCTTATCATTATTTCATCTCTACACACGTGTTTAACACGAGTGGAAAAAGGATTCCCTCACACACCAATGATGATATTATTATTTATCACGTAGAAGCTGGACTCTTAAAAAATAAACGGGTGAGAGTGTTTTACGAATACGATATAGAAAACAAAATATATCATGGTATTTGAAGGTGGAAATGATTCAATGAAGAAGGAAAATAGAGAGACTTCACACGAGGTGATCCAAATCCGTTCAAGTGCTACATATGTATGCAATATTATAAAGGGAGGTAGAAAAATAATCTGTTCATCGTCATCCTCTTCTTTTACTAATAATTTATTTTGTTTGACCACGTAAAATATTGATTTAATTTTTAATTTGAGTATATCCACACAGAAGAGAATGAGAACATTCGCAATGGTGGTCCTTTTCTACTTAAGACCCTAATGGGCACACTATTGTGATATCAAAAGGGCCTATCGTAAATGCTTAAAGACTTAAAAAAAAAATTAAAAAAAACTATATTGAGATCTTTTAAAGTAAAATAACACAATACACATCAAATAATTAATAGACAATCAAGCATTAATAGATCGATCCATGGTTCAAACTTGAGTCAAACAGATAAAATGCTCTCACCTTAATTAACCAGGCTAAGCAAGATTTGTCAGAGAGGGGGTGGAGGCAAGGGAATCCTCTCTCCTTTTTTTATGTTAAATGTCATGTTGAACACGTCCGTGGCAATAGTTTTTCTTCTTCTTCTGGTTACAAAGTGGGTGGAAACACATCACCCAATATTTCTCATCTTTAGTTTGCTCATGATACGTTATTATTGGGCAATAATAGTCGGCTAATAAAAATGGTTTCTTGTTTTGATTGATGTAATATTAAGATTGAAGGTAAATTTTCATAGGAGCGTGTAATTGGTGGGGTTGATTGTCCCGAATTCATGGTTGAATGAGGCAGCAACAGTTATAAATAGTACAATGGGTAATTTGTCATTTTTGTACTTGGGGGGCTGTCAATAGGTGGAGATTCTCGCTGATAACAGTTTTGGTATCTCTTGCTTGATTGAGTTAAAAAAAACGTTCTTTGGTTGGAAAAGTCGACATTTGTACATGGGGTCTTTTTTTTTTTTTAAAGCAGACAATATTATTAACATAGTCCAGCCCACAAAGAGTAGTG
>Ga0315914_1009624_pt1 | contig 12343 bp, 3 predicted proteins | sample MpolenodulesMG_FD_203920 | JGI IMG/M metagenome (GOLD analysis project Ga0315914, IMG submission 203920) | Medicago polymorpha root nodule microbial communities from Los Angeles, California, United States - elongated nodules | ecosystem: Host-associated > Plants > Roots > Nodule | place: USA... | reverse complement strand
TTAAGTTCCATTTCGGTGAGGTTTTAATTTTCATGCATTGACCTTGTAAAATTATTTTAAACATGTATTTAATAATGTTGTCAAATCAATTAATGAAATAAATATGACAACTCACATGTTTTTAACATATTAAATGATGTGACAATACATTATTGAATGGATGTGTAAAATAATTTTATACGACAATGTATATAAATTAAATCTTTTATATGAATAGCTTGTTTAATTTCCATTGTGTTCTTAGATTGATACATTGTTCTCTCTAGTTATAAATATTAATCATAATTAAAGAACTCATTTTATTGAGTTGGTTAAATATAGACCAAACTTGAACAAATGGAAGGACCACCAAACCAGAGCCTCCTTAAGAAAAGCTTCAATATGAAGCATAGCACAAACCATTATGTTAAAATCCAGTTGTGGTTGAATTTTTGTCGTGGCATTGTTTTTGGTTAGAGTACCAAATCATTCATGTTGTGTTATCTTAAAACTGATCTATCGCCAAACCAAAAAGGGAACAACAAACAATTAAAAGAAGCAATACATGCAATCAAGGTAAACTTTTAGTAACGGTATAGCATTTGATATAATGTCAATTCTGTCCAAAAAGAAAAGGAGAATCATTATATATAATCCTTAAAATTATATGTGTGGTTCATGTGAAAAAGGAGTGTGAATCGCAACATTAATAAAGGAAACTACAAATATTTTTTCTGTAAGCAAATTAAATTACCGAGAGTACAAGAGCTCGTCTAACCCATCAATACAAGAGGTTTAATATTTCAAACTAATTGAAGACAACAAATGGGGTTAAGCCACCATTGATAAAATTTAACACCTACACTTTTTTACCATCATATTTATAAAGCACCATAATATAAGATTAAACGCATGTTTACAGTTTTATCTTTGAATATGACGTTATTTCATTATTTGTAGCGTTGAGCAGCACCACACAATTGCAAGTAGGACTGGAAATGAGTTGATCTGAGTCGAACCTGTCTGAGTTCGACTCGATTCGATAAGAATTGGTTCGGTTCAAGACTCGACTTCAAAACAATTTTTTTTTTCAACTCGAATTCGACATTTGACTTGTTTAAAGTTACGAACAACTCGATTCGATTCGTTAGGTTCAACTGGTTTGCTCGAATTACATATTTCAAAAACTTTTTTTTTGTCAAAAATATGTCTTTGACATTTTTTTTTAAGGATGTCTTTGACATTTAAAAAAAAAACAAAAATATAATTTAATTTAAAAAAAATGCAAAAAGAAAAAAAATAAAAGTGAAACTAAAGGTAGTCGAACTTTATATATAATATTTACTACCGTAGCAGTTTGTGTAGTATCTATGGGTGTTTGCGGTGCGGTTTGGTTTGTTTTTGAGGTGAAAAGTCATCCGAACTGCAAAATAAAAAAGCATGCGGTTTGATTTGGTTCGGTTGACTTTTAAAATAAAATCCAAACCAAACCAAACCAATGCGGTTTGGGTTGAATCAGTTGGTGCGGTTTTTTCGAGACAAGACAATTTTTGTTTCCAACTTTAAAATCGAGTTAAAAAGCTAAAACACAATGTATTTTCAACAATGTTTTCTACAATGTTTTTAATTTCATCCAACATTACAATTTTATTTTCACCAAAAAACATATACCAAATTAAAAATGTGAACAAAAAGTATTTCTATTAGGTAAGAAATGTAAAAGACTGAGATTTTATCATTCTCTACAATTTTAAGTATCACATAAATACAATTTTAAGTATCACATAAATACATTTTCAATACACTTAACATATAAATTTTTTTAGGTGACATAGATTTAGTTAATGTTTTTCTTATGTTGCGGTTTGATTTGGTTTGTTTCGGTTGGTAAAATAAAAACCGCAAACCGAACCAAACCACGCGGTTGAGTAAAAAAGTGATCCGAATACATTCAAATTAAATGCGATTTTTTGCGGTTTCGGTTTGGATTGGTTCGATTTGCGGTTTTGAACACCTCTAGTAGTATCGGTATAGATTTTATCTTCTATTCCTCATGCATTGCTGTTATATATACCCTCCTCGCTAATATTTTCAAACCTCCCCGATGTGGGACTATTCTTGTTCACATGATTGTTTAAAAACCTTCACAAGGTATTAACTTTTTAATTTTTTCCTCTTTCTAGTATTACAATTATTGATGATTTTCATTCAAATTAGTAATTAGTTATAATTCCTATAAAAAAAAGTGCATAATTATTAGAAGAAGCTTGTAATAAATTACATATTATATAAAAAGTATATATGTATATATATCTCGAGCTGGTTCATGAACCAAACGAGTCGAACTATACTTAGTTCAAGTTCAACTCATTTATTTGACGAGTTTAATTTTCAACTCAAGTTCGACTCATTTGGTTCGTGAACCAAGTTCAACAAACCAATTATTGAATCGAGTATCGAACTATTTTCGAGTTGGTTCGATTCATTGTTAGTCCTAATTGCAAGCTGGAATATTAAGTCATCCCTCATTCATGAGTCAAGATTCTCTTCATTTATTAATACCTCCATTTCTTCCACTTGAAGAGATAAATAAACAAAAAAGTTTGAAAATAATTAATAGTAGTGGGATCCACTTAGTGGTAGGACCCATTACATATTTTTTGTACCTATCTCTGACCAAATGACACTATCCTTTTACTCTTAGGAAATGGAGAGGATCATAACTCCTCATGGATAACTTGCACTTAATCAAGGAGGCAAATTGACCAAAATGTTCTTTAATTTCGTTTTGTAATAAAATGATAACTCCAATTCACGTAAACAAAAGACACCAGACATACCTAATGCAAGAATGTGCAAGATATAAATAAGTGGTTACTAAGTTGAGTCACGAACATGTCGTTTTCTTTAAGACGTTGTGTGACATTGCCCAAAATTGTACAAGGGAGACTATCAATCACGCCGCCCCCAGGATAAAACAAGTTTAGCTACAACTGCGATTAACTACTGCATTGTAAAAAACTGCTCGAGAATTACACCTTCAATATGATACTAAAACCACTCACATTTTAATACTGAAATCGTTAAATTATGGCACTATAACCACTCTACAATGGTATTGTGACCACTCAAATATCGTGTTACCACCATTCTAACATTTAACATCTCCAAATATTAATATAGTATTTCAATCGCACAAATATTGTGCTACCACCATTCTAACCTCTAACTTCTCCAAGAATTGAAGATCATTCTTAATTTATGAAGGGATATTATACCCAAAAGGGACTATGATCTTAAAAATACTATTTATTCTGAAGGGACATAAATTATCGAATGGATTATGCTCTTAAAACCATTCTCAATTTCAAAGGGACATTATACCTAGAAGGGTCTATGGTCTTAAAAACACTCTTAATTTCGAATGAAAAAAAAACGAGATGAAGATCCTCAACAAAATCCGGAGAGGGAGAGAGAAGAAAATGATTTGAAGTTTCAGAATACTATTCGGTGTTGAAATGAAATATGTGAGCTCTCTATTTATAGAGATAATTCACAACTAATAAGTGAGAAACTTTAAAAACAACTAATTCACACATTAGATCTAGTACAAAAATATCTTAAATTGAGTATCAAAATATATCATATTAAGTACAAAAATATATTATATTATGTACCAAAATATATTTCAGATAAAATACCAAAATATATTAGATTGCATACAAAAATATTTCAGATTGTGGACTAAAATATTTTAGATTGCGTTCCAAAATATTTTAGCAAAAATTAGGGACTAAGAAATAAATTTCATATATTATTTCATACAATATATATATATATTCTCTTGTGCATACTTCTTTTACATAATTATGTACCCCCTAGAGGAACACCCCTACTACATAATCACTACTACTGTGTGTGATCTATCCAACATGTTTCAACAATCCTCACTTGAATTTAAAAAATAATTTCGAAAATAACGTTAAGCGTTTCTATAAGATTGCTAATAAACAAAGGTGTCGCCTACAACTTGAACCTCTGCATTGAACTCTATCTCAGACATAAAACCCACACACAACCTTTTCCTAACGTGTATTCTAAAATGTTGTGTATTTATGGTCATGCACGTTTATCCCGATATGACGAACGCTCTAGGTATTATGTCTCAAAATCCCATAAGAATCACAACTCCACATTCGTATAGGCGAGTCTATCAAGATTACTTCTGTAGCTATGTACTCCACTTCACATAAAATATTGATCTCATTAAATGTTTTTATCATCTCATCCTCCTGTCACTGAAGGAATCATGTTTTTCTAGTTTTATCATAGCATGTTCTATCACTTCATGACTTATTATTATCCTTTGAACCTATTTCTTGGGATCTCAAGTGATTTAGGTCGGGTTACCATCACTTGTGATCTATAGGCATTAGTATCATCCTATTACATGTGTTTAGGACTTTCTTTTTAGCTAGTCCTTTCATTAAAGAAATTGCTAATTTATCATTTGTACGTACATGTTATACTTCAACCGTTCCTTTAGAGATTAGCTAGCTCTCTAATTGTTATTTGTCCGTGCCTTAATTATCGTTTCTTATTGTTGTAGTAACGACTCTCAATTTTGGAATAATTGTAGTACTATCACAAGGAATTAACACAGTTGGCAACGATTTTTCCCACAAGGGGATCTCAACTAGCAAACATCATATCAAATTGCTTCTTCACGAGTTTTCTCTAGTGATCTTATCTTAGATTTTATTGTGGACTGAGCCAACATTGTTTTTTTTTTTTATTTCAAGAAAACACTCTTCAAGTGATACTCATTGTGCAGCCACTGATCTATTAGGAATCATATGAAAGGATTTTCCATTTTGTATCATTGTACCATTCAAGTATAATAAGATACTTCTCGTAATGTAATCTTAGAATCATAGTCTTTTTAAAGGCATCTCACGACTCTTTCAATAGCATGTCAATGCTTCTCAGTCGGTATACTAGTAAACTTGCACAAGAGTCTAACGACATAGACAATATTAGGTATAATACAATCAGTGGCATACTTGAGGCTTCCAATTATGCCTGCATATTCAGTTTATTTAACACCGTCTCAAGTGTTCTTAAAGAGTTTCACTTAGATTATACGATGTGCTTGCAAGTTTACTGTAAAATTAATTATATTTCCTTAAGATCTTCTCAGCATAGTGAGATTGATCCAGATAAAATTCTCTTTTGTGATCTAGTAATCTTGATACCAAGAATTACTTCAACTTTACATAGGTATTTCTTATCCATGTTGTTGTTAAACGATGATTTCACATAATTTATAGCACGAATATTTGAACCAAATATGAGCAAGTCGTCTATATAGAGACATAAGATCGTGCGATTTTTATTTCCATATTTGGAGTGAATACATTTGTCACTTTCATTCACTTTAAACTCATTCGATATCTTTAGATTGTCAAATTTTCCAAGTCATTTCTTAGGAGTATATTTTAGGCCATACTAGCCAGTTTCCTTAGAGGTCACTTGGTTGAAAGATAGATACTTCAACCTCGTGAAACTCAGTTCGAGACTTGGCACTATGAAAGAAGAAGTAGATTTTAGACCATACAAGATTTATCTAACTTACTGACCTTGTTTTCTTGTCCATGAATCACAAAACCTTCAGGTTGTTCCATATAGATTTCTTCTTCTAGTTCACCATTTAAAAGGGCAGATTTCACATCTATTTGGTGTACTATCGAGTTATGAACAACTACTAAAGAAATTAGTACCCTTACAGATGTGACTTTAGATACCGGTGAATAAGTGTTAAAGAAATCTATATTTTTCTCTCTGCCTAAATTTTTTTTCTATAAAGCGAGCCTTATATTTATCAACCAAACCATTAGTTTCTTTCTCAAAATCCAAATACAACTGATTGGTTTACAACCAGAAGGCAAGTTTACTTAGTGCCATATTTTGTTAGACTCTAGAGAACTCATTTCATTGTTTATAATTTCTTGCCATAATTCAACATATTTATAAACCATATAATCGAGTTCATACTCTTTACCAAATTTTTCTTTCTTACCTCTTAGAGGTTCTATAACATCTTGTTCTTACCTCTTTGAGGTTATATAACATCTTGTTCAATGTTTTCATAACAATTTATGATTACTAAAATGTGATAAGATGTAGTGTCCCCACTAGCTCTTAATTTAAAAAGGGAATTCATTTTGCGCCACTAGTGCCCCCACTTTCTTTAATTTAAAGGGGTTGTTTATTTTCGTAGAAATTAGCATAATTTTGATTCTATGATTACTTTAGCATTTATGTCATAAAACATATATGCTTTGCTATTTATAACATACTCAATGAACACATATTTATAGGCTCTACTAACAAGTTTAACTCTTTTGGAGTCTGAAATCTAAACATAGTCTAGACAACCTCGAGTTAAAAAATAAGACAGGTTGGATTGTCTTTTCTTCAAAGTTTTATAAGTAGAAATTTTGTTCTTAGACTTGAGTACTCTACTTAGCACATATCTACCGATTAACAAAAGTTCCCTCACCAATGAGATACAATACTGAAATTAAGCATGATTTGAAAATACTAGCCCAGTAAAGATTCTATTTTTTCCTTTTCAGCTTTACTCTTCATTTAGGATAATAATATGTAGTTGTTTCATGAATAATTTCGTACTATTTATAAAACTCATTAAAAATGTCGGAATCATATTATGCTTTTAAAATCATTCTCAATTCCGAAAGGACAATACTATAATTTCACAAAAGATAAATATAGAGACTAAAACAAATATAACATTACTGTAAGATTTTAAGAAAATCTGTCTAACCGAAATGACTAGACTCTTACAACTTGCTCAACCAAAATTTGGATTTCAATTAAGAGATGTGTCTATATTTAGCGTGTGACATTGTTTAAAATAAGATTATCTATGGTGGATAAAACCTGCTAAAAACCATTTAAATAGAAAATATCTTCTCTATTGTTACAAAATATAAAATTTATTATATTCGTGTGGCATGATGGCTATCAACATGTAAACCTCCTGTCCTATTATTACCTTTTTTAGTACCTATTTCTTGCATGATGTGTTAACCACATCTTGCTTTATTCAATTTGACAGAGAGAGAATGAAAGCGAAAAGAAGTAGGAGATATATAGATAAATTATAGAGGTGGCAAAGGAAATGGGCCTCAACAAACCCAACTGGACCATAAATACAAATGGACCCACAAACCCTATCCATTTGAAAAATGTCGATTTTGACAATAATTTTGGATTAGAACAAAAACAATATAGCTATTTCCACCAATGAAACCAAATCCATTAATCTTCATATACATAATAACATGGCTACTTGACTAGCTGATTTATATCCACCTCAGCAACGGTTCATAAAATTGCTGCTCAAAAAGAACAAAATTAAGTGCAAACAGTAGCATGGTATATGCATGGTGCTTGTATATTTGATGATTGATATCAAGTATATACATTCTTATCCAATCAAAGTGACGTAAAGATATTGCTCTTCCTAGAAACAAGTTATCCAATTGAAACTTTTCTTGCACAATGAAGGTTTTAAGATCGTGTTAAAGTACTCCAAGGATCAATCATTTTTTATATTAATTATTACATGATTTGATTTATCAATTATCATTTACTTGTTTTCATTAATACGAAACTTTGACTTGACATTTCAAAGGTTTTAGGTTTTACCTACCTAATTTTGAAGCTTTTGTCATATATGTTATTTATTATCAAATTTACCTTTTCTTTTGTCTCTTTTATTTGTTCTTATTTTCAATTTACCATATCTTGTTTTGTATGATGAACTACATATAGTCTAAAAATTCAGCTATTTCTAAAGGTCGAGGAATTATTCGTTTGAATTTTAAGTACATGTTGAAATAAATTAATGTATAGTGGGGTCCTTCATGATGGAAAATTGGAATCAAAGTCTATTATATTGCAAGGAACAATATGTGGGAGATTCAATCAAATCAAGGTAGTTAAAATATTGAAATTGTGATATCAAACTATCAATCATTCTAAGAGGATCACTTTGAATCACCTATTGGCAAGAACCTTTGCATTATCCAGGTAGTTTAATTTTATTTCACGCCACTTCAATTTAAAAAAAAAAAAATCTAAGATTCTAGATGTTACAGGTCATTACTCAAATCATATTTGGAAAAAAAGACATGAACATTATCAGTTATTGAGTCTTGTCCTTAGGAAATGATAAAGATTTTTTGTGTGCAAGTAGACAATTAGTTGTCACAAATGATCCCTAGTAGTGGCAGACCAATAACTGATTAATGTGTGACTGCCAACCTTAACTTCAGGATCAATCTTGGAATTTATTTAGTTTTTGAATAATAAACTTGAATTATTTTTTTTAGCCATCCAACTATATACTTTGCTCATTGCTATATTATATTGTGCATGTATAAATCACTATAAATTTGTATAGCAGATAGGGACGAACTATTTTCATCCTTTTGGATATAAGAGGATTTGAGGGAGAAAGAACGAATTTGCTGATGTGCCATGAGTGAATAACCCCAAAAAAATATGTAGCACTAGCTATAAAACCAAGACCTAAAGTCCAATTGCATTGCGTTTAAATCAAGTAACAAAGCTTCTTTCCCAACATTTGCATATATAAACAAACAACTCAATAAAGGACAAATAAACTTCCTTTATAAAAAAAAGACACAAATAAACAAACAACCATTAACCTCAAAAAAAAAAAAAAAAAAAAACCCCTGAGGTAGCATTTAGTTTCTTTTAAACTAGGTATCATTCACGCGCAAATGTTCATAAAATTGACGAAAAATTATTTCTAAAATTTTTAACGATGTTGCTTGTCTAAACTCGGGTTTGGTAACATTTCGTTTAACAATATATTATTTTATTCCATTCTTCTAAATTACTCTTTTTATTTCTTATTTTTTTCTGCTTCACTCAAGTGACAAGTAATACAAGCTCAATCCAATTGAACACTCTGTTCAATTATTAAAAATAGACTTCTAATAAAAAATGAAATTTTTTTAAAAACAGTGATGCTTTATTTAAATTATAAATAACATAAAAAAATAATCATCATTTATTTTCAATTATTTTTTTTACAAAATAATCAAAATCGAATAATCGAAAATTGAACGAAAACATCATTGATGAATAAATGATGAAGAAGAAAGAAAGAAAAAAAATAAAACTGTCTTGCATGAATTTGGAAATTGGAATCATCGCGAGGAGAAACTCTTACATAGTCGCAACCCTAAACTAAAAATATCTGGACACACATACACAAATGAAAAAATTAAAAGAGAAATAAATTAGTCACATCATTTTTTTTACTTTTATCTTTAAATTTTTCTTATTCAAATGTGTGCGCCTAAACAAATTTTATTTGTGTTTGTGACCAACTTAGACTTCCTATATATATCGCGAGAGCATTTGGACCGTGGCACACACAGTGAATTTGGAATGTGTTTTTTCTTTCACCTTGCTTATAACTTCGAATTATAAATGATTGTATTACATTGTTTTTATTTGTACTAACAAAAAGACAAACACGGTACTATTCATTTATCCATTTTTTTAGTGCACTTAATTTTATATTTACATTATAATCTTTTTGATTCATGTAACATACACCATTTTATGGATAAAACTTGGTTGTTGTTGTAATTGTTTTAGCATATATTCAAATCAAATAATTGCTGCAAATAAATTCGAAAAAATAAACTCTTTTTATATTGTTCGATATTGTTCTTATTTCAATGTGAGTGTTCCTATTATAGTGAAATTTAACTCATTAAATAAATATTTAAGAGTGAAAACCCAATATTACTACGAACTAGTTTAGCACCCGACAAAAATAAATCACAAAATAGTCATTGACATTTCTATATCGAATCAAAGACTAATTTATTTTCACTATAAAAATGTCATTGACTACTTTGAGTTTTATTCTTATCAAAATAAAAAAATTGTGAAGGACTAAAATGGATCTTAACTCAATATATAAACAATATCATAAAAGGATAAAATTATAAATATAATAATTTAAATGAATTGTATATCGAGAAGAAAAAAAAAGGCTACACCAATGCCACAACAAAATGAAGGATATATATTGTCAAAGAGGAATTCAAGCAACACTCTTTTAAACATTTTTTGTTGCATTCACTCTCTTATTAGATGAAATCATTTTATGTCCCACCACCACTTTATATAGGTCTCATTTCTAAAGTATAGACCCAAATTGATTTAAATCGATAAGAGTGAAAGTTAAAGAGAGTGTTGGTAACACTACTCATTGCCAAGAACATTGTTAATCTTTACGAAGAATAGTGTACAAAATGCAAGAATGTGTACGTGCATCTTTTTCTTATTTTTATGACAATTGATTTGAGTTATGAGATAAGCAGTTGGTGCTCAACTCAAACGTGGACGAAGAAGAATATTAATCTCACAACTAACTACCAGTAATATTTACCATTTAAAAAAAACATTGAAATAAAAAATACATTGAACTGATTTTTATACAAAACTGTTTCCAATAGGTTGAACTCCAAAATCAGTAAAGGAAAATTGCTAATAAAACTCAGTAATTTCTAGTAACAAAACTCTTGTTCGACCGATGAATTTGAGACTTTTTTTTTGTATGCGTGTCTTGGGTTGAATTGGAGGTACAATATTAAGTAGAGTTAGGCTTAATTATAAAGAGATTATGAAAATTGTTCATTTGGTCTCTTGGATTATTTACAACCATACCATATCAAAATTTTGAAATTGCCCCATTCGATTTCTAACTCCCGATTGCTTTATTCTGAGTGTTGGGATCGGAACAACTCTTGGTTCCAATTACGTTTGGTTCGGTAGTTTTGAACCGAAGAAATCAAAAGTTAGGACCCGATCTGTTCCTACTTCACAATTAGATGGCATTTTTAAAACCGGGTCATAACCAAAATTTTCAACAATATAATTCAACAACCACTAATATAGACATTCATCACTTGTAATTCTACAATAATTCAACATAACTAGAGATATAATAATAGAACAAAAGTGGCGCAAATTGACAACACAAACAAAAATGACAGAACAATTTAAGCAACCTAAATAAAACTTTGCTGACATTTTGTACACTTGCATCTGGAACGAACCCACAAATATAGCACTTCAACTTCGGTAACCATTGTTGAAAACATGGAGTGTATGTCAGAATCATCTTTAAGAATATCTGAATAGTGAATTAAAGGCTTAAAGACACTTTTGATCCCTCTATTTTAACTTATCAAGATCTGTAATCCCTCGTTTCTAAAGCCACTATTTTGGTCTCCCTATTATTCATTTTTTGGGTTTTTTTTAATTCCCATCAGATTTGGTGATTTGTCACTCTTATTAATGATGTGGCACTGATGTGTGTTGGTCCTCTCATTTTCCAGGTCATTTATAATAATTAATTTACATATATAAGAAAAACTAATTGATTAGTTATTAAAAATAAATAAAATAATTAAAATATAAAAAAAGAATGGAATTAGATTGAGGAACTAGGAACCCTACTTGCTAAAATCCTCAATCTTCATTCATACTTAAATGTCATTATGATCAATTCATTTAACTATTTTGGATCAATTAGGAATAAAGATTAACTATTTATTTTGTGTATAGATAACAATTTCTTAAAAAATTGATCCAAATACACAAAATTAATACATTCTTTTACTTCCGTGCAATTATAAATATTAATCTCTCAAGCATCTTGAAACCCAAATGAGCGGCATAATCTTCTTAAAAAATTTATCTTTGTTGCATCCTCTACTCATATTTGAAACTGAGACTTTAGTTAATTAAGTTAAAAAAAATTACATGTATCATCTCATCTAAACATATTTTAGTATAATTTATACAATCTAGACCTGCCTTGGTGTGATTTTGTGACCCTAGACAATTCAAATTCGATTTAAATGCGATAGACAAACATAAATGAAAATCAGCTTATTTAATTCAACTTTGAATTATTTTGATTAGTGAAATACAGATCACACAAATATTAACAAAAATTGAGACAATTCTCAATATTACATGATAATAATAATGGAGATAACTTGTGCTCCAAGTAAGAGTGTTTGGTTTAGTAGTTTACATAATAAGCTACTGCAATACCATAGTATGTTACGGTACTCTTGCATTTAGCCATATATAGCTTTGTAATCTTTGATCAACTAAGGAATAATAATTCATTTTTCTAGTTTCATAATATGGTATCAGATTTTCCCTCAAGGGAAAGTTTGTTACGGTCCTTGTAACCGTTTTCCGTTGTGCCTTG
>Ga0315914_1009623_pt1 | contig 12345 bp, 4 predicted proteins | sample MpolenodulesMG_FD_203920 | JGI IMG/M metagenome (GOLD analysis project Ga0315914, IMG submission 203920) | Medicago polymorpha root nodule microbial communities from Los Angeles, California, United States - elongated nodules | ecosystem: Host-associated > Plants > Roots > Nodule | place: USA... | reverse complement strand
AATTATTTATTATCTCATTCTACATATTTATTTCTCTTAATAATTTATTATCAACTTTTTCTGAGGAAGGTTGCATTGAACTTTAAAACTTGCAAATAATTATGAACAATTTTTTTTTTCTGCCTAAGCGGCTGAATTTTTAAAAGTTAATTATTTTGTCCATATTTAATTTTTAATATTCATGTTGTATAGGAAAGGAATTAAAGAAAAAAAAGGAAAACATACAGTTTTAACTTTTGGGATCAATAAGATTATGAACAACAAATTATAATTTATTTTTAATTTTTTTTGGATTTTGTACCGGTTTTCGACGCATCAAAGGTGGGCAACTAATCCAGCTCGTGCGTAGAGCTGGCATGGAACACATGATTCTTAAACCTTAATTTATGGTCCATCCTAAATCGCACACACACGGCACATTACATTCTCAGTTTCAAACCAATCATCACAGAACATATGACATGACTCTCACAATTCCTAATTTCTTTCATGTTGAGGAACCAACATAGCAATATCATTTGCTACATTTTGAGCGTCGATATTAGCTCCATAAAATCCCCTCCTTGACAATCCAACGCAGTAAAAACCGTTCTTACCTTTCCAGTGGTATGGTAAACCAGGCTTTGGAAAACCATCCTCATTCAAAAGATCACCACCCTGTTCAAAATAATAAACACTAGATTAATTTACATTGAACATGACACTACATTGAATCAAGGGCTATTACAATAGAGAAATCTGTTAAATTAGTGATATTATTATTAGTTAGTTAGATTAATTATGCAAAGCACCTCACATACCAGCTTAGACACATGATTCAACATACAAATATTGAGAGACAGAGAGATCCTGAATTGCATTTAATTTGAAAAATGAATTAAGTGATTGTTGTTTACATATAAGATGTAGAATGAGCTATATATAGGTTTTGGTGCATATTTGAATTCACATTAAATTTGACAAAATCATGGCGGCAAAAACTATACGTTGAAATTTCAACAAAATTAAATTGTCTTGTGATTTTGTTAGTGTCACCTTGATTCCATCAATATAGCTAAATAGTGAATTACTATTTCCGTCTCAAAATAACTTATCTAACTAACTACCTCATACTGATTAAAAAAAGTATATAAATGAAAGAGAGAAGTGTATTTTTACTAAAATACCTTTATCATGTATTGGTGTATTCACTTTTACCATAAAAGCAAAGTGAAAGATATTGAATTGGAAGCGATGTAAGTAGTATTAGTGTTGTATTGAAATGAGATCATTCATTTTAGAACAATTTTTTTTACAAATAAGTCACCTATTTTGGGATGGAACGGAAGGAGTGCTTTGCAAGGTACTTTGCATAACTTGTTAAACTTGACCAACATTGGTATAACAAACTTAACAGGATTCTCAATATATACTTTTTAATATACCATGTTTCTCTATATAAAAATGTAGCTAATATCGTACCCAAAAAAAGTAGGTAATATTGTCTTTCGCATAAAATATGATACCTTAAGCCATTTTTGAGTTGATCTCTTGAAACCAGTGCAGAAAATAATGGAGTCAAACGGGTAGGATTTTCCATCACGGAACAACACTTGGTTACCACTTATGCTCTCTATTTCTGCTGGCAACACCTACATATATACAGAATAAAATTATGCCACTCGTCAATCTATGTCTTTATCACATAAACAATTAATGTGTCAAGTTTACATATATGTATTACCACAATTGATATATGTATTGTCACATCCCTCAACCTCTATTCACCTTATTAATAAACTTAATGTATTGGCAAAAATAAACTTCAAACTCAATGGTGGTGAAAGGTCACACATTTTATAAAGTGAAGAATTAAATTTTCGAATTATAGATGACAGAACTTTTTTTTTTAAGGAAGGAATAGATGACAAAACATTTTTTTTAGGGAGAATAGATGACAGAACATAAATCGTAAATAATTGACAAAATTTAAAAAAAAAGTAATAACTTAATAAAAAATTAAAAAAATTACGGATGTGGCGTCCACGTCAGCATTGACTTGTCAAAATTGGTCTGGGTCAAAACTGCAAAATGGGAAGTACTTAGGGTCCGTTTGGTTCGAGAGTTTTGGACGGGCGGGGAGATTTTTAATTTGAAGTGTTTGGTTCAATTTTTAGAAGGGGAGGGAGCAAATCTTTTTAAAATTTCATTGCATTGTCATAATTATCCTTAAATTAATTTCAAATCTCAATATTAACCTTGTAACAATTTTTATTATTATTTATTATTATTAGGTTATCTCATATAACAATTATTATTATTATTTTGTTATATTTTTTTTATAACAAATTTTATTATTATATTATCTATAACTCTTATTTGTTGCATCAAAAACCATTTCTACCACTACTTTGGTGATGTCAACGGCCTTATTATTATTATTATCTTATTTTAATTCAACTTATTATTGCTTGTTGATCCTCTTTTTTTTAATGTTAATTCACCGGTTCATGTCTTGTTGTGGAAAATATATGAGCCAGTTTAAGATAAAATAAGCAGCTTAGATGTGTGTTTGTCATTGGTTGGTCTCTGAAATTGTAAAATCAAGTAGTTTCTTTTATTTAATTAAGTTTAAGGGTAAAACAATAAAATAATTTTAAAATCCCTCCCCTCCCCTTGCGAACTAAACACGTTTTTAATTAAAATATCTCTCCTCCCCTCCGTTAAAATCCCTCCCCTCCCCTCCCCTCCTAATTCTTGAACCAAACGGACTCTTAGGGGGCTGGATTTTATTTTATTTTGTTAGGAGGTCAAAATCGCAACTTCCTAATACTTAGGAGGCCAAAACTGCTATTAAGCCAAGATAAAATCAAAATCAAACCGTTCTCATGAGCTAAAATCAGTTTATGAAAATGTTATAGGCTATTTTCGTATGTTCCGTCAAATGGTGTCACAAGTGCTTATATAAGATAAATTCAAATAAGTCAATACAAACGATGTTAAAACGATGTTAATCTGTGCAAAAGATAAAGTAATTAACGTTTATGAAATCCATCTATGCATATGGTTATTCTAAGAGAGATCAGTATTTAGGCATGTCCTGTTTAGTCTCAATAACATTATCATTAGGTTTATATGTGTATTTGTTTTGTAGTTCTGTTCCGCTTTTGTTTTCCTCTTCTATTATGTTGGCCGTTGGGTCTGTGTTTCTTTTCATATGAATTTCAGAAGAAACAAACAAAGAACCGAAGAAGTATACTACTATACTGTATACATAGATACCTGTATCTCTCCGGATTTGATTTTCTTGACAGTTCCCACGTCAATTATAGGAAACTTGCCATACTTCATCTTCATGGTGAATGGGCCTTCACTAGGAAAAGGTATACCATATTTGCTCAGATCTCCATACACAATCCTGCTTGCTATCACCACTAGTTTCTCCACTGTGCTTGGTGACAGATAGTTGAACAGAACCCCACCATAATACATCATATCCCTAGAAAGAAAATGGACCTACATGTACATAAAAATACATTATTGCACAAGTTGAGTAGATTAATTGCATTTTGATCCTTAATTTTTCTTTCATTCCGTTTTGGTCAAGTTACAAAGGATAGACAATTTGGTCATTGAGTTTTTTTGGTTGGTCACTTAGGGTGATTTGCAAGTTGAATTTTGGAGGAAAAACTTTAGAGGATTAAGTCTATAATTTAAGCATGTGTTTGGTTCAGCTTTAATAGCCGCACATTTGAAGCGGTTTTTACCGTAATTTTAGGAAGATAATATTCCTAACTTCACTACAAACATGGATTGTTGCCACAATTTTGGCTGAACTTGGATTTCCCACCGCCGAAGCAAACACATACTAAGATATATTTGACATTTAAAAAAATAAAATTGAATTGAAAGAACAACATGATACACGAACATATAATATCATGCTCTTTAATTTTTTTTAAGTATCAAATATACATTAAAATGTAAACTTAGCCACTAAAACCCTCCAAAACCAACCGGCAAACATACAAATTAAGTGACAAATGTTAGACACTTTAGCTATTTGTCCGTCAAATGTTTCCTCCTTCTTCTTGTCAAGTCAGATGTTTAATTACCAAAATGAAATGACACTAGGAAGTAACATTAGACAGACTCAAATGAAAAACTCACAAAATAGACAAAAGTGTGTGAAGATTGTAACTTAAGGGATTAAAATAAAACGAAAAAATAAAATAAAATCAAGAGACCAAAGTAAATTTTAAAAATAACCAAAGGGTTCAAAAGTGTAATTTAGGGATTTAGATTAGACGCGGCCAAGATCAGTTAACTATGAAAATGGCTATGTAATCTAAACAATCCGATCTCAAATCAACGGGATTGCAGCATGAATCTGCGTGTTGCAAGTCACTGACCATAATTTAGCCTAAACTAGTAAAGATCTAATGCACTTAATTAAAGAGAAAAAGAGTAATACCGGGCTTCTAACAATGATTGAAGGTTTAGCACCAAAATTAGCCAAATCTAAAGCAATCTCCATACCAGAATTACCAGAACCAACCACAAGAACATGTTCATCTTTAAACTCCTTTCCATTTTTGTACCTAGTTGAATGAATCACTTTCCCTTTGAAACTTTCCAACCCTTCAACCTCAGGTACACGAGGTTCAGCTGTTTCACCACTAGCAACAACCAAGAATTTTCCAGAATACTCCTCAACTTCACCAGAACTCTTATTCTCAGCTTTAACTCTCCATTTCTCATCATCATCAACATACTCTGCTAACTCAACAGCTCTGTTGTATATAGGGTTGATGTTGAAGTTGTTGACATAGTTACCTAAATATTCTATGAATTGTTTTTTTGGTACATAGTGAGGATAAGAAGGTGGAAAAGGAAAGTGTGGTAACTCACAAAGTTGTTTTCTTAAGTGAAGATGAACACGATCGTAAGTGTAATTTTGCCATAGAGAAGCAAAACAGTTTTCTCTTTCGAGAATGATGAAAGGTATTGATTGTTTTGTTAAGCAAGCTGCTGTGGCTATGCCGGAAGTTCCAGCTCCGATTATTATCACCGGTGCTTCATGCATTCTGTTATTATTATTTTTTTAAATCTTGGTTTTAAGTTTGTTGTATTGAGGAAAATGATAAATAAATAAATAAATAAGAGACAATAGACATATGTTATAGTACAACGTTAGATGCTGTAGGGAACTTGATACAACGTTAGATGCTGTAGGGAACTTGATTTTATCAAATTTGTTTTTGATTCCCAATTGATAAATCTCTATTTTTTGTGGTTGAGAAAGGATGGCAGTTTAAGTAATCTTTGTAGACTTTTTACAAAGAAAGAAAAAAAAAATGAAAAAACGACATATTATCAACTACATCTACTTAGTAAAATAAAATAGAAAATCAACTATAGCTATCTTCCACATTGTTCGTGTCACATTTCCGTGTATCTGTTAAACCTTGTTGTGATTACCATCAATCACACCAAGAAAACGTGTGAGACAAATACAAAGACAACCAAAACTAAGTGGTCCAAGTAATATTGATAGTATATATAAACCAAGAATTAATTTAAAATTCATGAGTAGAACATAAATAATCAAACCAAAGATAGAACAACATAAAGATAATAGAGGAATAAAAACAACAAAATTCCTTCTAATCACATTTGCACTATTATTGATGACAACTGTTTTAGAACTTCCGTAAGAGCTGGTCTAATGGCTTACTGCGTCGTCCTTCTAGATCTTGGATTTTAAGTTTTTCTGGCTACATCGAAGACACCTCTGACATCATTCTTCTGGAGGTGCATGCTATTCATAAGGGTCATTTATTGGCTAAGAGGTTGGATTTTCACGATGCTATTTACTGATAAATCAATCAACCTCCATTATGTTTATATCTAAATGGAGTCCACTCCTAAATTTTAATATGATACTTTGATATCATACATAAAAGATCTCGTCAACCTTGGTGAAGGAAATAATTGTATTGACTTCTTAACCAAATTTAGTGCCTCTTCTACCGTGGATTTCATGGTCGACACGACAACACTTATTTTCTGTCAAGCTTATCAGACCTTTTCTTCATAGACTTTATTCATGGGGGTCATTTATTGGCTAAGAAGTTGGATTTTCATGATGCTATTTACTAATAAACCAATCAACCTCCATTATGTTTATATCTAAATGGAGTCCACTCCTAGATTTCAATATGATACTTTGATATCATACATAAAAGATTTCATCAACCTTGGTGAAGGAAATAATTGTATTGACTTCTTAGCCAAATTTAGTGCCTCTTCTACTATGGATTTCATGGTCGACACGACAACACTTATTTTCTGTCAAACTTATCAGACCTTTTCTTCACAGACTTTATTCACAGGGGTCATTTATTGGCTAAGAAGTTGGATTTTCATGATGCTATTTACTAATAAACCAATCAACCTCCATTATGTTTATATCTAAATGGAGTCCACTCCTAGATTTCAATATGATACTTTGATATCATACATAAAAGATCTCATCAACCTTGGTGAAGGAAATAATTGTATTGACTTCTTAGCCAAATTTAGTGCCTCTTCTGCCATGGATTTCATGGTCGACACGACAACACTTATTCTCTATCAAACTTATCAGACCTTTTCTTCACAGACTTTATGTAAATTTGATTTTGTTGATTGTAGTCTTTTCCTTCTTCCGTTTTTTATGTTTTTTTGTTTGCCCTTCTTAGCTAGTCAATGATCCAATGAATCCTGCATTTAGTAGAACATTCATGTTTTTTGAATAGTGCAGTTATAACATGGACTATAAAGAATGTGCTAGTGTCATGGGATTATACTCATAAATTTTAAAAATGACATAGAATAAAATATAAGAGAATTATCCACAATTTACATAGACGCATAAAGGTAAGGAGTAGATTCTTCACTTATCATCATCATCTTACTATCCAGGAATTTATTGAACTATTATTAATTAAAGACGAGTAAGTGAATGATGTGTAATGTGTTAGGTTAGTGGTAAAAGTTTTACTTTACAATTTTATCCAAAACGGTTGTAAAATGGTAATTAGTATCATATTTATAGATAGAAGTCCACAAATGACATCAATGTAGCATGTAACGTACATAAACAAGTTTTTTTTTTTTAAAGAATACATAAACAAGGTTTAAGGTGGTCTAAAACACAATCACCACATGCATAAAGAATTAAAAAATTGTAACATTTGGAATACATATAACTAGCCAAGTGAAGGGCTCATGTGAACAAAAAAAATACAATTAACATTATAAACACGCAAACTACGAATCTAAGACTAACTTATTGTATAAATATTTATAAGAATAAGAATGATATACATAACTATGCTATTTGGTGAGTCTGTATACCACATCTAGAGAGTTCAACACTAGGCTGATTCCTTGGATTTCCATTAAACAATTTCACAGAAAATGCTCCTCCAAATTTGTTGAATTCAAATGGAAACTTCCATTTCTTAGTGGACTCTTTAGTAATGAAGCTTTTCATATCCACATTATCTTGTTTCAACATATTTATTGCTAAGCTGAGTTGTTTAATCACCTCTATTTTCTCTTCATCCTTTTGCTTGAGTTCTTCCTTTTGTGCCACATTCTCTCCCCTTAGTTTTTCTATTTCTTCCCTCAACTTCATTACTTCATCACAAACTGCATCTTTCTGTTTCAGTTGCTCCTTATGAACCTTGTTTTCTTCGCTTATTCTCTTAATTTCTTCATTAAGCCTTGTCACTTCGTCGTTGACAGCCACGGACGAAATTCGTTCTTTTGTGTAGTTATGATGAAATTTAGCCACTTCTTTTTCTTCATGCTCGGGATCATCAACTTCAGATTCCACAGACTCGTCTACGTCAAAATTCTCAGAATAGGTATCATAACCAGTGTCTGCAAAACTCATCAACTTCTCTAACTGATACTTAGCTGAAGCAAAAGGCGACCCCCCTAACACGAGGTGGCCATTTCCAGTGTCAGGTTTCACTTGATCATACCGCTCGGCCAACGAGCGGTGTGTTCGATAGAAATCTTCAACCATGCTAACAAGTTCAGGTCGCTTCTTGTAATACATCTCTGCACGTTTTGCAAAGGAATCTGCATCTTCTTCAATTACCTTTAACATTGCATTTGTCTTCTCGTTTAGCTCTGCAATAAACATGAAACAGAGTCATGCATCAATTTTATCTCTCCCATAATACTTTCATGTGGCACAAATAAAAGGATTGTGGCATACCGAATATATACAAGTGCATGTTTGAATCCACTTCTTGTAGTAAAAGTGATTTTTGAATCATAAAATTGATTTATTTTGGCACATCTTTGAGTATTCGGGTTTCACAAAAATTGCAACCTCAAAGTGGATTTTAACTTAAAGAATACTAATCATAAATAATTTTATATGCTACTAAATTTTAACCATAATCGATTTTATAATTTTATACAAAATTTAATCCTTACACACTGAAAGTGATAAAATACAAAAAGAAAAATTACATTATCAATCAATCATAATTGCAAGATTATTCAAAGGTTTAACTTTAATCATAACTGCTTATAAAATTACACAAATTAGTATGATTAACTGTGATTTGTTACGGTGTAGAACTTTTTACACAGAGAATATATGAAAATCAAACTGATTAATAAAGTCAATTGTTGCTAGCTAGGGCAAAACATTCTTTAAGACTAAGTCACAATGAAACCAAATAAAGGTGTCCAACGGCTAAATGCATATAAGACAGAAGGTGGGACAAGAAAAGAACTTTAAAAACAACAGTCAAACAAATCACAACGGTAACCTACGACCTTTTGACCTTTTGTATCAACACAATATTTTAGACCAGCACTCCTCTTTTTCTATCAACACAATAATTTATGTGAGCAACTTTTATTTCACTAATCAGGATCCCCAACATAGATTAAAATTAGATCATAACTTATTAATAATGATGGGATACATTATTTGTTCAATGAACAAAATAATAATTTTTTTTATTAATAATAGTGACTAGAGAGTGTAAATATTTTTTAATAGTTTCTTTTATAATTTTTCTTGTATCCTTCGTCTAATCTACTCTTTATACGTTCAAACCACCTAAATCTATTTTTCATATTTTTTACAATATAGTAGATGTTACTAACGTACAAAAAGCTTGAACAATTTATGAAGATAACTACTAACGGATCTATTTTGGGGGAAATCACTAAAGTGAAAAGACATATCCGGATTCTCTCTGGTCGGGGAAACAAACGTTCAATATCCTGAAGTGGTAAATCCAACAGCGACAATCTTGAAGCAATTAAAGCATCACTGAATTGAATACATGTTATAAATAATAATGCATACCAGATAGTGTTGATTGAAGCCAAGGGGATCGTTTAGTATTATTAGTGTGACTATTATCAAGCCACCACCAATTTGGTTGTTGATTCTTGTTCATTCCAGCCATCTTCATCTTCTTCTTCTTGCTTGGTTAACCCCAAAACCCTGTATATATTAAACAATAAAAAGAGAAAGAAACATGAATTTCACATGCTTGTATAATGTTGTAACGACAAGATAATAATCAGAATTCGCGTCAAGTAACAAAACGCACAACACTCATTCTACTAGACTCACTAGAACTTCCGTAAACAAATAATAAAAAAAGAAGATGGAAATAAAAAGGAGGGAAGGAAGGAAGGTTCTGAATTAAAGATAAAATAAATGTAAAAACAAAGAAGGAAGATGGGAATGAACCGTAATGGAGTGCTTTCTTCTGTGTTCTGAAACAAACAGTGGTGGAGTAGCGTCCACTCTAGAGACTCAGAGGGAAGTTGCACCATAAATATTCATTTTTCACTACTTTTTCTCATCCTCAATTTTCAATTTCTTTAGTCGTCTCGTTCTCAAATCCTTACCTATCATATTATGCCACGTCTATTTAATATCATGGATCAACCGACCACCTTACCCCTGTTCTGTTACATATGGGTCGGACCCCTTATCATTATCTATATGAGAAATGGTATTTCAACGTGTCAACTTTCTCTCTTGTATTCACCTTATATTTTTACTTTATCTTTTTATTGCGTTGATTTTTGTTTAAATGCTTTTTTTTTTGTTTTGAATATTTTGGTTGTCTAACAATTATTCCAATAAAGGATTGTTCAAATAACATTTCTATATCAACATTGGGTGTGTTGATTGTTGAGTTATGCGGTGGGAATAATTAATTTTGGTTAAATTGATTTAGTATAGTTGATTTTGATTAAAATTGATTTATATTTATATAAAAGTGAATGAATTATAAAATTTATATGTGAAAATAGGTAGAGTCAATTCAATTCGACAACAACCAAACATCAAAATCAATTCTATATCTCCTGAATCAATTTTAGTTCCTTTAAATGGAACCAAAATAAAGAAAGTTAATCTTATATCAATAATATCATAGAATATAATAATTATACTTTTTTTGAAAGATTATAATAATTATACTTAAGAATATGATTTTTCAATTAATTAATCCAAAATATAAGACCAACATATGATGGATGATTAATATATTCGAATGTACTTCCTCCGTTTTAAAATGAGTGTCGTTTAAGTCAATTGCACACAGATTAAGAAATGAAATAAAATAGTCAAATGTTATAGCAATTTTATCAAATTATCCTAATCAACTATTGGTTTGTTTTTCATTAAAGAAAAAATAATACTTTGGAAGTAGTGTAACATAGTATTAATTGAAAGGTACAATTGAAAAGAAAAAGTTATTATTGCATTGAAAAATGAAAGTAGCATTCATTTTAAAACAAATTTTTTTTTGCTAAAACGACACTCATTTTAAAACGGATGAAGTAATATAACTCGGGTAGGCATGGTTGTGGGTTATGAATTTAGAAACGTGACGGAACGTACATAGAGATATGAAAGATACTGATATAACGGTCAGAATCGCAATGTCACACACACACACATTTTATTTAGTCAATTATTTACAATTTTTTATCGCAACGTTCATGCGAAGGTCGGGGGTACTTTCTTTCTTCTAAAGGCCAAAATGTAGTAGTATATCAAAAACCATAAACCAAACCGTACTTCCTTCAAAAAAAAAATAAACCAAACCATACTCTAGATCAGCACTCATAAACCAAACCATAACAAATTTATGGTTTGATTTGAATTTCTTGCATGATACGTGTGAGTTGTATTTTCATTTGAAAACTAACCTGAACTTAATTGATATAAATTACTATGTGTATCTATTTTTAAAATGAATCATTTCTGAAATCTCGATTTATTTGGATGAATAACATGGATCAGAACTTGTCCATAAATCACATGATTCAAATTTTATGATAGGAATCTTTATTTACAACGTCTCCAACAATTTATAACAAAAATTTGATTGACAATTGGGATGACTATGTTTGTGGAGTTAACAAGTGAGATGGCAAGGCATAGTTAATTATTTCTTGTTGTACCTAAAGCGTAAACACCAACCGCAACACCACAACTTTAAATAATAACCGGCAACCGCAACTTTAAATAACAACGCAGCCACTGCAATTTCGAATAACAACGAACCAGATTCTGCAAAACAAACTAGAAAGTAAATCTGCAAAATTGAACACGTTAGAATTAACCTGAGGCGTCACGAAGACTGTCCTTGGAATTTATCCGCCTCAATGTGCGCAAACTCCTCAGGATACAGCATGTCCTTCTCCTAGTTATGGAGGTCATAGAACAACAAGAATGATAATTTGATCAAGCAGATGTTTATCTCAGGAATTAGAAAAATTGGAGGAGAAGAAAATGAAGTTTTCTATTTTCTGTTTTGTGAGGTATGCTGGTAGTTTCTTTCTATGAAGAACACGTTATTACTAACAATGTTTGTTGTTTTTAATAGTAGTTAGCATGGTGGAAAAGTGATTTCTCTATATGTGCCAAATTGTTACGTTGACAATTTAATATTGACCCGTTAAACATTAGGCAAGTTTTATGATACACCCAATATATTTGAGTGTACCGGTACACTCATTCATTAAATTAATAATTAAATGAGTTATTTTTTTGAAGAAAAATATATTTTTTTATCACTTATAATTATAATAACTAAATCTTATTCATCAAAAGTGTCAACGAACTAATTTTTTTTTTTTGAATTTTTATCACTCATAATTAAGAACATTGATTATTTTTTACGATAATATGTAAAAAAAATTACAATAATTTTTATAAACAATGAAATGATGTTTTTTCTTATAAAATGATGTTCTATAAAATATAAATATTGACAAATAACTATTTATTACACAAAAAATGATCATTTATTTATA
>Ga0315914_1009618_pt1 | contig 12349 bp, 2 predicted proteins | sample MpolenodulesMG_FD_203920 | JGI IMG/M metagenome (GOLD analysis project Ga0315914, IMG submission 203920) | Medicago polymorpha root nodule microbial communities from Los Angeles, California, United States - elongated nodules | ecosystem: Host-associated > Plants > Roots > Nodule | place: USA... | reverse complement strand
TAAGAAATAAATTTTTTTTAAAAAATAATTAACCCCCCCCCCCCCCCCCCCCCCCTTCTTGTGGTTTTTCTCACCTTCAAAAACCTACACCATTGAAGGACCTTTCTCCCGAAAAGAAGGTCATCACCCATCAATTTCTCACTGTTATGGCAAATGAAATTGGTAGTCCACCGCATCCTCAATCGGAACGAGGGTTGCTCAACTTCTCAGTCCCGATACAACCTGGGAACGCCTGGTTTGTTGAAGAACCAAATCTAAAAGAGGAGAAGGCCCAAATATGGAAATCTCAAGTATTGATTCCTCAATCTGATTCATCATATGCACATTTAGGGCCTATTGAGAAATCTGAGAACGAAGAACTCAAGGAAATTTTTCCCTGTTATCAGAAGCGTTTACCTCTAATTTTCGCTCGAAACCTTGATGTCCCTTACAATCTCCACTACATAGAAACTAGGGTTTTTAGGGCAGCTCCTAGGGTTCAGAATGTCGAGGATTATATCAGCTGGCTCAATAAAGTTGAGAAAAAGAAAGGAGATTTGTGGAAAGAAATAGGGATTTTAGATCTTATTCAACTATCGAGGTATGGCCCTAGGTATCAAAAACCCAACGTATTAGCTGCACTCCATTTTTGGAACCCTTCAACCTACAGCTTGCATTTGAAATGTGGCATGCTTACACCTACCTTGTTAGATGTCGCAGTAATTATAGGTTTGAAACCAACTGTTGAGCTTTTCGACCCCGACACTTGCGAGTCGGATTTAGTCTACAACTTCGACAAAGATAAGGCAGCTTTTGGTAATTATATTGATGACCATCACATCTAGGATGGAGAAGAGGTCTCTGACGAAGAGCATATAGCCTTCTTAACTTTTTGGCTATCTTTATATGTCTTTTGCACTAGGTCTATCCAAGTGGCTAAACAATATAGAACTTTAGCATACCAACTGTATGAAGGGAGTCAAGTTTGTCTAAGAAAACTGATTTTAGGATGCTTATACGAAAGCCTCAATCAAGGTGTAGCTAACATGAGGAATTGTGTAAAAAGCTTATTTCTCCACACCCACCAAACAGTGGCTGCAAAAATGAAAGAAAGAGGCCCAACCGAATTGGTTTTTTGCCAATCATAAGAGACTGAATTTGTGAAAAAATCAGGCTGATTAAAACCGAGCCGTTGCCAAATGATTATGGAATGATTACAATATCTCACACATTGAAGGAGACATTCATCGTGCAGTCCACACCGAGAGAAAATAGGGGAAAGAGCAATATTTTTATGGTTGAGCATGGATAATGTAGGCACCGAGTTATGGCATGCCAACCAAAAGAGAAATTTGATTTTTTCTGGCAACTAAAGCTTCCAAACTCAAGACCAAGAGGGAGGAGGATGAGAAATAGTAACCGGGTCCTTGCAAGAGAGAGCAGCCAAGAATAACCAATTTTGACGGTGTAGGTGCCATTCTTGTTGTTGGACCATATTAGTATGAGGATTATCAGATGATATAACATCTCTCACTGTAAGATAAAGATCATGAATGTCAATATATATGGAGGTATGCACCCTATAAAGCCGAGAGTGCTCCACAGACAAGACTAGAAGGAGGAAAGACCCGACCCGGCACGCAAAGAGTAACCATCTTTGAGGGCGTCACGAGCATGGAGGATACAAGACCATATAGAAGAGGAGGTGGGCTGAGATGAAGCATATAAAGTATTTAGACCTCTAACATACTTGCCTAAGATAATCTGGATCCATAATTTATTAGAAGACTAAACCATTTCTCAAACAAGTTTGCCAAGTAAACAAGTGTTCATATCCCTCGCCATTTTGATGCCTAGGCCGCATTGCTTCTTAGGCTGACAAATTTTATTCCAACCAACTAGGTGAATACCTTTGTTATTGTTATCCCTCTAGATAAAATTGTGGGTGGTTTGATTGATACTATGACAGATGCTCTGAGGGAGCCAAGTAACCTGCATATAATAAGAAGGAATGGAGGAGAGAATAGATGATGCAAGAGTCACTCTTCCTAGCTTATTTAGCATCTTATGCTTCCAAGAGGCCAATCTGCATTGCATTTTTTCAATAATAAAATGGAAATAACTTCGTTTAGCCCTTCCCTTGAGAATAGGAAAGCCAAGATATTTGTCAAGAGAGTTGGTGCTTCTAATACCAGAAATGGAAGTGAGACTATTAATTTTTTTCTCGAGGAGTACCTGTAGAGAAAAAAGCTCGCTATTTTACAAGATTAATTTTCAAACATGAAGCTTGGCTAAAACTTTCGAACATATCAGTGATAAAACGAAACTGTGAGTTTTTGGCCTTGGTGAAGAGGAGAACATCGTCTGCAAAAAGAAGGTGGGATAGCTGAGGTCCATTAGGCGAGAGATGTATTGGGTCCCAATTACCTTGATGGACTGCATTGTTGATGGAAATAGATAGCTTCTCCATGCAAAGGATGAAGAGATAAGGAGATAGAAGGTCTCCTTGGCGAAGGCCATGAGTGGGCTAAGTCTCATGGCCCAGTCATATGTTATCCCCCGTAAACATTAGTTTTCTCTTCCATATAAATTTGCATTTTCATTGGCTCTCATGCATCAACTGTATATGTTGTCTCATCACTATTGTCAAAAAGACTTTTGATACAATGAATCAGTCGCTTTTTGTCAAACCATTCATTATTTTATTTTGACAATAGCCTAATCAATGAAGATCATCATAATAGACCATGGGCAACCACAAGAGTGATTTGGACATCATATATTCACTCAAAACTTTAAAACCTCTCTAAATAAATTGTTGTTGTAGTTGTTGATAGAAAGAAACACACTGCTGCTCAAAAGAAGCTCTACAAGAAACATCACAAGATCAGAGGAATTCTTGTTGCTGCTCTACCTCACATGGGATACTTGAAGATGAGCCATCAAAAAGTGATTTGGTTTGCACTATGTAGCTAAAGGGGCAATGAAATGAAGATTCAGGTTTTTCCTTCGGATTTTCATGCAAAAGGTAATCCGTAGGAAAACCTCTAGAAGCTGTTAGGTATAACAGTGAACCTATCATACCTCTAAACAGCTTCTGGTCTACCTTTGCTCATGTATCTTCTTTGCTTAAGGTCATCTGTTTTTTCACTAATGTGAGACTCTTACTCAAACTTAACATAAGCAAAAATATATTATCATACAAAATTATACTTACGATTTCTAATAGACATTGAAATATTTGATAAACAAATCAAAAAATACAAAATTGTAAATGTTAAGCATATGTATGAATTTTTTTGTTTTAAATGCAAAGTTTTTAGTTGGATTTTTTTTTATAAAACATTGAAATAATTGTAGATATTGTTACCAACATGGATTGTACTTGTATGTAGAAGATGCATAAGGGAGTTATGAAGTTTCCTAGTTTGATGTATTATGTACGTGAATGTTCAAATTGTTGCAACATTAAACCTGTTAAATCATGTATCACTGTTAAATATCATTCCTATTGTCAAATGACAAGTTTGTAGCAATTACCCAATTGATGATGATGATGGTGTTCTTTTGTTGCCTAAAAAATTAGTCATATAGTGAGCGAAAAAGACCTAAGTTGTATGATAAGTTAGGGTGCCTACTAGTGACTAAAGACTCTAATTATGACGTGTTAGTAGGGCTGGAAATGAGTTGAACCGAGTCGAACTTTGGTTCAGCTCGGCTCGACTTGTTAAAAATTAAATCGGCTCGAAACTCGACTCGAATTCGCTATGAACTTTTTTTCAGGTCAAACTCGACAAGATTCAAGCTTGTGAACAACTTGGTTCAGCTTGATAGCTCGAATCAAATGAACCAAAAAAAACTACAAACAAAAAAATAAACTTTTAGTTTAATTAACACTATAATACTTCATATGGATCTCAAGACCACATAAGTAATAAAAGCTATGCTATAAATTTGTCATAATATTATTAATCGTTTGTTATACAGTACGTTGAGTCATAGGTTACTACTGTAACAACCCAATTTTTGCTAGATTTATTTTAATTAATTTTTATATGTGTTTATACGTGCTTGTATGTGATCAATTGTTCATGTGTGTATTTTGATGGGTTTGGTTAGCAAGGGTAAATTAGTAGTTCCACCGTATAGATTATTTTAGTAGCATTTTGGGTGGGAATAATTATTTTACTAAGTTACTAGTGGGTTGTGATAATTTATTGAGAGCCGGTAACTATTCGTTATTTTTACCCGTTAAGTAGGTAGAAACTTAGTGAATTTGTTAATGAGTGTTTTGAGCCCATTAAGACATTTAAGGGTTGAGCCCAATAGTGAGGAGCCTATTTAAACTCTAGTCTTTAAGGAAATTAGGTCACATAGAATCATTTGTTCATTTTCACATAACTTTTGAAAGGGGTGGAGAGAGAAAGAACTAGAGGAAGAGAAAGAGGGTTAGAAGACGATCTAGAGAGAGAGAAAGCTTGGATTGGAGCTTTGGAGCGAAAGTGAGGCTAGGTTTCTAATTCTTGAAGGTTTGAGGTAAGGGGGATAGTGTTTTATCATAATCTTTAAGTTATAATCTCTTTTCTACTCATATTCAAAAGTGTTTATTTGTGTAAAGTGATTATTGGGAATTTAATTGGTGAAATTTGTGCTCTTATTGTGATGCAATGTTTGTGTATGTGAATTTGATGATAATTAAGTTGTTGATGTTGAAATTACATGCTTAAGATGTATATATGTGAATACTTTGTATTTTGCTCAAAATTGGTGAAGTATGATATTGTTGTTGTTGGATTGTTGATGAATTCATGGTTAATTATTGTTGTTGTTGTTGTTATGAGGTGTTGTTCTTGATAATTGATGTCATGGGTATTCATAATCATGGAGTTGTAGTGTGAATTTGAGTTGTTTTTGAAAGTTTTTTTGAAAAATGGGTGAATTGGTGATTTGTAAAGGAATGATGTTTTAATTCAAGTTTTATATGGTTTTAAGTTCCTTTTTATGTTCATAAACGTTTAAACAAACTTTGGGGATGAATTTGGGTATTGGTGAATCAAAATTGGGGTTTTTGAGTGAAAATGGAGTTTTTCCCGAGAGCTGAGTTTGTTGTGAACTGTCCAAGCTCGCCATGGCGAGTAACTTGTGGCCATGGCGAGTGAAGCAGTATGTCCAGCTCGCCATGGCGAGTAAATGGTTGCCATGGCGAGTTGCTCAATACAACAACTCATGTTTTTGTCGTTTTAGGGTTTTGGGGTCGATCCGGACCATTCTAAACTGATTCTTTTGATGTAATTAAATGTAATTAAGCTTTTAAACCTCTGTAAACATCAATTGAATTGATTTAAACTTGGTTTAATGAATCATACCTCAAGCTTTTGAAAAACGTCAAGAGCATCGATTTTTCCAAAACTTGTTTTTCTTAAGGAAAAGGGGTGGGGTTAAGGTTGTATACTGATTTTATGATTTCTAAAAATGGTTGTGATTGATTTCATTGAGATTTAACTTGTTTTGCATTGAAAATGGCATTCTTGTGAAAAATGTTAAAGAGAGACAAACTTTGTGATTATTATGATTTCGTCGCATTTAGTCGGTGAAACGCACATGTATACTCAACTGGACTCATATCTGATCTAAGAGTATACATAGTTGAGGCATTATAATATGTTGCTTAGTTTTGGTTAAAGTCTTTATATGTCGATTTTCTTTGAAAGTGTTGTCTCTTGATGATAACTTATTAGTGGTGATGTTGTCGATTGTTGATGGTGAATTTATATATGTTTAATGTTGATATTTGAATATAGTGATTACATGTATTGAATTATGTTGTTGACTTTTTATATGCAATTTGATGATGACAATTGTGGTGCTTGCATATATGAAAAGTGTTTGTTTTAGGGGAAGATTATTTGATAAATATTGGTGATAAACATGTTTATGTTTTGATATTGATGGTGTTTGATGTCGTTGTTTATGTCGATGAATTATAACATGATATATATATGTTATTGATGTGTTAAACTTACACATATTAAATGTCGAAGTTGATTGTGGTTGTTGCATGTATAATGTTGGAGACGATTATTGTGACGAGTTGTGTGAATATATGCATTAGTGTTGGGTCATAGATTTATGCATACATGAGTTGATGACTTTGTCGTAGTTGATGGATTTTATATCCGTGTTGGTGACGTTGATGATGTTTTTGTTGCATCATGAGTTGAATCTTTGTCGTAGTTGATGGTACCTTACGACTAGGCGCGCATTGCATAATTTGTCATGAGTCATAATTGTTTATGTGTTTGGTGGATGTTGTGAATGGTGAATTATGTGATTTAGTTGAATATGTGCATGAATGTTTATGTGCATTGGTGAACTTGGTGAATTGTGTACTTGATGATGTTTTGTTATACTTGTACACTTGGTGATTTTAAATGGTGATGTTTATTTTCGTGAAATTATGAAGTGTGAATTATATGTATGTGATTGGGTGTTCTTTTCGGTGACAATACTTTCCTTGTTTGTACTTTGAAATGTTGAATTGTATTTGTTGAGTTAATTATGCTAAACGAGGAATAAGGTGAGTAATTCTTAGATCGATTGATATTGTTAAGTGATGAATCTTGATGATGAATTAAGATATGAATATGCTTGATGTGTTATGTTAGAAGTAAGATAACATGATTAATGTTGACTGGGGTGATATGTGTGTGATAGTAGTATTCTAGGAATGTTGAGTATGTATATGTGTTATGCATGAATCATTGAATGTCTATGCTTGTTTGTGCCTGATTATGATGATGTGAAGCTAACCTCCAGTGGTCTGTGGTGGACCGCCTACCTATTTGTATGAATGGGTAGACGGCATGCAGGATTAGTTTGATTGCTTGCTTTGTGAGTGTTTGAGGATAGCGGGAGCTACCTCCGTTATCGTTTCTTGGAGTCTTAGTTTAGGCTTTGAGTAGGGTGTCAGTCTTTATGTTAATATGGATTGATTTATGTTGTTGAGATTTTACCCATATGTCGTGATTGGAGATTTTATTTGGTGACATATTTATGACATGTATATTTGGAGATGTATGTTATATATCCGCTGCGACTTTTTGGGAGATTTATATATGTATGATGTCTTGAGATCTATTGAAGATATAACGTCTATTTCTTCAATATTTGTATTATTCGCGTGTTTTATCGCTTCTATAGAAGTAGGGCGTTACAACTACTCCCTTCGGTCTTATTTATAAGAAAAATTTAGGTCAACAAAAGTTAATGTATCTGACTCAAATTTTCAACCAGATACATCAACTTTTGTTGACCTAAATTTTTCTTATAAATAGGACCAAAGTGAGTATTATATAGACACTTATGCTCCTTGCTATCCTCAAAGCTTCCCATGTGGGACTAATTTTTACACTATTTTTCTCTCTTACAGGTGGCCAACCTCACTAATGTAAATGTGCCATGTACAAGAAAGAATAACTTCGATGTTTATTTAATTAAATAAAGAAATACAAAAGAATTATATATATATATATATAAAATTATTTTGTACTTTTTATATTGAGTTGGTTCATGAACCAAACGAATCGAACTATGCCTACCTCAAGTTCAGCTCATTTATCTAACGAACTTAATTTTTAACTCAAGTTCGACTCATTTGGTTCGTGAACCAAGTTCAACGAATCCATTATCGAATTGAGTCTCGAATTTTTTTCTAGTTGGTTTGATTCATTGTCAACCCTGCGTGTTAGCAAAGAAAACAAAAATGAATCTTTAATTTTTTTTTGTTGAGGAACATGTCTTTTTTCTAAAATTCTACGGTTTTTTTAAAACATATAAAAAATATAGAACCTAAGTGACCAAATAACTCATTAATTGAGTACAAGCATAATAAGATCCAACATTTAATTCTGAATACATGCCAAATCAAAACTTCAATCAACAAATAAGATCAATAATTCCCAACCGAAGATACAAAAATAACAATAACAAAAAAGGCTTTTGTAGCCGCCATCACAAAGTTTTTTGTAAGTACTTTTGAAATTATAGCATATGAACTTGCAAACTAATCAATTCTTGTTTTATCACAAAAGCAAAGCAACATCCTTCATGAATTATTTATTCTTGATACTTCCAGTTTCCTCTGCAGTTGAACCTGATGTGGGACATATTTCTACAATATAATCATCCGCTATCATTTGATTTTCTCGACATTTAAGAGAGCAAAATGCAGAAAAGACACTGCAATGTTAAAATTAATGGGTCAGTTGACATACATGTATATAAGAAGTTTATAAACATCACTCATCAATATGATTGTACGTGTATCTGTATAATCATGTTGAAGACAATTATTTATATATAAATACACACACAAATATATATATATATAATATTGGAATAGGTATTGTTGGAGATAGATCTAAATATAAATCTCATTTGTTTTTTTGTTAATTCAAAATACAAAATCCGATCCATTGAAAAAATATATAAATCTAATGCTTAGTTGGAGAATTTGAAATTTTTTGCTCCAATTAACATGTGTCATGTATGCCTTTGATATTGGTGTTCACTTTTCACTTCACCTTTTAGATATATGCACGACTAATAATGTTGTAAATCTATGAAATGCGGGAAGAAGAAAGAGAAGAGAAACAGTACATACCCATACATATATCTATCCTTCTCAATCTTTTTCTTACACCAGCGACAAGCATGTAGGAATCCCTCTGGCAATGCTGGTGATGTCCTTTTGGTCAGAGAATCTAAGGCTGGCGGCAAACCCAGTGAGAATAACCGTTGACTTGGTGGCACCTTAACAAAGTTTGAGGTTGGTTTCTCAATGATTCTTTGATCATTAGTATTCACATGAGCAGCATTTGCATATGAAGATAGATCATCTAGGCAAATGGTTGACTGTGACTTGTAAATTCGACGACGTTTTGGACCGGTCTCCATTAGAGTTGAGAGTTGAAGGTAGATCGTGAGGAGTCCTCAATGAAGGAGGAGTTAGGTGTTTGTGATGATAAATCTATGTGTTTTCAGCATGGTATTTATAAACCAATTGATTCTATTTCTTTTTAGATTTTCAACAAATATTATCATTAATGTCAATTTGACCTACGCGGTGCACATGATATTTAATATTGTAAAACTTTTAAAATTTAATTATTATTTCAATATTAGTATGCATTTAGTTTTTTCTAAGTAAAATTAAATATTCTTATATTTAATCACATTAAATAAATTATTAAACTTAAACTTTTGAAATTAAATTATATTATATTAAAATGCACAAGTCAAATACAAAGAATATTCATTGAGTTAAATTAATTTTGAAATAAAAGTATTAATTATGGTATTTTCATATCATATTTTTTGAATAAGCCAAACTAGCTTATCAAAATTTGCATTAGAGAGAATCGAAGACCTTGAGAGAAGCAGACTCGCCATGAGGCCAACCCAAGTGGACTTCTCCTATCAATTATGTGAGTGAGTGAAAATAGAGGGACCAAAATTATAGTTAAGCTTAAAATCAATTACATTGAAATAGAATAATCTACAATTTATCTCAGTTAATTTATTTTTTAAAATAATATTAAATTTTTTCTACATAAATAAGTATATAATTTTAGAGGGCATAATACATATATATTTACTAATTTTCTTGATAATTGTTTGAATTAAAAAAATAGTAATAATTAACTTCCTTTTTTAAAAGAATTATAAGCTTGTGCATGAACCAAATGAAAAAGAAAAAACATAAATATTATAATATTATACCATCTCTTTTTTGTCACCCCGTATTCCTTTGAGGAAAATATTAATAATATTTTTTTAAAGAATTTAAGTTTTAAAAGAATAATAAGTTTGTGCATGAACCAAATTAAAATATAGAATTATTAATATAGATTCAAAATATATAATCTATACTATATATAAAGAAAATAGTCTTTCAAAATTACCCTCAACAAATAACACATATAACAAATAGATAAGAGTAAATTTAAATATCAAAATAAAATTGTAACAAACACGATATAAGAATATATATGTCCAATTGTTTTCTTCATCCTTTCAAAAGTGTAACAATGTAAGAAACTGGATGAGTATATCTTTACTTACGTTTTCATTATCCCAATCATACCCTTAAACAATTTTTTCTATAATAAAAATTGTTGTTGGTGTCATTAAAAAAAAAAGAATTTAGATAATATTTTTTCTTATATTATTGGTGTCTTTGAAATAGATAATCATGGGTAGTTTGATTTGTTATAATTTGAAAGCAAAAATTATTTATATTTTTACTTTTAATCAAAATGAAAATAAAAAAAAAAACCGTTCATAATTTTCAAACGTTAACACAATAAAAATAACAAAAAGACGAAATGTGAGTGTCCGTCTTTTCGCTAATATAGGATAATATGAACAAATGAGCGTGTTGGCGGTTGATCCACTCGCCAACTTAGAACCCTTATTGATCTCTACAATCTCCACTCTTCATTTTTTTTCTTTTTGTAATTTAATTTTATGTCTGTACGCCAGTTCGTTGAGTTATGCATGTGAGGAGTGTTTGTTTGGTTAGAATTGATTAGGGGTGGTCCACCTTGTTTGTATCTCATTTTTATTTGATCTATTTCTCCTTTATGCCTAAAAAATATTTTGTTGCTTGCAAAGTTGAAGCCTAAAAAATTTAATAATATGTTTAGGCTAATGATCATTATTTTAAAAAAATTTTAAATGAAAATTGCAGTGACTCTTTCTCTTTTTTTAATTTTTTTTTTAGAGAATTTTATAATTTATTAGAGAAAGTGATGGCTATGAGGATCGAAGCCAGCACATTGATATGCAAAAAGGAAAACCCTACCACCACACCATGTACATGTTCATCAAGATTATTGTAATAAAGTTTATATATAAAATATTACATGTACATTTTTTCCTTTCCAAATAACAATATTAATTTTTTTGAAAACAAATTATAATTGACTATAATTGTTTTAACAGAATAGTAAGACACATATTATTTTTTTTAGGTGTATCAAACACATCTTACATTAACATATATATATGTATGCAAGACAAAATATATTTATAAATAATGTTATTATCATTAAAATATAGCTAAATTCTATTTATTTATAAATTTGCAAAATAAACATATTTGATATTTTTTAAGTGTTTAGTTTTTTTAAACACCAAATTATATGATTTTAGTACAGTTTAACAAAGATATTTATTTTAAATACCGAGTTATATGAACGAGTCATCCGATTTAATCCGGTTCAGTCATGCGGTTCAACCTGTGACCCAGTGGTTCGACCAATGACTCAATGACCCACTAACCTTACCGAATCAACCACCGAGCAGTTTTTAAAACTATGATCATGAGTAACTAAATCTTTTTAGGCTAGGGTTCTAAGATGAACCTATATTTTCTTTGTTGGATATTTTATTTTATTTAAATTCTTTCTTTAATTAATTTTTGAATCCTATTTAATTTTACTGTCGTGCGCAAGATTTGTTTTCTCTAAAGCGAACCACCCTGAGATAATGGTTCTTAGGAAGGTGACATACAGATTATTAGTGCATACCTGCCCTAATTAGGAAGTAACTAAGATAACGAATACAATAATTAGCGAAACACATTGGATTCATGACTTAAATAAGATTAGTAACTTCGTTCTTCTTTCATCCTTAGTAAGGTAGACGAGATAGGGTTGCCTTTGTAGAACTATCGAGAGGGAGAGTGTGTTGATGTCCTTCTAAGATTCAATAGACGATGGTACCATTAGGACACTAAGAATTTAGGAACCCTAATATCTGTTATTGTTTCAAATACCTCTAAGAAAGTAAGAATCTACACCTACCTCTACACGCGTAAGTTATCTCCCTACAGGACTAACAACCTGTTTACCCTGGTTCTTATGGTTTCCGAAAACGGCTAGCTTGAGAGATCAACCAGAAGATCTCGGGGCATATTGTGTTAGTGTTTGACAGAAACTGCCATCGTTCTTGATGAACCAAAAAAGTGTAAGAAATTGGGATTGAACACGCGTCCGATCCTTGAGTAGATTGTTGTGAAAAGGGGATAAATTGCAAGGATATTAAAGGTAAAATTGCATAAATGAATTAAAGGTGGTACATAGATTCATACATTTGCGACTTGTGTACTCATTTCTCCTATAGTGCGGATAGTTTGAGCATGTAAGTCTTGTGTGTATTCGAATTGTGACTCGTTTTCCGTATGGAAAACTCTTATTTATACTAAGTAACTGCCTATACAGAAACCGTCAGGCATAACCGCTAGAAACTACCCTAGACATTATTTGAATTTCAAACACTATCTTTGAAGGTGAGAAAAACACAAGAG